>Ga0181612_128070_pt1 | contig 13925 bp, 12 predicted proteins | sample HoacroProtozoa21_FD_119630 | JGI IMG/M metagenome (GOLD analysis project Ga0181612, IMG submission 119630) | Hoatzin crop microbial communities from Cojedes, Venezuel. Combined Assembly of Gp0051906, Gp0051904, Gp0051908
GGGCAGCCTGGGCCAGGGCTCCGTCACCCTCAGAGGGAAGAAGTTCTTCCTCATGTTCAGACAGAACTTCCTCTGCTTCAGTTTGTGCCCGTTGCCCCTTGTCCTGTCGCTGGGCACCACTGAAAAGAGTCTGGCCCCATCCTCCTGACACCCACCCTTTACAGAATCACTTCCCAGCATTCATGAAGCGCTCTCGGTTGTGTTTGATGCTGTCTGGAAGAAAGCTCGGGGTTTGCTGGTGGGCAAGGGCACTCTTACATGGCTGCTCTGTTCCGTCAGACAGCAAAGGATGCCTGACAAGGAGTTGTCCTACTTGGGCACGCTCGTGAATTTGTGGTGCCTGCGTTCTGTATAGGCCTAATAGGGACACTTTTGTTTTCAACAGGTGTAGTTAACCAAGACAGTGGCTGAGCACCAGAAATGTATAGCAGAAAGGTTTTGTTTTTTTTTGTGAAAGTGGCAATACTTGTAGTTTTGTTGGAGAGGAATGGCTGATTTTATCGGGGGTTTTTTTGTTCTTGTTGAAGAACTTAGCAATAGGCACTGCTGTTTTGCTTTTTCATCATTCCGAAATCTTGTGCTGTTATTTTTGCCGTAGTGGAGGAAGAGACAGAAAGCAACTCCAACTAGCTTTTTGAAGGAGACTCACCTCTCTGTCACAGGGTCATAAATTTCCAGCTTGGGGATATTTGCCTTGTTCTTTGAGACAGGTCATTAGCTGGCAAAATTCACGTGGTGCCGCAAAGAGTAATTTCCAGCTCACCTGTAGAGAACTGTTACGTGCGTGTGGGTTTTGGGAGCAAAGTGGTACCTTGCATGGCCATATCAATGTTTCTTCACTGACTTGGGGGATGAACTGCAGGGTCAGGCAAAAATCTGCCTGCCTTTTCTTCCCCGGTCTCCAGTCTTTTATCCTTTCTTCCCAGCCTGTGAAGAAACAGTGCTGCTGGTCTCCTGAGGAGACGTGTGCTTTCGGGGTGGTGAACGCAGCAGCGGCGTGGAAGGTGCACTGCAACGGGGGGAGGAAAACCGTCCTTCGCTGGCGCCCAGCATCTGCGTGTTTTATAACCTTGCTGGCAGCTCGCGGCTCAGGCATCCAGATGGAGAGCTGTCTGCCGCCCTCCTTGCCCCTCACCCCAGGCCCTGAGAAACGCTATAAATGGTAATCCGTGTGTCTCTTTAACTAGATCAGGTTTCAACGCAGGGTCAGAAGAGGCTTCTTTCTTCCCAGCTCTGTAACTTGCGAGACACCCACAATATCCTTGCTGACTTCTGTGTCCGGATCAAGGTTGTGTTTTCCCTTCATCTTTTTTAGCACTTTCAAGCTACAAACCCAAAACTTGTGTATGATCATCTAGTTAGGAAATGAAGTAAGTGTGTGTGTGTGTGTGTGTTAAGAAGTGTTTCAAAATAGATGAAAGGGCAAACTGAAGAGGTGGCTGTGTATTTATGCTTTAAAAACCCCCAGACTTCAGTGGAAGGCTGGAACAGCTTGTGTGGTCTCTTTGTAGCTGATTCCCTCAGTATTTGTAAGTGTATGTGCTTTAAAATCAAACATTTTTTTTTTGATGTACAGTGGAAAAAGCCAAAGTAACAAGCTTCCCTTAACACATGCAATTAGTTTGTCGTGACACGGGAGACTCTAAAGAGTACACTGAAGGAGGCTGGATCTTCAGGGTGCAGAGTTTTTCCTTTAAACAAAAACACAGAACAGTTTTGTGCTCAACGAAGGTCTGATAGCCCCTGAGAACTGCCCTATGTGAGGCTGCAGTCATAATCTGTTCATCTGCTGAGTACTGCTGGCTCGGGTGACTGATGCATCATCCACCATGGAGCTCTGAGGCAGCAGGAGCAGGCTCAGGTGGGCACGGTGCTGAATTTGAGGGCTTCCCTGGTGTCCGGGGCCCAGGCACAGCCTTCTGAAGGAGCCAGCTTGGCTCCCACTGCATAGGAAGTCCCGACAGAGAATTGACTGGTTTTCTTAATCCGCTCTTCATAATAACCAGAGGCATGGCTTTAATCAAAACACCATCCATTGTTTTCCTTAAGCGGTACAAGCAAATACCAGGCAAAACGGGTGGGTTGTGTGACATTTCCTCTCCACTCTCACCCTGATGGGTCCCCTTAAAAAGCTTAGAGCTATTTTAAATAGAGGGACTTCCACCTTTTGTTGTCTGTTTGCTGTCAGTTAGTTTGTAAACTTTCTATATGTCTCTCCTGAAATTCTTGAAAAGAGGAAGATGGAAAAAAAATCTTTCTATATTGAAGTTACAACGAAGTCACCCCTTTCAGAGCAGGTGCGTGTTCTCTCCCTGCCGTGCTGAGGGCGGTTGTCAGGGTACAGACTAAAGCTGTGCTGAAATTTTGGTAACAGATTAAAGGGAAGTGTGAAAGGGCTCTCTGCTGTCAAAAGTGTTTGGTCGTTGTGGGAACGGAAAAGGTTGTTTCTGCGGCTTGGGTGTACATCAGGTCCAATTGAGCAATACCATCAGATGAGGCTGGATCACTTGGGGACCCCCGCTGCGATGGAGGCACACAGCTCATAGCTGGTTTCTAGTAACAGATCAGCTTTTCTCCCCTCTCCCCTTCAAGAAAGCTTACTGAATGGCTGCATTTGCGATGTTTGATCCGGCCTACCCAGCCATTCAGAGATCTATGCTAAAAGTTGTAATTGCTGTGTGGTTTTGTTGATATTTTCTTGCTCAAATTGGAAACAAGCAGGCCCATTTCTTTCAGCGTTCAACAACTGGGGTTTTGGTCGCTTCCAATTCAGAGGAAAATAGAATTCTGTGTATATTTACATAACTGTTAGCATTTGAGCCCTCAAATGTTTGATGTAATTCTTCTGCTCTTCAGTGTTATTGTTGCAGATTCATGTAAAATTCTCAGCAGTGCTAAATGTGCCATTTTTAATATATTTTGGACTGGTTAATATAGACTTCATGAAATTACAGTTGAGAAGGTTTTAATAAAGCTTGATGAAATTTTCATTCTTAAAGAACTTTGAAAATGAGAATTACTCTTTTGAAGGACACATTTATTTAGAACACAGATTTTTTGGTTGTAGGTCATATAAGCATTACAGGGGTTTTTTAGCAGCTAAATATGAAGTAACATACAGCAGTAAGGCTAACGGTGAAAAAGACCTTTCTTTTCCATAAAAAGACATTCTGTGGGCCTCAAATGTTACAGCTTCTTGGTTGAATGATACATCAATGCCATTTTGGCTGTATTTTTTCTTTTTTTCTTTTTTTTTTTCGTGAGACTCATAGCTGCAAATTCTTTGTTTGCTTTCATGCTGAGTCTGTTGGAATACTCCTCTGCCAGAGTTAAGTATGTTTAGGAGAAGCTAACAGCAGACCAGCTTTCCTGGCTCCTCTAGTCCATTTAGAGTCTTGTCAATCAGTATTCCTGCCCTGTTAGCTCCTGCCTGCTGGTAGGGACTGCTCTGGCTCAGGCAGCGAAGCCACGAGGGAAAGAGCAGAGGCAAAGTCCTAGATGCACTTCTGGAGGGGAGGGGGAAGAAATCACCTTCACGATGTTTGCAATATTTGTCTGGTTTGTTTATCTGACGAGATTCCCGTGGGTGGAATAGAACCCATCGTCTGCTGAGACAGGCTGGTAAAGTTGGTGTGGGTGCGCTTGTCTCCTTCCCTGTGCTGCTGCTTGTTTCACTGCAGAGCCTGTCCTCAAGGGCTGGGACATTAATATTGTAACTGTTTTCAGAAAGGAAAATACACGCGTTTTAAACTTACACTTAAATCTTCTAGTACCCATAGTATTTAGAATAATTGTATTCTTTTCTGTGCGACTAACTGATCTGGCCTATTGCTTAAAATTGCCTATTGGTAAATAAGCTTGAACATTTGAAAATTCTAGAAATCTGTAAGTTGGATCCGTGGTGTCACCTCCGTGTCAGATGAGCATAGGAAGTCCGTTTCATCAGCAGCCAGGTCAGACTCTGCAGTGTACGTGACACAGCTGGCAATGTGTCTGTAGCTTCTGTCGTGCCATTTCTGGCTCTTCCTTCATATGTAGGCGCTTGCTGCTTGAGTTCTTTCTGTTGCATCTGTTAGTGTGACAGCACATCCATAACAGGTAAGAGTTACGCAGCGTTTGCACTTAGGGACCATTGTACCTATTTGTAAAAGTGGAACGTCTTTTTAAAAAAGTGGTTTGAAGTGGTGATAGTGCTGTTAATACCAAAAGCTGTGCAGATCTCTACCGTCATCTACTGAGGCAGAAGTCTCCTCACTGGTGGTGGTCCCTGCTTACTGCTTCTGTGCAAGCAGAGCCCTTAACGTTGTGCGTGGGCAGGTCACAAAGCGGTGTGCTGCGCGCAGTTTTATAAGCACAAGCAAATGAAGAAGATGTGTGGGGAAGCGTTTTCCCTTTTGAGCATGAAATATCTCAGTAGAGGCTGGCTGGCTGGTAGGACCCGTGAGAACAGGTCATGTGAGTTTTATGTCTTCCACAGTGGTATCAGTTCATGTAGTGGTTATTTTCAGTAGTCACCTTGAGATTTTATCTCTCCATAGATTAAGAGATTAATATAATAAAGACTAAGTCAGTTGATTAAAAGTGCTATAAAAAGCATGATCAGTAAGTAAATTACTCAAATGAGTCAAAAAAAATAAATTGGAAAACAAAATATGTCTGACAAATGCACTGCTGTTTGACTGGGTATACTCAAGACTATTGGTTATTTTTTGAAATCAAAGCATTTTTTGTCCTGAAATTTAGATAATGAATAAATGTATTTATTTTAAATGCATTTTTAAAGATTGTTTTGATACGTGAATCAGAGGAATTTGAGTTGGTGCTTTTTTTCCCCCTTGCCATCAACTCACTTTATACCCTTGGTTAGCGTTGTTGCTTTTGAAAGGACGCACTATTAACAATAATCTTCCAGTAAAGGGGTGTTGTAGTACTTCATTAATGTCTTTGAAACACTTTGATATGGTAAGAACTGGATGAAGAAAGCCAGCAATGCAAACTTTTTAGAATTCTGTGATATGCACCTCAAACTATGAAACAGTTCATAACACAGAATGATTTATGTAGACAGCCCACTTTGCCTGTATCCTTCACTTAAACTTCTACTAAAAGACATTGTGGAGCTAGACTTTTTTTTTAAAAAAGAAAGCAGGTAAACATGTCTGGACAAATATGCCTATTTTCATCAATAAAAAGCATTAACTATTTAAGTAAATATTTAGATCATTATTCTAATAGTGCAATAATATTCTAAGGGAAAAGAGCATGGCCACTGCTTTCAGAAAACTAACTCCTAGATATGTTGAGATATTTAGGGCTGAAAATCACAGGGGCCTTAGAGAAGAAAGTTCCTGTACCATGACGTTGCCTATTGGAATGCTAAAGCTAAAGAAGCCTCAGCATCGCTGCTGTAGTCATATCTAGAGACCTCTCATGCTGGCATGTTATGACAGGGAGACGCCAACAGAAAATGGCTTGTTTCAGTTGCCAAGAGGAGTGAGTGAACTGGTTAGGCAAACTGGTTTCATAATTCAGTTGAGCTGTAATTGCAAATTTAAAGATAGATTGGAGCCTTGCATCACAGAGCGTGGCCTTAAAGAAAGAACAAACAGTTGCACCTTTGTTTCTTGAATTTTTTCCCATAAAATCACTCTTTGTGAGTGATGAAGGAAAAACAGTTCAGAGCCCTCTGATTATTTGGAGTCTTTTGTAAACCACACTGTTCTCAGTGCTCTCAGCTGGCAGAATAGCAGTTCAGGTGCTGGTGGCAAGAAGGATACAGAGATTGGACTGGGCACTGTCGTTCCATCTGTCAACAGACTAACAGAAAGCAGATTGCCACTGGTGTGCCCCGTCTCCATCTTCAGTCAGATCTGGATCACAGCCTGTAGACCACCAAGTCACAGTTTGCTCTTGGGCAGGGGAGAGGAGGGTGTGGAACAGCAGTGGATGGATTTAGGACAGAAGTAGTTTCATTTGCTGCGCGTTCCCATATATAACACAAAGTTATCTCAAAGTGTATCTTAAATAAACTGCAGTTAGGTAGATATGAAAGGTACAGAGCAGGAAGACGGCGATGTAATTCTAATCAGCAGAGCTAGGGAGGGATTCTTGGTTTAGCTCTTTTAGCTGTACATAGTGCTTGATGATCAGGATGTTGAGTCCGTCTCTTCACACTTGCATGGAACTAATGGACAAGCCAAGGTGGCCACGTCTTTTCTTTCCTCCAGCACGTGCACATAGATGCCCAGTCTTCCCCAGAAAGCTCATGGCGTAGGAGGTCCGGGGAGCAGATTAAGACTGTTCAATTACCAGGCATTTACCTTGTCTGAAACCAATACGGATTTATACAGACGCTTTATACCAGAAGTGTAAGAGGCATCTATGGAAGTCTGCATTAGTACAGGTTTTGTTCCCTTGCAGCTCGCAGCTGGATAACTTGCTTTCTTGCAGTTCAGTGATGTTCCTGGCCTTTAAATATTCTTTTTCTCATTTATTTAGCATGTGATCTTCTGTCCTTAGCGTTGACTCCCCTGCTTGTCTTACCCAGTATTTTCATGTAGGTAAAACATCTGATAAAAAGGTACTGGTCTTTGCCCAGTATTTACTGTTTTCCTTTGAAAAAGAAGCTGCAGTGGACAAATGGGGCAAAGGTGACTCCCCTTCATTCTGTTTTTTATAAGTAGGCATGGCTAACATGGTTTTAATCTCTCTCTCAGTGTATCTAGTGCTGCTCAAAATGTGAGCTCAATAAAATATTTATAAAGCCTCCAATGGAATGAGCCGTGTAAGTGCAAGATAATTCTATTAATTAGGGATCTCTCAATCTCACAAACACTAAATTGGGAGGGGGGGATTATCTGAATACAAAATGCACAGCTTGAGCCTTCTAATTTTATGATAAATAAAACAATCTTTGATATTGAAGGGAACTGTAGGGAATTGAACTATATATAACCATATCCAGATAAACAAAAATCACCCTCCCAGAAGACAGCTCAATACTCCCCTCTATCCTCTTGAAAAAGAAAAAGGCCATTGGTTTCACATCTTTTTTGCAGATGAGTTTTTAATAGACTGACTGTAGCTGCTTGTGGGTGAGGCCTTTGTGTGATCACACCTGACTGTAAAACAAAAGAAATAAAAATAGAGAAACCACCTATTTCAGGTTGCATCATATTCTACATTTGAAGCGTGTCCTCGGTTACTGTCCTGTATTTCTGTACCACCCCCTGAGCTGTTGCAGCCAGCCGAGGGCACACCAGGCAGGGAGAGGATTCTGGGTGCTTGGGGATCTGGAGTAGAGGCCTGTGCGTGGGACAGGGAGAGGGGCTTGTGGCTGGGCTCGCTCACGGAGCCTGCTCAGCTTTTAAAGTAATTAAGGGTCTATTAATGTATGACAGCAAATGATCCTTGCTGATTTGCAGGTCCTCTGCTCTTGCTTACGATGCCGAGTGAGCTATCAAATTTAGGTCTAGTGGGAACATACTTGCGCGCTGAGTAATGAACAGAGAGCGGCCTTGACTCCCCTTGGTTACGTGGCGTCAAGGGTGTCTGACCAGGAATCCTGTTTACATTCTTTAGATAGGTGATTAGTGGTCCTTGGGGAGCTGAACGCCCTTTGCCCGACATGCAGGACCGCAGTAATTCTGCTCCTGGGTTGTTTCAGTAGTCTCTGTTCTCTCGGTCCTTCCCCTTCCCAGGTCCCTTTCTTTCCACTCCCCTCTTCACCCCCCTTCAGTACAACAGTGCATTTTCATTGCATGTGATTGCAGGCAATGTCTGGATGATTAATAAGATAGACAAAAAAAAGTCTGAATTGCCTGGAAGAATCTGCCAAAGCACCTGGACACCAAATCCTGTCTCTCAAGGGTCAGAGCGACTACGCACTGGAGTTACAGAACTCACATAGGCATGGAAGAGAGAGGGTCAGCTCCTTCTCAGCCAGGATCCATCAGTTTGTTTCCAAAGGAACTATGGTTTCTGCATTAATAATTTTGAGCATCCTTATTTTTGTGTATAAAGTTTGATAACTGCCGTATGTTTTGTTTTGCTTTTAAATTGTTAGATTTTACAGCCACAGGAGAATTTGAACTTCCATTGTTGTGGAGGAAGTCTTGAAAACCTGCATGCCAGCGGCTGAAAATAGCGAGCAGATCATGTGAACTTGAGTTGTATACATGCGTTTCAAATGTCATGAGCTCTATGCGAAATTTATGGCATGCTGAATATCTGGCTCATCGTATGGAAAAGATGGGTTTGGTCCTGGGTTTTAGATCACTTGAAGTTCTGGACCTGTTGCAAGGCTTTGCAGAACTCATAGATGAACCAGTTGTCTAAACCAGGAATAACTTGGCCGAAGTCTGAGGATTAACCCCAGAGTAAATATGTACGATATCAGTACACCAAGGATCGTTATTTCCTTTTGGTATCTCTCCTTGAATACAATGTGTTTTACGGAGAGTAACGAGGGATATTAATAACAAAAAATATTTCTCTAGGTTGAAATCATCAAAAGTACCGTTATTTTAAAAACGAGGGGTGTTGTGAGGCAGGAGCAGTGTTTATACTGTGAACTTAACTTTGTCTTCCTCTTAAATTGACGGTCTAGCTCCACCTTCGGGAGAAGTTTCGTGATGCATTTAATCCAAAGTGTGGGCTGCGGAGAGCGGAGTGCCGCTACCTTCCCAGCCCTGCCTTTTGTTGGCTGCCACCGTCTTTGAGTCGGGTCTGATGACTGGGTGGTCGCGCGGGGAATCTCGCTGTAAGTGATGCCTGAAAATCAGCATTCGGGAGGCGAGTTTGCGGTCAGAACGGCCGGCATGGCCTGGCGCACCGACAGTGGTGGAAGCGTGCGGTTTGGGGAAGGAGCTCTCGGGGCAGCCTGCCAGGAGACAAAGCACATCCAGAAAATGAATCCCTAGCTTTGGGTCCACTTCAGTCTGGTGTGGGCATGAAAAGATGCCGTGCTGTAAGCGGTGACTGTTCCCCTGAGCTCCCGAGTGGCCTGCGGCTGGAGAGGCATGCCTGGCTGCGATGACGAAGGTCCGAGGACACCGCGTGCCATTCTGGAGAGCCAGTGCAGCTGGGATGAGCAGCACAGCATGAGGCTGGTTCCCCGTGCAGCCGCGTGTCCTCCCGTGCTGCGGGAGAAGGCAAGGCCGTGGGAGGCAGGAGCCTTTCAGGGCTGGCAGCCGCCGGCGCTTGCGGTAGCTGGCGGTGCTGGTGGAACGGCAGCCAGAGCTCGCTGTCCTGCAGGAGAGCAGCTGCCTGCTGGATTTAGTTTCCCCAGTCGGTGTACCAGAAGTTTTGCCAAGTGTGCGTGCAGCCTTGCCACATGGTGTGGAAGAATGGGTTAACTTCAGAGTGGGGAAAAGGCTGCCCACCACCTAGCTGTGTTTTAATTTTCTGTGCAGTCAGACGCTCCCTGTGTTGCAAGCGCGTTCTGTCGCTAATGTAAAATTCCCAGACTCGTTGATGAGTGAAGCTAGACAGTAGACAGGGTCCAAGTGGCTAACCATGTGAGAAATTCAGTGACTGTAGGCTACTATTAATTAACCTAGAGTCTAGCAACATGGCATAGTGTCTGTGAGATAAGTTCTATTATCTTCAGCAGCTCAATTAAATCAAGGAGTGAGACGCAGAGCAGACGTAACTCGGCAAAATAAACAGACAACTTGAGTCAGCCTTCGTAATTTGGTGCGACATCATGTAAATAAATGCAATAACTTTTTTAGCATAGTTAAGCAGTTTGCTGCTCGAAAACTTATTTGCATGACATCTCTTTTTGAATAGGTTAAGTTGTGGCAAATTAGGTCTGTGCCTTCAGTCTGATGTATTCCACAGAAAAGAGAGAAAAAAATCCTCCACCAGAGATATGTCATTTGTAAATTGAAACTCTGCATTTGTTTTGTATAGCAACAAACTGGAACATATGGATTCCATGTTTAAATGATTCACTTTCCATACCATTGCTGTCATGTTAGCGTTTCTAGATGCTTGTGTGAGATAACGTTAACCCTCTGTATTTTCTCTGAATTTTGACTCTTGTTCTTCCATTACTTACTAGACTGTTCTGTCAAAGATACATGAGTGTGCATCTGGTTTGCAGTCTTCTATATTTAGAGGAGATAAGGCTGTTGTCTGTTGTCCTTGCCGTACTTCAATGTGGATAATTGGTTTCTTATCTCTAAAATCATATCGAGTCTTTGGTTGCAGGAAGTGATTTGCACCCACCTTGGTGTGGGCGTGTAGACTGAAAGTACTTGCTTGTGCTTTAGTATCCTTTTAAAAAATAAGATCTTTCTTACACATGGCTGTTTCACTCATAGGAGCCTGAATTCATACGCAGGATGAAGCTCATGCTTTTGGGCCCATTGCAGAGTTTTATTGCATGTCAGGACTAGTTGTTCACTGTCTAATTGGAAGGGAGTAACACTTTCAAGAAGTGGCTGCATTTGGAAATGTTTGCACCAAAAATTGCCGCATGTCAGCTGTTGTGTGGAACTCCCTATGTGGACGTTGTCTGTCGTTGGGGTGTTCCCTCCTGCCCCGGGCGACTACTACAGCAGCAAGCCGTGGAACAGGCAGACAGGCAGTTGCTGTGAAAGCTAATAAACTTCGGTGCTTTTGTACCTGCATCCTCTGCCCACAGGTCCACTCTAGTTTGTAAAAACGATCTGTGCTTTACCTAAAAGTAAAACATTTAAGCTGGAGGTGATCATGAGCCGCAGGTGGATGTTCTGGTCTTCTCTGGAATCCAGCCCAAATATCAGCCCAGTCCTCAGGTAGGGCCTTTGCTGGTTCAGCTCACTCATGTTGGACACAGTAAACTGGAGAGCAAAGTTCTTCGCTGTTTTCTCCGTCCCCCTACACCAGACTGCGAAATGAAATGCTACAAAGAACACAAGATTCCTTCCAAGACCAGAAATAAATGACTCGCAGAGACTGTCTCTTCCAAGCACCACCTGGTGATCCCTGCAATAATCCTACGCTAACATGCATCAGCTGCTACTGTGATTTCTGTTTCATTTAGGCTAAGGAAATATTAGGGTTTTGGAATTATAACTGGTTACGCTGAAAATGTTCTTAGGTTTTGAAATAATAGAAATTGTCATGTTTCACTAATAGCCTTCAAAAAAATCAGATGATACCGAAAGCAATCTGGTAAATAACCGATTCATTCAGTTTATAGGCTTTATTCGTCCTTGCTTCAGTTTTTATTAATACAAATCCTCTCCACTTGTTGAAAACACCATTGCTTGCAAGCATGGTGGTGTTAGGTGTCCCTTCACCAGTAGCTTTGAAGATACACCAAGGTGTGTCACAGCCAGATCTGGTTCGCTGTTGCTTTTTTCTAAACCATCTACTAAGGCGATTCCCCTCCGCCCCCCCTTGTTTACATGAAGCACAGTTCCAGACTAGACTCTTCAAGCACACGCCTTGCTTCTGTCAAAATGCTGCCAGTAATTTCAGCTGAAGAGGATGGAGCCGTGCATGGGAAATGCTTCACAACAAAGCTGATGGATGGGTCTGGCATAAGCTTTGTTTTGTATTTCTGTTCTTGGATCGAGAGCTAAGAAAATCTCTCTACTTTCTTGTTCGATGAATATAGTAGATGTGATATTTTTCTCAAGCAGGCTTTTTGTTGTGAGGATGTGAATGACATTGGGGCTTTTTGCCCCAGATGCAGTGTTTAAGCTGTCGGTAAATAAAAGATTGCAGTAGGCATCTGGAGTGTCTTGTTGTGTGAGGGAAGGAATTGCACCTGCCTCGTGCTTTGGTTCATGCTGGATCTTCTCTTTGTTTTCTACAAAAGTAGCCTTGCCCTCTGTAATCTGAAAAGGAAAAATGGGAGGAGAAACTTAATTTAAAAATGTAAAGTCAGTCAGAAAGCTGGGAGAAATATGTCCCAGACAGAACTGTGTGTGACATTGCAAGAAGTGTCTCCGCAGGACCAGCTTTTCTCGCCTCCCAGAAACTACTCAAATCCATTCCACAGAGACAGAGATCACTGGTATTCTGACAGCGTTTTCTTATGGTTTGTTTTGGGATTTCTAGCCTAGAATGGCACTAACAGAACTGCTTATGTTCCCCAGTGAGTTTCTAAACTAGTTTCGGTTGCGTAGTTGCATTGAAGAAGTCAGGGTTTCAGCATCCCCTGTGTATTGAAGAAGTAGGTTATGACAGTGTGCCTCTGTGCTCAGTCGCCATACAGTGGAATGACCAGATGGAGAGTTGCAAAACAAGCAGTTAAGTCATTGAGGTCACCCCTGCTTTGACACAGGTGAGTAGAAGGAGCCTTTTCTTACACAAGGCAATGCAGATTTAATAGATGTTGGACCTTTAGGAAAGGGATAGTGCTTTCCAGTGGTGTCATGCTGAGTACAAATTGGCATTATGTGGTGCTGGACTGAAAATTAAGCATGTGGCTAAGGTCCTGCTGTGCTTTTCATTTGTTGGCCTAAACCTAGAAATATTGTTCTGATTCAAGTAGAATGTGCGTTTCTCGATGGGGAAATTTTGTTGTAAGCATTGGTGGAAGATGTCATGTGCGTAGCTGGCAAATGGCAACACTGGTAAAAATAAGTAGTATCTAGTTCTTATTTAGGGCTTTTCATCAGCAGATCTCAATTCGTTTCCCAAGTAGGGAAGGGTTATTAAAGACTGTCTCAGGTACAGAACTGAGAAGCTGTCAGTGAATTTTTCCTTATGTTGTTTCTGTGTGGAAGGGGTTTTTGGGTTTTTTTCCCTACTGAGAGATCAGTGATCTGTGTCCTACTGGTGCAGCGTGTGTTCAGTATGGTGCGATTTGCTCACCAGCTTACGAGCCTTTCTTGCCTTCTGGAAATCGTGTATTTGATGGTAGCAGAGCTTACATGTGCTATTGTAGAGGTGTTCGAACCAACTTCTCTTTCCCCTGCAGATGAAAGTGGCGTGCAGAAGGAGCAGTATATGCTGAGAGATTTGGTGTCAGGTGGTCACTTCTCTGGAGGATTAAATGAAGCCTTCAAAAAGGCATCCTTTTTCGTTTCGCTTACAGGATTCATAACCCAAACTGCTGGCTCTGTCTATGGGATTCTTTTTTTTTTACGAGAAACCTTAAAATACGGCTTTTTACATTTATTTACTTAGATGCTTCTGTTTAATTTGTATATTGTAAATTGTATACGCAATAGTTTGACGACTACAACAACTAGATGATCAGTTGGCAAAGAAACGTTGTTCTGAAATGCAGCCTAGGTAAGGCTATCAAGCTGGATGGCAGCATGAGCTATGGTCCGTGTTTGTAAAGCAGAGGAAGAAAACCGCATTGCACGACGCCTGTCTGCTTTTTCAAATTCTGCTATTTTAAAAATCAATGCCCCGTATGTCAGTCATCTCTTGTTAAAACAAGGCCTCTGACCAAGAGCTTTCATTCAATAAGAGTTACAGTAACGTGATCCAAAAACTGACGGACTGGGAACTCCTCAAAACCTGGCATGGGAAGAATTTTTTCTTTTCTTCATTTGTCATAGAGTTAATATATGCGGTTTCTCAGGCATGGGGGATGAGGGGGAAAAATAGATTGTGAACATTATTGTTAATCCAGATGCTTAGAAATGAGCAGTTGTGTTTTCCCAAATTATGCAACTGATTCAAAAATAATGTTGTATTTTAAAAATGATGCCTCTGGGTTTTGGGCCTTCCAGATAAAATCTCATTCGCATGTTTTTCTCAGCAACCCCAGGAATTATAAAACTACTATTTGAAAAGATACCAACAATTCCTAAATACACTCTTTTCTTGTTTCTGGAGTTTTCATTGAAATATGTAGCATCACCAGAACTGGAGAATTTAGTAGCAATGTTATTCATGTAAATAAAATTCCTGCTTTCCTATGCCCTCCCTCATCTCTTGCTAAAATGTTGGAATACTTTGGCAGTGTA
>Ga0181612_128824_pt1 | contig 13925 bp, 6 predicted proteins | sample HoacroProtozoa21_FD_119630 | JGI IMG/M metagenome (GOLD analysis project Ga0181612, IMG submission 119630) | Hoatzin crop microbial communities from Cojedes, Venezuel. Combined Assembly of Gp0051906, Gp0051904, Gp0051908
ATGAAAGTAATAAAAAAATATCTGCCAGAGACATTTTAATCCTAATTAAAAACTGAAGGAGGAAAGAGAAGGAATTAAATACACTTTATAATCTTGACTTATTCCCCATCAAGTGAGATTTTTCTATTCCAGAATGCCCCTGCTTAATTTCTAATCAGCCTTTCAGCCCTCTCCATGAGTGACAGGACAAGGAGGAGAACATCGGCCAGTGTCTTGGAAGAATTTATTTAAGGTTCTTCTGAGCTGTGAAAGGGATTTGTCATTGTCAATATCAGCACCCTGGTAAGACTTGTCATCAGGAAGGAAATAGTGTTACTTATATGTGAGAGAGGCGCACAAAGAAATTATTTCACAGATAAATTATATTCATTCTAGCTATCTCTGTTTGTGTGTATTCTAGCTGTTCTTTCACTAATTCTTGGGGAAATAAAATTAAGAACCACCAATCAATTCACTCTTTAATTTACTTCACCAAGTACTTGGGAGATGAGCCTGGTGGAAAGGAATGCAGTGCTCATTCCCAAGCTATCCTCTTTTACACTCTGTGAAATTTCATCAGTTAATTTCAGGAGACCCAAAAGAAACTGTGATAAGTAAGCCTCTCATATTAAGAGGTTTGGGATCTGCAAAGCATCCAGAATTCCAGGGACTTATCTGAGCTTATCAGCAGTAGCTGATACTCTTTGATCTGCCAATTGAGCCAGAAATCGCTTTGAAACAGGTGTCTGTGTAAGGTTTTCCATTGCATTATGATTCTGGTCAGCTTCAGGCTTTCACTGCACTTCCAATTTGATCTAAAAATACTTCCAGCTGATGTGTGCTATAAAATGCTCAGTTGTAGGTGAGGTGGTACTGTCTTCTCTAATTGCAAGATTCAGTTATTTGAAATTTCAAATGTCGAGAGATACATCTCTGATACAACAATTCACCAGTATATTTGAGCGCTTCTAAAACAAGCAGGAGGTTTTCCTTCCAGATCATAGATGACTGCAGAAGGTGTTTTCTGTACAAAGGAGATTTCATTCTCTGAAGCCTGAGGAGCCTCAGTCCCTGTACTATCCCTTTCTTTTTCTTGTTGGAGCAAAAGGGTTGCTGAACATTACAGAATCACAGTCAGTCTGTACAGCAAATCTCCCCCAAGCTGTTCTTACAGCCAAAAGCGTATGGCTATAGCAAAAATGCAGAGTCCATCTTGGTTTCAGTGGAAGCTGAATCAACCACTAGCTGGCTCCAGAATGGTTGAAGTTTAAGTTTATTGAAGAGAGGGCATAAGAGGATAGACAGAACATAAGTAGATCCTCTTAATTTGATGAGTTGGGGCTTTTGTCCTCCTCTCAAGTCCTGTCCTTGGAGTCCCAAAATTGAGTAAAGAAGGTAGAAGCTGCATATTGTGCTCTTCATATATACATCTTTCTGTGTTTAAGTATTGCCTCTTTGGGTCCTGTGCTCGGTATATGGGAGAGCTTAACGCACTGTAACACCTATTGCCTTGTCAGCATGGAGAATATTCAAGGACTAGGATTTAAGTCAGATATCTAGATTAGAAAACTTTAATAAAAATCAGGCTATCAGAAAATCAAATGTATTTATATTTTTTTTACTGCTGATTTAAATCATAAAGTAGCTGTACCCTTTACTACATCACAGATCTCCAAATATTCTTGAGTCTTTCAGAAAAATAACAACAAAAGCTGCTTTGAATTTCTTGACTTTAATTTCATTGGCATATCCATGATAAGAGGCTATTAAGGAAATTAAACAGTCACAGAGAGAGAACCAAATTTGAATGAGGCTCTAGAAAAATTCTGATGTGCAAAACTGAATAAGCGGCTAGTTTTCAAGATGACTGAAGCTCTGTAGCTGATATTTAAAGCCCCAAAACAATTACTAGAGTTGCCAGGGGGGTGGGAGAGAGGGAGAGATTTTAATGATTTATTTTAAAGTAGGAATTTCCAGTTTGTCAGACTGAAAATATTAATTGGAGGTAATTTGATCTGATGATGTTTAATGAAATCTAATCTTCCACTGTGTTTGCTTATCCAGGACTGCATCAGTCCAGGCTTCTAGGTGTTACAACTCCAAGACAACTTGGCAGGTGGAATTCCCACAGATGCAGTTTCTGTTCCCCTTCAAAGGGGAAACGATGACACTGGAGGAGGAAATTTCAAACAACTTTTTCTTACACTTAAGAAAGATAATGCCAGTCACTCTATGATTGAGACTTTTATAGAGTACTTTCAACTAAGGATATTTTTAGATCAAATTCAAAGTGCGAAGTTGGGGAGGAAATTTGGGTGAAACCCACTCTGAAACTGTTATTAATGGTTTGGAAAACAGGCCTACAAGGGAGACCAGGCACAGAGCTAAGCTAAGCCTTAGCTGTGAAGAATTGTAGAGAAATAATGAAGCTCAGTGTGGAAAGGACTAATGCTTCTCTGAATTTTAAATTTTGGCTAAATTCTGTTGAAGATTATACAACTGATAAATTTCCCTCTCAAGGATATTCACTTTTCCGTGCTTTTTTGGTGGTTGTTTGTTTGTTTACTCTTTTGCTCTTGTCCTGTTCTGCCAACCAGATCTCTACAGCTGCATGAAAAGACAGGTTACAACAAGTGAAAGTAGGTCTCGAAAAACAGTTTTTCTGGTAAAATAGCTGGAACTTCTTACATGTACTGCTAGACTCTAAATTACTTGTAATTTGGGTAAGGAAACATAGAGAAACTCTTGGTCAGCAAGCTCAAACCATTGCTGTTAGCCATCAGAATTCATTTCTGAAGAAGATTTGTGTTAACTGACTCCCAGTGCAGAGCCCCTACTGCTATATCTGGCTCCTGTTTAGAGGGGAAAAAAAAATATCTAGGCAACAAAATGTTTTGCACTGTTTGGCTCAAACTTAAAACCAACCCAACAACAAGTAGCCTGAAGGCCGAAACTAATTGTGAGAAATCTTATCCCATAGACACTTGTCTTATGAAAGACAAGAGGTATGAAAAATAGGGTCAAATACAGCATGTCTTCTGCTATCCATAGCTGTCAGCTCCCAGGGATGACTCAATACAAATAGAATTTCTCTATATAAAGAGGCATGGTGGCTATATGGATCAGCACAAGATGATTTCTCCCTTCCTCACTGCAGAACAAATGACTTTTTTTTTCCATAAGCTCCTGGATGCTTCAGATCTCTCCCTTAAATCATCATGTACACAGTGTTTTGATTGTCTGCCAGGAAGCTGGTGAGAAGCTATCTTAAAGGAAAATGAACAGCAATTGCAGTTCAACCTGCTGATGTGTTCAAGGGCCCTGACATGCTTGGGGATTTTTCTCTGTCAGAATGGTGAGCGTGCTCCACGTCTGAGCAGATGGCACAGGGGGTCTGGTGTTAATGTCTACTTGCCATTGTGGTTGCAAATATATTATTTTGGTGCATTTTTGCTAACCAGTGTTCTTTATTTCTTGAGCAATTTAGCTTTTGAGTGCCCAACGTGATGAACCTTAAAAGGCATAAATCTGCGTAAATTTATTCCTGGAAAGCCTAGTTAATGTTTCCACTGTACCACATTAGGCATCAGAAATAACAGTCACTTAAAATAACTTAGATGCAGGAATATTTGTTTGCATTTTTTTTTTTATACCTGACTTCATTTTTACCACATGGTCACATTTTGCCTCTTGGTCACTTCATTTTATCTTGCAGTCGTATAATAATGAATATTGTTGACTGTTGATGTCGATAATAGCTTAAGACATAGAAATGGCTCCATAGTGCTACTACAAGCTTTGTGTAGGATTCCTCTTTCCTGAGTTTAGGCAATTTGTTTTAGCCAGTCATCCTACATACTCCCAAAGGCAAGTCATCCTGTCCCAAGGTGGGCATCTCAGACGGTTTGCCTTCTGAAGGGCTCCATCACTGGCCTTTGACTACAGAGGGAGAAAAGCAGATTAGATTGGGGTAGACTAGATGCATAAACTCAGAGTGCTGAAGTTAGAATAGATTAATTGTACCACTCTAGGATAAAGGTAATTTTCATGAATGAGAAACACAGATGATTCCATAGATTCAAATCTATGTATTGAGAAATGCAAGTGATACTGAATGGTAAGGTCTCAATCTGTTTTTAACTGGAACTATATAATAAGCACTTCTAACATCTGAGGGAAATACATATTTATGGCATGCCTTTATTGAGTCCTGGTAGACTTCCAAGTAAAAGCAAGTGAAGGAGGTGATAAACTGTCTTCTGTGAATGATTCTTTTGTACATACATGTGGCTGGATTTGTTAAGAAGTGCAGCTCTTCATGCACTTCTCACAGCAACAGAGTACTTCCCAGGAAAAAGAAAAGTCACCTTCTTCAAGCTGCAACTGTAAATAGAATCATAGAATGGTTTGAATTGGAAGGGACCTTACAGAACGTCTAGTTCCAACTCCCCTGCCATGTGAACACCTTCCAGAAGACCAGGTTGCTCAAAGCCCTATGCAATCTGGCCTTGAAATAACTGGTGTGGAGTCCAGTCATTCATAACTAAGTCATTTCTGACAGAACCAGTAAGTCTCTTCTATGGTGAGTACAAAAATCAGAGCTGCTGTTACTAAACCATGAATGCAAAAACCTCTCCAGAAAGCCCACTTAATATGAAGGCAGATGATAACATATTTGTATGTTTTCTCAGAGCTGAAAGGAATAACAACTTACAAATATGTACACTGCTGTTAAGAAAAAAAATACAGTTGTGTCAGGAATTCATGATGTTGATATTTTAATTTGCTTGCTTTTGCTTTTCACATTTAAATGGCCAAGTGCAAGGTGGTTTTTTTTTTTTTTAAATATATATATATGGCATAGTTAGCCACAGATAGTCAAATTCCAGTGCAAATATTCTCTCCCAGCCCCTTTTGAGTCATAGTACACATTGCAGCCACGACTCCATAGTGCAGTGCAGCACTGTGTTAGAAATCCCCAAGCTGCCTTCAAGCAGTCAGCTGTGTCAATATGGCACAGTACAGCGTCATGAAACAAGGCTAGCGCAGGTCCCCAAAGCCCTGTATCTGCATTACCTATTCCGCAGCCATCTTCTTCCAGCCTGAAGGAGCCCCGCTGGCACCAGCATGGGGATCTTGGCACCATGCTCCATTGCTTGCTGTAGTTATCGTTTTGTAGTTCATGCAAGCTACCCGGGTCGCCCAGCATTGCGTGTATTCTTGGCCTGGCTGACTAGCACAGCTAAAGGCATAGAATGAATTATGACTATAATGATTTACTATAAAATTTTAATCCATGGTGTGCTGCATTCAGAGTTACATACGTGACTCTGAATAGCAATAAAGCTGGTTGCCACATGAATGTATTACAGCACCAACTAAATATAGAAACACTGTTAAAGTTCTGTCTATGGTTTCTGTTAGGATCTGCTTAAAGATTAATTTTATCCTGAAGACATTCACCCCCAAAAGTTTGTTTAAAAGATTGCATGGATTTTATTTACATGCTTTGCATTCCTAAAAGGAAGTAAAATTCACTGAATAGTGCTTCTGTTGCTAATAACTCAGTCAGCACTGTCATAGCTGTGTAGAGACACATGGACAACAACCTACTGAAAAAATGAAGATGGAAAAATTTCAGTGATGTTTTCAAATGTTTATCTACTGGCCCTATTTGATTCAAACAAGATCAAAACAAGTTGGTTTTTTTTTTTAAAAAAAATAGCTTTTTTTGTAAGCTGTGTGTTGTTTTCATTCTCCAAGTTTCTCTAGGAGCCCAAAACCTTAACTTTTGAAACTGTGCAGTGTAAGAAAGGAAATCCAGGTAAAATAACTCCATTTTGCAGCACAAAATTTCCATTGCTTCTTTTAGTGCATCAGCACTGCAGCTATAAAGGAAAGCAACCATACAGTACACTTGCTACCACTTACAAGAAATAATTCTTAGCAAATAAGATCATTCAGCAGTAGGGTCTTAATTAGTTTTTTTTAAGCCAGAAGAGGAATTAACCCAAACCTCCTCCTCCCTGCCCTTATCTGATGTAGCAACAGCAACAGAGTAGAGAGGAGCCACTCGGTAGTCTGTGTTAACTTCAGGCTTGATGCCAAGGCCTATGTATAGCTTTTGCACATGGCTGTAGTGTTTATCATTAACTTCAACACTAGAAAGATCTGAAATCCCCCTGTAATGTGTGCCTTTTGGTGAAAGTTAATGCCGTATTCTTACTTGTGTCCTGCGAAACTGTACCGAATAGGCCAGATGCTTTCTGCTGCTTTACAGAAGTGGCACAAAGGGTGAGCAAACACAAGAAATACTTCATTATGATTTTACTCTTATTTATCTCCAGCTCCGTGAAGAGAGTTTGGCTGAGAGTCAGATTACCTCTGACAGTGAACCTGGTATCCAGACTTTAAGGCATTTACTATTCCTGGAGGAGGGCTGAGGGTCTCACTGAAAGCATGGTTTTGGAAAAGGATATTTTCTACAGTCCCAGCAGCTCCAAGATAGTCTCTAGAATTTTGAGCAGTTAATTTTGTTTCTACTTTGGAGGCTAACAGACTGAGTTCATGTCAGGCAGTGGGAGAGGGAAATATCCAACTGGGAAGTGAAATGAAGGGCACTGTGAGCACAGGAAAGTACTGAAGGATAAAGAAATTGGAGAGAAAGGAAAGACAGAGAAAGGGCAGATGGAGAGATGTTTCGTCTAAGCACAAAGGTGGTGGGCACGAAACTTGAAAGGAAATGAATCCACTTGTATGAAGATTATTGCTAGGGCCAGGGGACTGGAGACTTCATTGCTTCACTAAACTGTGCCCCAGGGAGAGACGCAGCATTTGCCTCTCATCCTTTCTTCCACCCATTCCCAGCTGAGCTCTGCTCACAGCAGCTTGCTACGCCTCCATGTCACTGGGTCTCTTGGTACAGCACTCTCAACATCTACAGGGGAACTGTGCTGTGCGTGTCAGCTTCAACCTGTACAAGTGACGATAAGGAGAGGTTTCCTCTTCACTTGAGAGGAAGCAAGGTTAAGTAGCTGACTGAGTCATGGACTTCCTAAAGGAAGATTTTGCTGCATCAGTACACTACCAGGTGACACAGCTGCATTGCCTTCTCAGGGGCTGGCCTCAAGTTCAGGATCATACCTCTTTATGAAAGGTAAGGCTGACCTGACAAACACCAACTAATGCACCTCTCAGTTAATTTCTGCATCAAGACCATTGCTTACTTCTGCTGGAGCCATAACACATAACATAAAGAGCTTGATTTACAGGTGGTGTCATAAGAAAAGATAGTGGCAGAACATCTATTCCTCCTGCAAAGTTGTGGCTATAAAGTATTTTTCTGCTATTGTGAGATATCCCAGCAAGAGCAGGGAGGTGGCTAACTTGGATGAGGGTGGGCAGGCAAGCTTGGTGTGTGGATTAGAGCATGACGTTAGAAAGTTGTGGCCTCATTTCAAAAAGGATGTTGGACAAGCAGGAAGGGTTCAAAGAACTACAAGCATGCGTGTCCTCCTGACAAGTCACATAGTGGGAGATTAGAGAGGCTCCAGCTTCTTGGTTTATCCAAAATAAGGTAAAAATAGTTCTATCAGGAAAAAGGCTTTAGTAAACCTTTAATTTTTGAAGCTGGATACATTCAATGAGAAATGAGGTGGTGTTTCACTTTTGGGATGAGAAAATAATTGTGTGCAGGCACAGCCTCTCATGGACCCGTTCATAAAACCTGACAAGCATCATTGTCTCCATCCTACCAGTCAAGGTGATACAGGTGCAGCTGATCTTGCCTTGGGCCAAGAGAAAGCACAAAATTAGCTCACTCCATGCCTTATTTTTTATTGTTTCTTTGTTCTACTAATTGTTTCTTTGGAGAAGTATAGTCCTGTATTTTGCAAAGCAAATCCCTACGAATTCCATTCAAGGTAGGATTGTCTGAACATCCATGTTTTCTAATGTATGTTCTGGCTTTCATCAGTCCACTCTGATGCAGTTGCACACCTTCTGAAATATCCTCAGGTGCCTGCGAAAATATTTCACTGTAATGTCATGGTCGTAGGGCAGCGACACTCTACGAGGTGGGTTAGTCAGTCTTGTAGTGCCATCCCTGTGAACCGAACTCAGACTTACTGCTTTAGCTTGCTCTACTGACCCTCTCACTTTGATCTTCTATTTTAAACTTAGCGCAGCTACTGAAGTGAATACAGAACTTTGCCTGAGAAATGGTTTCAGTGTGGAAATTGAGTTCTTGGTTCAGCATACAAAAATGTAGGCTCTTGTATCTGCCTCCTAAGGCAGGGGGCAAAAAAAAAAAAGAAAGAGAAAATAAAAAATGGAAAATAAAATAGAAGTATATTTTGCAAATGCAGTACTGTTGAATAAGTCCATTGGGGTATAAGTGGTGTTAGCTGGAATGCACGGGGTTTGAAAGTAGTTGGAAACCAAGCAGTGTATGTTGGTATGGGGCCACTGCAGAATATGAGCAGATGGCAATATATCCTTTTGAGAAATGAAAAATATTTAGGAATTGGAACTTACTGTCATCTAATGTTTGTCTGCCATCTTTCTGATGTGTGGTATACATTGTTTGGCGTTATCAGTGGGCATCTTGTTTCTGTTGTCTCCATTAGTACTTTGATACATACCAAAAGTCATTTTATTTTTCCTCTTTAGAACTGCAAGGGGACTTCAAGAGTACTTTAAAATTATTTTTTAAGAGCAGAAGAGAGCTAGGAAGATGCAGAGGTTTTATGTTTTCAATTTTTGTAAACTTCTTGCTAAGAGAGAAACATGTTTGGATAGCTTTGACTTTCCTTTTTTCAAGAAGCTCTACGCAAACTAACAAGAACCTGGATGCAGTCAGCTTGGGTGACCTGTCTGCATTCTGGGTTAGATTCTTACTAATTGTCCGTACAGATACCTTTAATGGATTTTACAATAGCATCAAGAGATAAATTTGGAAGTTATTCTCTTGTGCTCCTGTAGTAGAAACCTATGTAATTTCCTCTCCTGATTTTTTTTTTGTCATCTGCTTTATGCTATAATAATGGGTTGACTTGCTCTTGAAATGTCTTATTTCTGACAGATTGCCTGTGAATCCTTACTTTTTTCACCACCTGTTCCATCTGTCATATTACTTAGACTGCTATAGGGGTTGAAAGCAAGCATCCAACCTGGAAAATGAACCTAGACATTTCAAACATTGAATCCAGCCAGCCAATAAGGCTTGACGTTTTTTGTTAAATAATGACTTTAAATACATAAAATATCCACAGAGTTTGTTTCATTCTACCTTGTTGTTGTGTTCAAATTCTGGTAAGACCAAGGGAGGCAGTCACGTTGGGTGTCAACTGGCTGTGTCATTATTGACCATCACCAGTATCTCTCCATAAATTTATTTTTATCCATATACAGTCATAAACACATTACTGTATAGTATGCTGCTCATAATGCAGTTTGGTTTTGTTCTTGCATGCTGGTTTGAAATTGAATGGGAACACACATAGTCTCCTGAGTTTCCAGTGCATCTCGTTTAAGCTGAGAGTAACAGAAATATTAAGTGGTAAGAATTCATGCAAAATATGCAAAGGTCAGAGAGAGTTTACAATAACCAGGTCAATTCATCAAATATGTCTAGATCTAGGAACAGATCCGCCAGCGGCTGAGCTGCCCCATGAAAGGCAGTGGTCCTAATCCTTAACCAACAATGAATTTATATTTAAAAAAAACCCCTTAAATTGGCTTAAAAGAAGCAAATAAGGGTAAGAATTGTGTACCATGTACATGTAAGCAATGGGAGTATTTGCTCCAAAATGACAGTTCATTTAGCTTTGGAGCACTTTATGTATGTGATACGGTCTTTGAATTAGTTATCAGAATGAGTTAACCTGCTTTTGTTCAAACAAAAAGAGTTGTATGAAGAAATAGAGGATCCTCATTTGAAAGGTACTTGCGTTTTGAACATAAAAGCCAGCGTAGATGCTTCCTTGCTTTCTGCGAATCTGCTTGCAAACGTGTGTATTTAAACCCTTAAAGTAATTGTTTTTTAAAAACCATATGCACAATTGCTGGAGATTTTTATAGAAATTAAGATGTAGAATCTTTTTTGGAGCTCACAGCTTGTATGCATTTTTCTTTGTCAAAGAAGATGAATTACTCAGGGTCAGCAGCAATATTGGAATAGCAGCCAACGATATGTAGCCCACCTTGGCCTATTGCCCTTGTCTTGGAGGAGATGTTGCTACGCCCATGTGAGCAGAAGGCAAGTGCCTGGAGGTACACCTCATGCCTGCAAACCAGACCCAAAAGGCCCTGCCCATCTGGGGGTGCTTTGAGACTACAGCCAAACATCTCTCAGGATTCAAAGGGGTACCTACAGTTGGCAACTAAAAACAGTCCAGTCCCATAACTACTCATCTACTGGTTCTCATCTGAGTTACAAACTGTCCTGCAGGTAGGTGTGTTAGGGATACTGACTTCAGTCAGCAATTGCAGGCTTCCTCCCAAAAGTTTTTGCATCTGCAAGACGACTGATGTTTTAACTGGTGCTCAAGGCATACGTATGTGTGGCATGTTTTTTTCTATATCCTGAGTTGCACTATTGTGTGAAGCTTCTGTCAAGACATTACTATGTGTCAAATTTCAAGTCAAGTGATTCAAACTTCCATTGTATTTGTTATTCCACTGTTGTTTTTTTTTCCCTGGGTTTCAAGGGAAAATGAAGGCAAAAAAGAAAATGGAAAAATCCTGAAATATACAGGGAAGAAAATAACTTGCAACTTATCTATTTAGTCTCCAGATCTATTCATACCCTTCACATCAGCTGAGGATTGAGAGCAGCTGACAGAGCTGGAAGCATAGCTTCAAACAGGCAACATTTTAGACTGATAGAGGTGGCTCTGCAACTTGATGGTTTGGGAGCTAAGGAGGTTTGGAGGGGAAGAGGACAAGCTTGCCCTCATATCACCCCTACCAGTAGTGCAGCTTACCACAGACACTACATTTATGGTATTTTGTAATTTGTGCACCTCAGGAGGTGAAGTAAATGCGGGGTTTTTTTCTGGAAAAGGCCAGCTTTTCCCTCCACAGAACAGCAAGGCTCATTGTATCCATCTCCTTTTTCTGGTTTGCGCTTCTGATCACTTTAGCAAGCTTTTGAAGGATGTAGTAAAACTAAAAGAAGTATCAAGCTGAAAACAATGAAATTATTTGGACAAGGAGAGAAGAGATGGGGATTTTCAAAATGTAGAGAAGTAATCAAATAAAACCTGGAAGACTAACTTGGGAGGAGTTTTCAGTTCTTGCAGTTAGAAGAAACCCTCCCTGTAGAAGCCAGAACTTCCATCACCCATAACCTAGTGTCATGTTCTGCTTTAATATGTCTATGATGCCTTTGTAACGACTAGCTGTAGCAGTGGGACTGAACTGTGTCCAGAATGATGTCCTGCTACCCCCTCTTCAGATCTCCAGCACTCTCCACTCCTGAAATTCAGTGACTCCCATAACTTATTCAGTGTAATATTTACACATGGATATAAAGTCTGTTTCACTATAAAGTTATGACAAAACCAGCATGAATGGAAAAATTAAAATTTAAGGGGTGTGGATTGCTCCTGTTCTTGGATGTCATACAGAAATTATGTACACAGATCCAGTGAGTCAGGAAGATGTTGATATCAATTTATACTTCTGGAAACTTGTACCTGTCAGCTGGGGTGCTGTCCCTGGGTAAGGTTGTTCCTTTTCAGCCTTCCAAAACCTTCTTTTTCTCCCCTTCCTTTTTTGCTTTCACCAGTGTTTTAAATTGCTAACATCTCGGAGGTGCTCTCTCAAGCTTCACTTCTCCAGGAAATTTAATTTCACAAGATAACTCTACTGTAGAGCAAATGGAAGTGGAAGCCAGTAATGTACCTCTATGATCTATGGATGTTTGAGCTGCTCAAGAATATTCAACCATAAATCCCATCTGAGTTAACTGATGAGGTCTAATTAAAAGAGCTCCAGTGGTAGGGCCTGTGCTTGGGAGACAGAAGGTCTCAGGGACATATTAGGAAGATATGAGTTAGATTAACCAGGAAGAAAGAACAAAATATGGGGAAAAGGGCTAGATAGACAATGTAAGATGAGGTATTAGTATACAATTTCTTGAAGAGATGTTTATACTGTTTTTTGGAAAGTGCAAAGTATTATGGGAAAAAAAAATAAAAAAGACACTTATTTCAATAACTCAGAAGTTGTGCTGGGGCTGTTCGTGTGCTGAGCCCACGATAAGGACCAGAAAAACTCTCCAGTCACCAGTACAGGAAAGTAAGGGCTTTGCTAAAGGGGACTCCAGAGACACTGAGTCTCTGGGATAGTTTGAGATCAGGTCTGCAGGATGATTTTTGTGCGAACAAATGTAGAAAGCGCAGGTCGGTGCCTAACCATAATACTTGCTCCATAGACTTGTGGAAGGGCAGTCTGGTGGTAGCTCCTGCACCTCTCCTAGGGATGTTCCATGCTCTTCTGGCCAATGACACTCATGGGGAAGCCATTGCCTGTGCAATACATTTCTTGCTATTTAATAGCAAACAATTGCTCTATTATTTTCTTGTGGTTCTGTGTGTTGTGTGAGCAATCCCTACCTTGCCATTAAGATAAAATTACTTTCTATTCTGGGAAGTACAAGGCTGCTATAGAGACTGCATTAAAGTGCTGCTCTACTCTGAGACCTGACTGGTCCAGGTATATTTTCCTTCCACTGCAGGACTAAGGGCAAATCACCTTATCTAACCCAATGATGTCACGTTCTTCAACTCTACCTCCATAGCCCCCTACATTTGGCAAAGTATTTAAGAAATGTTACTCTTCTGAGGGAATAGTTCTGTTGTCTCCCCTGAGACTCCTTACATGCTGAAAACTAAGCACCGGCTTTAATCTAGTGTTTTGTCCCCCAGTAGAAATTAAGGAGAAGGAATAATGGCTCAGTGCGTCACCTGGGTAGTTACCCTCCTAGTTCATTCTTTCCTCTTTGTAGGCAGCTCAGGCTGGTTGCCCTAAGCCAAGAGGGAAGCACCTGTTATATTTTATTGTGTTATTCAGCATATTTCTACAGCTGTTCTCATATTAAGTTTGTCCCACTGTGACATCCTTAAAAGAGTAAGTCCAAGTCAGTGCAAGTAAAGGTTGCAGAATAGTCTTCAAAGACCCTTTCATGTACTATTTTTATCTCTGTCCCAATGTTGGCTAGCCATTTCTATAAAGCTGTGATTTCTGTCTTTGATAAATAAGGTTCCTTAAAATCCACAAACAGCTTAACATCTATGATAGAAACCCCTATTTATGGTGCTAATCAAAACCCTTCAGGATTCCTGCAGACCAAATGCCTAAGCTACAGTCTCTACATCCTTCCTAGCAAGTCAGTTTATTCACAGCCAGGGTCTCCAAGGCATCTTATAGACAGGTTCTTTACGAAGTTATTTTCACTTTGTTGCATTTTCTTACAGCTTGTAAAAAGCCCTACCAATAAAAACGTTGCTCTAGCTCACCTCTCACATAAACATACTCATGACTTAATTCCCACAATACCCTGAAAAACTTTTAAATATTCCATTATTTATTTACTACTGATTAGATAACAGATTTTTTTTTTTAACTAAATGATCTCTTCTTACAGTTTTCATTATACCAGTTTCCTTGTTGATGATGACAATACAAATGTGCACGAAAAGGGGTGGAATAATGAGCCTGCTGGATAACAGTAAGTTCAGATTTCTCTTACATAATAATATCATAGCAAATATAAGATATAGAATCATAGAATACTTTGGGTTGGAAGAGGCCTTCAGAGGTCATCTAGCCCAACCCCCCTGCAGTGAGCAGGGACATCTTCAACCAGACCAGGTTGCTCAGAGCCCCGTCCAACCTGGCCTTGAATGTTTCCAGGGATGGGGCCTCCACTACCTGTCTGG
>Ga0181612_129548_pt1 | contig 13925 bp, 8 predicted proteins | sample HoacroProtozoa21_FD_119630 | JGI IMG/M metagenome (GOLD analysis project Ga0181612, IMG submission 119630) | Hoatzin crop microbial communities from Cojedes, Venezuel. Combined Assembly of Gp0051906, Gp0051904, Gp0051908
CCCATTCCCAGTGATGCTTCATCATTTATATGCATCAAGTACCATTGAAAAACATTTAACATTCCACAGTCCACCTAATGAGGTGTGTCCAGTCTACTGATCATACAGACAACCTAAATGGGATTTAAATAAAAAGTGTGATTCTTTGTCACTGCCCTGGCCCATCCTGAGTCAGAAAGAGAACATGGATAGGAGAGCCTGGGGTTGGCAAGGTACCCAGCTGGGCTTTCAACATCTGCTACAAAGACCAATAATTAAGTTTACCTTCAGAAAACAAAAAAGCGTGAGTATTTTTCAGTTACTTCAATTGCATTTGATCTCCCAGAGATTTACTCTAATTACATAACCATCTATCATTTTTTTTTTTGCTATTTTTCAGGACACTTAGCAGACCCTTAATTCTGGGACTTGTTAATAACCACCTGAGATTTCAATTGTTACATTTCTGAGCTGTCTGAAGCAATTTCAAGGCATATATATACACACACACACACACACACAACCCTGCGAAATGAGTAAGCCTACCAGGTTTACAAAGACACATGACTGCTGTCTCCTTATTTTCACATGTAGGTTTTATACAACATCTTCATTGCCTTCACCCAGATGCACAGGTATGAAGAAATTGAATCCATCGATGTCTTTGCTGGCTTCGCTCGCTTCTTTGTGGTGGGGCTGGGCGGCATGTTATTCGGCATCATCTTCGGATTTGTTTCAGCGTTCATGACTCGATTCACGCACAACGTTTCTGCTATCGAACCCCTGCTGGTCTTCATGTTCAGCTACCTGTCATACTTGTCTGCTGAAACCCTTTACATCTCAGGCATTTTGGCGTGAGTATCCCTTACAGCTCTTTGGATGCCCTCTTGAGGGAGGTGGCATTGTTTTGAGGAGGTGGTTTGCTCAAGGTTGGTACAGGACAGGCATTTTCAGTCTTTGGCCTAGAGATCTGCAGTGGACAGCTTCTAAGGGATCTGTAAAATGAGTGGTAACTAGGAAAAGAAAACCCACAGTCAATGTAGGCACAGGTGACTACTGAGCAGTGCATATCTGCTCTGAAATGTTTTCAGATTTTTGCTTGTTGAACAAAACAGTGCAAGCTGTGGGCAAAATGACCAGTGCTGCCACCATCTGGCTGCTACCTCTGATAAGATCAGCAGAAGGAGAGAATGATTTGGTAATAGATGAGTATATCTGTACTTCTATCTAAGCAGCATCACCATCAAATTACAAGAGAGATGAGAAGTAACGAGTATGGAAAACATAATAAAGAACGTCCAAGTTCTTGCTTTTGTATACAGCTGTGAATATCAGCTCTAGCACAATTTATAGGAACTACATTACATTTGAACAGCATCACTGGAACTGAAACTGGGCAAAACCAGACAACTGAGAACATCAAGCACATATGCGTACATATACTCACGTATATGAATATTGATGATCATATCTTGATGTGATCAGGATAGCCCGATACTGTTGTAATGCTGGTGACTGCTTCCTTAAAGGGATGTGATAGCATGGGTGCCCACTGCAGAGGAAGCTGGCAGGTCGATTGACCGCAGTAATTCTAATGTAATTCTACCCTCGTTTAGTTTAAAACCGTAACCCCTTGTCCTATTGCTACAAACTAAAAAGCTTGTCCCTGTCTTTCTCATAAGCCCCCTTGAAGTATTGAAAGGCCACAACAAGGTCTCCCCGGAGCCTTCTCTTCTCCAGGCTGAACAACCCCAATTTGTGCAGCTTCAGAGCAGAACTGGCTTTGTAAAAACAACCTTTGCAGGATGGCCCTGGGAAGCAATATTTGAATATTTAACCATATTAAATAAGTAGTTAGACAGGAGATATGTTTTTCTGAGCAATTAGACAAAGCAGACAAATCTTGTACTACATTTTGCATATCCAACCCATTTGCTCTGGTTGAGGTGACTGGTGACTATAGTTGAGTAGGGTCAGACCTACTATGTAGTGACCGCTAACACCATATGGACTCTTTCCTACCTGCATCACCAAAATACTGTTTCCCTGACTATTCAGTACATTAGACTACATAGCTCTCTATTTTTTTGCTTCTTATTTTAATTAGAGTGCTGAAATTATTAGTAATAAAAGAATGTTAATATAATTGGGATTTATTATTCTTACTGCCTCATTAAGGAAACTATTTCTTGTTTTAGGGATGGGAACTTATTGTCAGCCCTCTGAATTATTGAGGAATTCATTCATTTTTCACTTGGATCATGAAAGTCTATTATGCACGTGTCTGTGAAAGTCAACAGCATTAAACATTTATGCCTAATGGCCTTGTCTTAGAGTGTCCTTGGACCTGCTAAATGTCTCAGTGCTACAAGAATACCCTTGAGATTTCTTCAGTGGAAATTAAATGAGCAGAAACTAGATGAAGGGTTATTTAATGAACAGTCAGCCTTCTCCAGATTCACAGGTTTGGAAAAATATCATCACAAGAAGCCCCCAAAGACTAAAATAATATCAGCAGAAACTAGACAGATGATGGAACGTGTTTCTAGCATAGCACTCCATCTATGGCTATGGAAAATGAAGCCTCCTTCCACAGGGCTATTCAAAGACTACTGCTCCATATGATTGTTGCCAGCCTCTGTGCCGAGTGGCTGCTTATGCCTCTGAAGCAGGCTCTAGTCTTCATTAACAGAGAAGAAATGGAAAACGTCCCTTTTCTTCCTCACATTCCCCACACCCTGGGTAACTGAAAGCAGGGAAGGACACCTCTGTAGAGTAACTGAATTTCTCCCTGCTGTACAGCAATGGGCTTCTGTGGGTGGAGACTCACTGACTCTCACCCTGGACCTGCCGATCTGCCAGCCAGCTGGCAGCGAGCTGCCAGGAGCTTTGGCCCCATCATAGGACTACCACCATGTTCTCCCACCACCACCTCAAAGGAGAAGATCGCTAAGAGGCAGGTTATGTCCCTCTAACCGACCCGCCCGTAGGCTGGTACAAAACTGGCTTGCCCTTTGTTTGAGATTCAAATATTTGGTGCTTGGTGGCTGTGTGTTAGGCATTCAGGAGAAAAAGGACTTTGAACTGGAACATGATACCCTCACTTCCTTGTCAGGAAGGCCGACTGGGTTTCTTTCTTTTTTCTTCATGCAAAATGGATTAGCAAAGCTGAATAAAGATGCTCTTCTATCTATCTATCTATCTAATGAAATAGTTAACATTACTGAAAAAATAAAATGCTTCTTGATATTAGGAAGGTCAGAGGCTGGTGATGGAGAGTAGAGGTAGCGAAGGCTGAGGTTGTTCTTAAATGAAAAGAAAACCAGATTGTGGCTGATTTCTGATGTTTTGCTTGGTGCAGGATGACAGCATGTGCAGTGACAATGAAAAAATACGTGGAGGAAAAGGTTTCCCAGACTTCACACCCCCAAATAAAATATTTCATGAAGATGCTGAGCAGCGTCAGTGAGACCCTGATTTTTGTGTTCATGGGAGTGTCTACAGTGGGGAAAAACCACGAATGGAACTGGGCCTTCATTTGCTTCACTCTGCTCTTCTGCCTCATCTGGCGGACACTGAGTAAGTCAACTTTTGCAGGTAACCCTCTCTGTACAACTGAGAGAAACCCTTTGATGCAAAGGTATGTTAGGAAAGTCTGTACAGACTGGCATAATCACAGAATCACAGAATGGAAGGGCTTGGAAGGGACTTCTGGGGATCATCTAGTCCAAGCCCCTGCCAAAGCAGGTTCACCTAGAGCAGGCTGCACAGGACCGCCTCCATATGGTTTCTGAATATCTCTAGAGAAGGAGACACTCCAATTTGAAGTGGTTTAATAACAAATTTACTAGGCTTATGTTACTGACAAGTTCATCTCTCAAAACTACACATGGAGAAAAAGGGGGAGAAAGCCCCAAACAAATCTGAACGTGTCTCCAAGCACAGACTTCATTATTAGAATGGAATATTTTAAGCAAAATTAAAATATTACCATGAGTATGCCTATATAGATGCTTATATCTTAGTTAACCATATGCCCTTAAGTAAGTAAACTTCATAATGATTTCACTGCACACTGTAATTAATTTACTAATTAGATAATGTACATCATCACAATTCTGGTGCTATAATACTACAGGTCCTAGGCCAGGAGTGCCAGAGGCATTGAAAAAGAGGGCAGGTGAAAATTAGCACTGATTGATAGATAACTGAACAAGGGCTCTATTTCCTTCCGTATACCACTTGGAGGCCAACCACACTATGCTACTGCTCCTCACAAGTCAACTCTGAAGTTTTAAAGTGCTAGAAAAAACTGCCTATTTGAAATTACTGCATTTGTACACACAGTATCTCCCCATTTCCGCAAAGGTCTCCTACTCCCAATCTGTGAGACTGGAATTCCTCCAGTATGAGCAGGGCAGTTTATAGATGACGTCACACAAGCTGTGGGACAAAATATCTCATCTTCTCCTAATGTCCAGGATGGGCTAACAGTGACATTGAAAAAGCAAACACAACAAGAAGGTTGGTGGTGTTCTGGAGGTGGTAGCAGTCCTGGCAGACTTCTCATATAAGCTACTCTTGTGCCTGTTCGCCAATTTATTGCAATTGAGGAAGCAGGGAGGAAACACATCACCATCTTCTCCCTCATCTACTAGTACCATCCAGCCAAGCACTCTAGCTGACATACATAAGAAAAGAAGGAATGACCTACTCAGTCAGACCCAGCCTCTAGCATTGTCTTCAGCAGAGCCTGCAGGAGATGCTAATTACAAAAGGCTTGGAAGGCCGGCCACTTTCTGAGCTCTGTTCATCTCCTACTTCCTCAGCATCTAGAGTCTCTGTGTTAGGGATGTGAGAGGGTACAACCCTTGCCTACGCTATACAGGAGTCTGTTTTGGACCTGTTGCCCTTGAATTATGCCATTCTTTTTTTGAACCTGAATACTCTTTTCTGCCTCAGGTTAAGTTACAACCGCTGCAACAGAAAGCAAATGCATTTACTCCTGGGGAGGTGATGAATTATGGAACATACCCTACTCAGCCACTCTTATTTGTCACTTAAATTTAGCTGAAAATATGACTGAATGATGCTTTTGTAATAAAAGATGTTCTGGAAGTAGTACACATGAGAGAGCCAAAAATACCATTATGCAGGCAACCTTATTTCTGATATTTTTTAACTTCTGAGCACCTGAACTGCCCATCTTAATAACATTCTTTTTGAATTTCATCAGGCTTTTTCAGGTAAATTTATATCTTTAAAGAAAATGATAAATCCAAATATTCCACCCAGTGGCCTTGGAGGAGATATTCTGAGCACTGAAATTTAGTCACCTACCTTGGCTGACTAGGTTAAGTAGGTTAACTCCCCCATGCTTCATTTATAACCAAAAGAGGCCCCTCTGGAGAATCCTGTGGGGCAGAAATCTACATTGGGCACCTGCCACCACCTCCTCTAGCCTTCAGCCCTTGGCTATGTTTCCTTTACATATAGAGACCAGGCTTGAGCTTTGGGCATTGGCCCTGCATCATCTGCTACAGTATTGAGGAGGAACAAGAGCCGTCAGGTGATTCATCAGGGCCAGCTGTGCCCTGAAGGGGAAGGCAAAAAATGGTTGAGAGGAAAAGGCAAGTGATAGTTGATGGAGACTAGCTGACGAATCAACTGGAGAATATTCTTTGTCTTCTCTACCACTCACAAAGAAGGAAGAAATGGCTGAAGATGTGAAGACTGATGGCAGCCTTAACTGCAGTGACCATGAGACTGTGGATGCAAAGGTCCTGACATGAGTGAGAAAGCCAACAAACAGCAGAATTACAACCCTGGACTTCAAAGAGTAGATTTTGACCAGTTGAAGTGGTTGATAATGCAAGAAGACAATTGGCTGGACCACTGAGCTCAAAATACTGGTCTAGCTGGTGGCTAATGCCATCTCTCATGGCTCAGTACAGGGAGCAATATTGTTTGAATGTCTTCGTTCATGTCCTGAAGGATGGAATGGAGTGCACACTGAGCAGGTTTGTGGCTGACACCAAACTGCAGGGAGCAGTGAATATTCTGGATGGCTTCTATTCAAAAGTACCTGGACATGTTGGAGAAATGGGCTGACAGAAAGCTCATGAAGTTCAAGAAAAGCACAGGCAAGGACTTACATGTGGCTTGGAGTAACTCCATGAACCGGTATAGCCTTGCAGTCTAGTACGCAACTCTGCAGCAAAGGACCTGGCCTGGTAGACAATAGGTTGAACACAAGCCAGAATTATGACCTTGTGACAAAGAAGGCCAAACATGTCCTGGACTACACTGGCAAGTGTGTATCCAGCAGGTCCAATGCAGTTTATCTTCCGTTCTCTTTAGCCCTAGTGGAAGTGTGTGCTGTCTCCAGAGTGCTCTCTCCAGCTCTGGCCTCCCCAGTACAGGAAGAACAAGGAGGTTCTGGATCAAGTGCAATAGAGGCCACCAACCTGGTCAGAGACTGTTGCACTGGACATACAGGGAGAGTCTGAGAGTGCTGAATCTATGCAGCCTGGCGAAGATATGGCACAGGAGAGACCTTATGACTCTCTACAAGTACCCGATCAGAGGAGAGAGAGAAGATGGAGCACAACACTTCTCAGAGGTGCGCAGCAATAGGACAAGAGGCAACAGAGACAAGCTGGAATATGGAAAATTCTTATCAGACAGTAGGAACCCATTTCTTAACATGAGGGTGATCCAATATTTTAACAGTGGCCCAGCTCTCCATTCTTCAAGGCATTCAAAACTTGACTGGAGTTTTGAGCAACCTGATCTGATTAGCTCGGTTACGAGTAGGGACTTGGACTAGATGACCTCCAAAGGTCCTTTCTAGCCTACAGTACTCTGTGCCTAACATTTGGGACCAGCTACGTGTTGGCATCAAACATCTGAGATCAAAGTGCTGCTTCTTAAATCTCTCAGGTGGCTTATCCCTCAGTCAAAAAGAACACCAGAGCAGGGAGAAGATGTTGGTTTGACCCTCAAAGCCCGCACACATTTCAAGAACTTTGTTTTTTAAGCCTGGGAGCCCTGGAGGAAGGCATTTAACCAGAGGAAAAGAAGAAAGTGGAAACCTGTGAAGGTTCAAGTACATGCATCTGAACAGCTCTATTATATAGGGATGACACAAGTACTGCACAGTAGAGGTGATATGATTCTTGTGAGTTGACAGCAAAAAGAAAGTAATTAAATATTTTCTTGCTAATCCTGGACCAGGCGTGGTCTCTAAGTTTTTAAAGGCTTACTTTCGGAGTCTGTATTGGAATAGCCTTCCAGTCAAGACAGAAAAAGTGCTCTCCTGATGGAAAAGCTGTTTTGCTGCCACATGTTCATCCTTCTCTCAGACACCAAGGGGAGTGCTAGAGCTTTCCAGAGGAAGGTCGAAATATTTTCTGCTAAATTTGTTTGCTAAAATGACTACATCATTTTCTCTGAAGCCTGAATAAAGAGAATTGGCTTGAGGGTGATACCTCACATACGCAGTTTCGGTCTGAGTAGCTGATGTCTAACATAGTTACAAGTAGCCAAAAAAGGTCTCACATAAAGAGGTATCCAGCAACCTACATAACAAGATACTGCTACTGGCCTTACCTATAATAATCCACGGAGTTTATAGTGACAGTTGTGTAAAATAATACCAGTAATTATCAGCATTTTTCAGCTTCTATTTCAGTAATTTAACAGTTTCCACACAAAATATAGGATACATGTTTCTTACGGAAGATGAAGAAGATTAAATCAAGCAAATTGCTAAATATACTCCATAAAGAAAAGCTGCAGTCCTTAAACAGCCACAGGCTGTCTGATTAATTTTAACTTTTACTAAAAGTAAAATGAAATTTGAGAAATAAACAGAGAATTAGAGACACAGTAAACCAGAGGATTAAAAATTAAAATGCTATTACTCTTTGCCGTTCAGTAAACCTGTTCACAGGACTTGTTGGTACAGCACTATTCAAACAATTTAGGCAGAAAGCAGCAAACATTGTAAGGGAAGGCACAGGAACAACTCTGATCCAGTGGTTTGTCTTGTTTCCAGAACACTTCGGAGAAGAACTGTGCAACATAAATAGAGAAAGTAAATCTTTTCCCCTAGTCTCACTTCTGAACTGCATAAGTGAATTTAAATCCTGAAGCAGTTAGGAACCATGGTCTTTTCTAGGAGATTATATCACACAAAACAGATTCAGTAGCTGGTCAAACAGAAGCTACAAGAAACCAAAACTGAAACGATAGGTCTATCAACAGCTGCCTGAGCTGAGATCTTATTTTGTTTTAAATATTTCCCTTTTCTCCTTAATTAATAACAGTTGTGGTTTTTTCCCTTCCTAGGTGTATTTTCTCTCTTCTACATCAGTAACAAGTTCCGAACATATCCCTTCACCTTCAAAGACCAACTCATTATTTCCTACAGTGGCCTCCGAGGAGCCAGCAGCTTCTCTCTTGCATTCTTGCTCCCAGCAAATCTCTTCCCAAGAAAAAACTTGTTCATTACTGCTACTCTTGTAGTTATATACTTCACTGTGTTCATCCAAGTAAGTATAATTCTTAATGGACTGCTTTCATGTGATAGACATGTCTGAAAGCTTCACAGTGAAGACTGCATTGAATTTACTCTTAGACTTGGACAAGTTATCATATTTTATAGCCAGATTTAGCACTGCACTAGGTAATTACCCATTCAGGGCTTTTTAGATATTATTAAATAACTTTTTCAGTATGTCTATATTGAAAAACTGTGTCTTCTAAAGTATTCAAGGAAAAGCACAATTTGTGACCAAAATGTCTTATGTTCACTCCACACGTGCTTCCTAATGCTTCCAAATTTAGAAGCATTTTAACTTTACACTTCAACACAGAATCATTCTCTACTAGCGGTATATCTGAAACTGAACAGAAAACAATATGTCTGTTCTATGAAGGTTTTTTAATTTTTTACTTTTATCTTCATTCATCTTGGGGAGCAAATGAGAACATTTTGAAATCCTTTGTAAAAGAATATTAAAGAAAAACAAAGAGAACAATTCAGATTTGTAAGAATAGGTGTCTACTTCAAATGTTTGGGTTGTTCCACTTGGCTTCCACCATTGTACTGGGAAGAACTGGATCTTCTGGAGGTCTTGCACCCCATGTTCTGTATCTTCCCATAACAGTATCTCAGATACTCTAGGGTGCCAATGGGGCACTATGCACTTGTGGTGAGCCACTTAGATTCCACCAGAATGTTTCAGAAAAAACATCTTGTTTCTAATTCCCCTTTTTAAATGCTATTCAGTAGCAGTGCAGTAAAGAATTAGGAATAGCTGAAAATATTTTATAAGTGAAAAAACAAAACCAAAATATAATTCTGAAAATGTTGAAGTAAGAGGTTTCAAGATTGCAAGAACCTCACAAAGATAATGTTTTATTTCAAATGAGTGCTGTTTTGAAGAAGGCTGGCAACGGGTCAGTTACTTTACGTAGTTAAAGCATATTGATAAATACAGTTTTACTTAAAAAAAAAAGTGCATAATTTTTTTTTAAGTTTTTGAGTTTTATTCCTTTCCTGTAGCTCTCCACGCAAGCAACAGATCATTCTTGTGTCTAAGACACAGCTTTTGTAATTGATTAAAATTAAATCCTTTTGCTTCCTTTCTGTTTTTTCTGAAAGGTAATTAACATTTCAACTCCTTGTTCCAAATGCAGGGAATCACAATTGGACCATTGGTCAGATATCTAGATGTTAAAAAGACCAACAAAAAGGAATCTATCAATGAAGAAATTCATGTGCGAGTAAGTTTTTTGTATCAGTAGCTGGTATCCTAAAAAGAAGAAGAGAAAGAGTGTTCTAAAAGAGCTGAACAAACGGAGGCATTTGGTAGCACTGGCATTCAGTGGAATTGGACAGTGAATGCTATTAACAACATTTGCAGGAAAACCTATGCATAATTTTCAAAAATATTAGATGTCATTTGTATTCATCTGGTCTATCATATTACAACTGTGTACTACAAGTGTCATTGTGTAGCAGGGCCCTTACTTCTTCATATTTGTGACCATGGGAGGACAGAAACACAAAGGTAGCATTTACAAAATGCACTCGTCATCCTTCACAGTCAGATTTGTCAGATACCTTTGTCGCCATCTTTTGACTGGTTCTAGACATACTGACACCTTCAAAGTCTTTAATCAAGTATCACTGAACTGAAATGAGTCAAACCATTGCTCTGCAAATTTAGTGTCAAGTTATTCTGAGTAATGATCTTTTCCCATCTCAAACATTTGCTTTAGCTCTCAAGTTACCATTGTATAAAATAACAGAAAACTGCTCAAACTGTCTTAACGACACTACAGAAAATATATGTACATGCTTTTATTTTCACAACAGGGAATGTATTTGAAATTAACAGAAACACTGTGCCTTAAAATTAAGCACATGCAGAGGCATAAGCAAAATTAGAGCATCCCAACTGATTAGAAGTGCATTTGATTCCTACTATTTCAACGTTTACACTTAACTTTGAAAGGAATTTATATTTAAAAGCCCCATTTCTAACAATATGTATGTAAGAATTCAACTTTTTTTTTGTCTGTTTCTATCATGCTAGAAACACACAAAAGATGACTGAAAATCCTAGTAGTTAGCAGCTATGAACATACCAGTTTCATGACAATTTACAAAATCCTCAGAGGACTTGTCAGTCAAGGTAAAGGTTAAGGTGTGGGGTACCTGGCCCTGTGCCCATCTCAGGGAGGTCACACATGCAGCAAGGAAACTTGGCTGACAGAACCAAGAATTTAGTTTTTGGTCTCAGTAGACAAAGAGGACCAGGAATTTGGATGTTCAGTGTCATCTTCCACTGGACATAGTTCTTTATTTGGGCCTATATGCTGCTGGGTGATAGTGAGATGATAGCAGACTGACAGACTTGTCACCTCCATCAAAATATTGCCACTGCAGCCAAGCATAGGAGTTGCTACAGTGGGATTTTTAGGGAAATGTAGATGCTCTCAGAATTAATTCCCACCCTCCAATTAAAAAATCTCAAAATCCTACTAACAATTGCATATTTGTAGTGACATTATTTTCTCATAATGGCCACTTAAAATTTTTCCATGTTTGCTTCTGTAGTTGATGGATCACTTGAAGGCTGGTATTGAAGACATATGTGGACACTGGAGTCATTATCAGCTGAGAGATAAGTAAGCATCTCTTATTGCAGCCTACTATAATAAAATCACATATCTATCATGTAAAATACAATAGGTAAACAGAATAGGAAATCAACCTTGTGCCCCATAGAGCTAAAATAGCATGAAAATATTAGGGACATTTGCAATATCTTTTTTTAAAAAGTGAACTCCTGAGTAACCGTTATCTCTTGGGAGTGCAGTACTTGTATATTGCCTGCTAAATTGTTTCTGCAGATACAAGCAGAAAATAAGCCTTCTCAAAGAAAAAGATAGCACTGGAACCCACGTTGCAGACCTCAGCCTGTGCACACAGCTTTGTCATAAATCTTAGATCTATGACTGTGCTCCTTCAGGTCTGGATTTACAACAGAAGTTAAGTAAGGTGCCAGTGCTTCACTGACTTTTTCTGTAAGCCTCCACGGCAGATATGATCCCTTGTTGGTGAGTACAGATTCAATAATAGTTAGTCACCTGGCCTTACACGTCTTTGCATTCAGTAATATTCAAAATAAGAGTACTGAAGGCAATGATTCAATTTAAATATCCAGTAGCATAAGCACATACTTTCAAGCTATTCTTCACTGAGAAACGCAGGACCTGCATTGTGTCTTCTGCAAGCAGGATGAGGTGGTTTTGTGAAGCTTTCTGTCTCTTCCAGGCACTGCCCAAAAGAGACGGACCCACCATTCTGAGCTGCCATTCCCTTCACCTTTTCCCTAAGGGAGCCCTGTGATCCTGTTGGCCCCCATGGCAGCATGCAAAGGGAAGTCTGGGGAGAGACTAGTTCCTTTCCCACAAACATCTTATTGTGATGCTGTGGGCTAAAAGTTATCCCTAGTTATCCTAGCTATGCCTAGACTTCTGTGCTGGAGTCCTCTGCTTCACCTTTCAGCAACTGGACCCCAGTAATCCAGTCAGTGGGCTCTGTCACTGATTGTAATCCAGTCAGTGAGGCAACTCGTTTCATGACCGGGTCTCTTCCTATGGAACTCAGGAATGAAGAGTGGGAAGAAGGTGGCTGGTTTGCATCCAGTTCTTGGCCCAGTGAGGAGTAATGATGCAATGGGCTAGGGCACATACCTGGACCCAGAAACTAAAATGTCCTCTTGGCTCCCGGAGCACAGAGAGGTCCCACCTACTGGGACCATGCCACTGCCTGTGCAGTCAATAAGCAAAACAAATGTCTGCTGGAGGTGTAATTCCATTGAAATAGCTGCATTTACATGTTTCTGTGAGAAAATGTTATCCCCTTATCTCACATCTACCCAACAGCTATGAGAAGAGTTTTGTGCAAACTAGCCAGAAATGTAGTGTTTCAGCTCAGGGGCAGATTGAAAAACCCACACTGTATGTGAAGACATTTATTGTAAGAAGACCGTATTAAAAAGTATTCGCTAGACTTTTCTATGCCACTTTAAAGATGTTTAGCATATTTATATCAGAATTAACTACCTAAGTGATGACGCTCCAGGAGGCTTTCTGTTACATAGAAAACCATAAAGAGCTCTAATCCCAGTAGAAACATTTCTGTACCTACCTCTGCTATCAATGTATAAACACTACCCTTTGTTAAGAAAAAATATATAAACTCTGCAGTGCTTTCCCTAGCATTGTGGAGCACATTACCTTGCTGTGGTAAACTGTTCCTTTGAAAGAAACATATAAGAAGATCTGCCGTTGTTCTGCTACACATCTGCCTGAAGGCACATACCTGTTCCAAAGCGTGCATGCACACATTCACATTCAAATTATGCCACATGTTAGGGATATTTTACAATCTGCAGCACGTGAGCACATGGTATTTTGTGGTCCATTCAATTTCTCTTTTATTCAGAATACAAAGAAATGTATTTTCTCTGCTCTAATTGTCAGGATTCAAAATAATCAGCAACTTAATGGGACTCAAACTACTGTAACTGCTGGGCCATTTAGATCCTCATTGGTGGCTGGCTGAATAGGCCAGGATTACTTTAAGAGCAGCTGCTGCTGTTATGCCCTATGAGAATACAACATTTGTACAAAAGCGTGGAGACTGGCCATATTCTTTTCTGACAAACGTGGCGGTGTTACATGCAAACGCACACCCAGTCCTCTTTTTCGCTCTGATTGCAGCTTGTTTCTTTCTTTTGTCTGGTGGGCTTTGCAATCTCTGTGGGATAGCAGACCGTGCCAAATGTCCACCTAAAGGTCTCTGCTCACAGGCCTTTAAGAATCCACAGGTGCCTTCAGTTCGGATTCGGTTTCCACTGCTGAATTATATACATGTGGGTTTGAATGAAGATCAGCTTGCACAGAAATAAAACACATTTCCTTTCTTACACTTTGATTTTAATACGTCTTTTGCAGATTTAAGAAGTTTGACAATAAGTATTTGAAGAAAATCTTAATTCGGGAACACCAGCCCAAATCCAGCATTGTGTCATTGTACAAAAAGATGGAGATAAAAATGGCCATCGAGATGGCTGAGAGTGGCATGAAAATTTCAAAATTATCCACGGATTCATTACAGTGAGTACTGACCTCCTGACCCTCTGCAGAGTAGGTACAGGACAGAAAGAGACAAAAAAGGAAAGGCTGAGAGAGTTGGGGTTGTTCAGCCTGGAGAAGAGAAGGCTGCAGGGAGATCTCATTGTGGCCTTTCATTACTTAAAGAGGGCCTATGGGAAAGATGGGGACAAACTTTTCATCCTATAGTGATAGGACAAGGCGTAATGGTTTTAAACTGAAAGAGGGTAGATTTAGACTGGATATAA
>Ga0181612_132611_pt1 | contig 13925 bp, 10 predicted proteins | sample HoacroProtozoa21_FD_119630 | JGI IMG/M metagenome (GOLD analysis project Ga0181612, IMG submission 119630) | Hoatzin crop microbial communities from Cojedes, Venezuel. Combined Assembly of Gp0051906, Gp0051904, Gp0051908
AATGAAAGAAAATCGTTTTAAAAAGTTTAATGTAAAAAAGTTCAGGATTATGAAAAAGATGATTGTGGCACTCGTAGCCACCGTTATGATGAGCGCTCCGGCCATGGCTCAGACAAACAGCGGCCAGAAAAAACTACAGAAGCAGAACCGCACCGAACAAATGGTGAAGGAACTCGGACTCTCGGAAGCACAGGCTACCAAACTGAAAGCCCTTGAGGAGAAGTACGGAAGCAAAATGGGACCAGGAAAGGGACAGAAACCGTCGGGCAACGCCAGCCAGAAGCAGTGTGGCGACAAGCAGCAGCCACCGCAGATGACCGACGCACAAAAGAAGGAGATGGAGACCAACCGCGCCGCCTACGAGAAGGAGCTGAAGGAGATTCTGACCGACGAGCAGTATAAGACGTATCAGACAAATCAGCAGAACCGAAAAAAGCAAGGCGGCCCGCAAAAAAGCAAATAAAGGCGCTCTCTCAATAATTAACAATATTATAAGCCATTAAAAATTTAAAGTTATGTCAGACAAACCAATGAATCCACAAGAACATAAGGGGCCGAAACCAGAAGGACAAAAACCACCAAAGGGCCCAATGCCACCGAGAAAACCAGGCGACCAAGAGCCTCCGAAGGGTCCGCGTCCCGACGAGAAGAGACACTAAAAAGCGAATGGTCAGTGTGGGCACAGAGCAATCCACCATTGGCCACCTACAACAAATCAAGAAGCGAGTTCCCAGATGACGGGAGGCTCGCTTCTTTTTTATCTGTTCCTATCGAAGAAGCCAGAAGTGCATTTCTCCCTAATCTCCCAAGACTTCGTCAAGCAACACTTTTGACGAACTTGATAGACCCTGCAAACTTTCTAAACTGATAGGAACTTGATTGACCTTAACGCAAAACAGGAATGAAAAGATTTGGAAGACCGAAAAATAATCGTTATCTTTGCAGACGAATTTAGAAAAACAACAAACAAGGCTATGCAAGAGAAAGAGACAATGACCGCACCGCCGCTCGATTTCGGCGAAACCGTTGACCGGTCGAAAGACATAATAAAGGTAATCGGCGTGGGAGGAGGAGGCTGCAACGCCGTGAAGCGAATGTATGAGGAAGGCATCAAAAACGTCACCTATGCCGTGTGCAACACCGACAGCCAGTCGCTATCTAAATCACCCGTAAACCCAAAGATACAGCTCGGCAAGACTGGCCTCGGAGTGGGCGGCGACCCCGAAAAGGGATTGGCCGAGGCAGAACAAAACATCGACGACATACGCCGACTGCTGAGCGACGGCACACGCATGGTGTTCGTGACGGCAGGAATGGGCGGTGGCACTGGCACGGGAGCCGCACCGCTGATTGCCAGCATAGCGCGCGAGATGGGTATACTCACCATTGGCATCGTCACCATACCGTTCTACTTTGAGAAGCGGCAAAAGATAGTGAAGGCACTGAAGGGCGTCGAGAAAATGAGAGAAAACGTTGACGCGCTGCTCATAATCAACAACGAGCGGCTGTGCGACGTCTATTCAAACAGCCAGCTGAGCGTGAAGGAAGCGTTTCAGCGGGCCAACGACATTCTGCGCGACGCCACAAAGAGCATCTCGGAGCTAATCACCGTGGAGGGCGACATCAACCTCGACTTCCGCGACGTGGAATCTACCATGCGCGAGGGTGGGGGAGCAATAATGGCAATGGGACGTGCCGAGGGAGACCATCGCGTGGAACGAGCCATCATCGACGCTCTCGACTCGCCACTTCTCTACGGAAGCGATATTAGCAAGGCACGCCGAATATTGTTCAATATATATACCAGTCCCGACCGTCCGCTGCTCGTAACGGAGATGAACGAGATAGACGCCTTCATGGAGACGCTTCATCCCAATATTGAGGTGATATGGGGAGTATCAGACGATGCTACACTCGGCGATGATGCTAAGGTGACAATACTTGCAACGGGTCTCGACAACGACTACGTTCATCCGCAAGCCGCACCTGCCAACAACACCATAGACAGCAACTACGACGAGATAATAAAGCAGCTATATCGACCGCTTCCACCGAAGTCGGCCACCGAAGAAAAGCCGAAAGCAGGCAACGAGATAACGTTCATCGTTGACCAACCGCACCAAGAGGAACCAGCCCATCATCCAGAGCCCGAACCAGAGCCACGGCGCGAGCTGACATTCGTGGAGCGCGTGAAGCAACGTATGAAGGAGATAGCCGAGGGCGTTTACGAGTAAGCCTATGAAGACAAGACTTCTAACCGTATTGTTGGCTATCGTCGTCTCGATGGCGACGCAGGGGCAAATCGTGATAGAGATGCCCGAAAACCTTGGAGCGAAGGCCGACCAAGAGAGCGCCACGCCACCCGACGACGACCCACACGGCAACCTCGGAATAGAGTCGAGCGACGCCTCGCTTGACTCATCCGACACACTGCAGCTCGCGACTGACACCATACCCGCAGGACTGCCCTGGCCGCAAAACATTCAGGAACGACTATCGCAACTGATGGAGAGCAGGCTCTTCGAGACATCGCAAGTGGCAGTGATGGTTTACGACCTAACCGCCGACTCCACGCTCTTTGCCCGCAACGCCCGCCAACTGATGCGCCCCGCGTCGGTGGAAAAACTGATAACTGCAATAGCCGCGCTCGACCGTCTTGGCGGCAACTATCAGCTGCGCACAGGACTATACTATACGGGTCAAATCGATGGCAACACACTAAACGGCGACCTCTACTGCGTGGGCGGTTTCGACCCCGCTTTCGCCGATGAGGATATGCGTGCCTTTGCCGAGAGCGTCAGAAAGCTCGGCATCGACACACTGCGCGGTCGCATAGTGGCCGACCTATCGATGAAAGACGACAAGCAGTTCGGCGAGGGATGGTGTTGGGACGACGACAATCACACTCTCACTCCGCTACTCATCAACAAGAAAGACCAGTTCATCGACCGCTTCCGAAGCTCGCTCCGCGGTCTCGGCATCACCATCGATGGGGGCACATCGTTGCAGAGCCGTGCCTCTCTTCCCAACGGCGCACGCACACTCTGCACCCGTTTTCACAGCATCGACCAGATATTGCTGAAGATGATGAAGGAGAGCGACAACCTCTACGCCGAGGCTCTGTTCTATCAGCTTGCAGCAGCGGCAGGCAGCAGACCCGCCTCGGCAAAGCACGCTCGCGGACTGATAAAAAACCTGATTAAGAAGACGGGATTGACGCCGGGCGACTATAAGATTGCCGACGGATGCGGGCTCTCGCTCTACAACTACACGTCAGCCGAGTTGCTCTGCCGCCTGATGCGCTATGCGTGGCGCTCGGACAACCTCTATCTGCACCTGCTGCCGTCGCTTCCCATCGCTGGTGAAGACGGCACGCTGCGCAAGCGAATGAAGGGAACCGTAGCCGAAGGAAACGTGCGCGCAAAGACTGGCACCGTGACGGCCATTAGCACGCTCGCCGGCTATTGTCGCGCGTCTAACGGTCACCAGCTCTGTTTCGCCATTCTCAATCAGGGCTTGCTCCAAGAGAGCAACGGTCGAGCCTTCCAAGACAAGGTCTGCACCGTGATTTGCCAGTAGGCTAACCTTATAAAAAAGGAGGGCGTGTCATTCGATTCGTCCTCCTTCTTTATAAGGTTAGTGCTTTAAAATGAATCTAAGAGCCATTTAATGTTCTCATCGTTCCGTTGATGTACCAATCATCAATTACTTCTGTAATGAAAATCAGGCACAAGCTCGTTATGGCAGTTAAAGCTACCCAAACGATGAGAATCATGTTAGAGTGGTCGTTCTCTTTTTCAGGATGAATGGGAGCAGACATCGAGACTCCACAATGGCGACAGTACAAAGCACCCTCTTCGTCTTCCTTATTGCATTTTGGACAAATCGTAGTATTTTTAGTTTTTACATTTAATGACTATCGTTCCTGCTGCTAAATCAGCCAACCTCCTACCATCTCCGTTTGCAAGTACCATTATTGGCTCGATAATACAGCCAGCCCAACAAAAGAATGAGAGAATAGCGGTTATAAGCGTCCTAAGAGAGGAACCACCCTTTGTGCAGTTCTTTTGGTCGCTGACATAAACCACCTTTATATTCAATGCTCTTTTGCCATAGCTTTGGCCTTCCCCTAATCCGTCTTTAATAAATGAATAGACCAATGGTATAATGTATAAAATGACAGCTAAAACGAAGTAAACGCCAGTACCGGCAGAGTCAGAATCTTCGAGTTCCGCAATCCCTAAGAAATAGAAGACTAAGGCAGGTATTGAGAGCGCCCCAATTATGAGGGAGTCTAATAAAGAGGCAAGTAATCTTTCGCCGAACGATGCTTTCTGATATGTGGCAGTGTGGAAATATGAATGGGATGAATCCCCTCTCAAGGTTTCGGGAACAACGGCACCTCCATCTATTGGACAGAATTTTGTGTCATCGGAATATTCTTTTCCACATATAACGCAGCGAGGAATCATCTTGTCTGCTGAGACCAGCTTTGCACCATCCGACTCGCAAAATTGCGTACCGTCAGGATAAGACTTGTGGCATACAGGGCAAACTGGATTTACGATGAACAATTTCTCCAGATTGGCACCGCATTTGGTGCAGAACTTGGTTCCCGTTTCAAATGGTGTATTGCATTTAGGACAATTATGCATATTGTAATGTTTTAAAAGTTTAAAGCTGCATTTATAATCTTTACAAGCGTATCTCCACTCCAATTGAATCCTATGGTTGTATCGTTTTTGCTTGGATTTTGTCAGAGCTTATTTGTAGTTTTTTTATATTTCCGATTGCAAAATTAAACATAATATCCGATATTACCAAATTTAAATGGCAAAAAAGTTATTTTTATTAGTTATAAATGTCACGAATAAGAGTTTTGAGTAATCTCATGATGAAAAGCGAGTGATATTATCTCTTTTTTTCATCGTCTTGTCGAAGTAGGAGGTGCGCACTGCGCGGCGATTGCGGTAAATTGTGTTGAGAGCGATGGGACTGAGATTCCAGAAAAGTAAAGAAAACTGATTTTGGCGGTGATGGCGATTGTGGGGCACGATGACGGGAAAACGGAACTTCTATGTTGTTGATAATCAGTGGGCGGGGTGGCTCAAACTTTCCACGGTGGTGGGAGTTTGTTATTACGGTGGTAGGAGTCGGGAACTACGGTGGTAGAAGCCGACTTCTACGGTGGTGGGAATTCGGTCTTACCGTGGTCGGAGCTAAGAGGCGTCGTTATTGTAATAATCTTTTATTGGCCTTGAAGAATGTTCGCGAGGGGAGCGACATTCGCGGCGCTGGTGAACCGACTGTGGTCAGAGGCAGAGCTCGCCACTGCCGAAGCAGCGATGGTGGTCGGCATCGTAGATGACGCAAAACTGGCCTGGGGCTACGCCGTGGATGGGGGCGTCGGAGTGGATTTGCCAAACGTCGTCGCCGAGCGGTTGCAGCGTGGCGTTGTGGAAGTCGGGCGTGTGGCGAATCTTGAAGCTCACTTGCATAGTGTCGAAGGGTGCGGTCAGGAAGTGGAAGTCGCGCATACGGAAGTCGGTCTGATAGGCTGCCTCTGGTTGATAGCCTCGACTGGCATAGATGGTGTTCGTGGCTGGGTCTTTCTTCACCACGAACCACGGTCCTCCGCCGAAACCGAGCCCGTGGCGCTGTCCGATGGTGTGAAACCAGTGTCCGCGATGCTGCCCCAGTCGGCGTCCGGTGTCAATGTCGATGACGTCGCCTGTCTGTTCGCCGAGATAGCGACGAATGTACTCGTTGTAGCTGATTTTTCCGAGGAAACAGATGCCTTGCGAGTCGCGTCGGTGGGCGGGCGCAAGGTGCTCGCGGTCGGCTATGGCGCGCACCTCCTCTTTCATGTAGTGCCCTATCGGGAAGAGAGCCTTGCGCAGTTGCCAATCGTATATCTGGGCGAGAAAGTCTGTCTGGTCTTTCACGGGGTCGGGACTTGTGGTGAGCCACTTCTGTCCGTCGATGATTTCTGTCTGCGCGTAGTGGCCTGTGGCTATCAGGTCGTAGCCGTGACCAGCCTTCTCGTCGAACGCTCCGAACTTTATAAGACGGTTGCACATCACGTCGGGATTGGGCGTCAGTCCGGCTTTCACCTTCTCCATTGTGTATCGCGTAACCTGCTGCCAATACTCTTTGTGGCAGTCTATTATGTTTAGTGTGCAACCGTATTTGCGCGCCACGGCGGTGGCCATCTCAAGGTCTTCCTCCGACGTGCAGTCCCACTCTTGGTCTTCCTCTGGTCCAATCTTTATGTAGAAGCAGTCGGGCTTCTTGCCTTGGCTGATTAGCTCGTGCAGGGCTACTGATGAATCTACTCCGCCTGAGAGCAGCAGTGCAATGTTTGGCATCTTCGTTCCTTTCTCGATAATTGTTTCATAGAATCTCGCTGAGCGACTTCTCTATTGGTATTCCGCGGTTTTTGTCGGCGTTGTCTTTGTTGATGTCTATCAGTTTCCATACGGCGTCCATCGCCTTTCGCGTTGACATCTTTAGCGGCTCGCCGTTCAATAAGTGGCCTATCAGTACGGCTGAGAATATGTCGCCGGTGCCGGGGAAATGCACGGGAATTTCGGTATAAGGCAGCAGAAAGTGCTGGTCGGTGGAGTGGTTGTAGCCCACCACGGCGTGGTTGCCCTCTATTGATGCCGACGTGATGAGCACCGAGTGCGGGGCTATTTGCCGCAGACGCTCCACGAGTGCGCGAGCCTCTTTTGCGGTGAGGTCGGGCTGAAAGGGAGTGTCGGTCAGATAGCACGCCTCGGTGTAGTTGGGGAAGCAGAGGTCGGCCACGGCTATCATCTCGCGCATGCTCTGAATGGTTGTCTCCGTAACACCGTTATACAGCTTCCCTTCGTCGCCCATTATAGGGTCCACGAATATAAGCGTGCCGCGACTGGCCTGCTCTTGGCAGTAGGCGGCTACGATTTGCGCCTGCCGTTCCGATGCTATGAATCCCGTGGCGATGGCGTCGAACGAGAATCCTAACTCTTTCCAAACGGGGAACACGCTGCGTATGTAGTCGGTGGTGTCGAGAATGCTGAACTTGCCGTAGTCGAGCGTGTTAGAGACGAGAGCCGTCGGCAGGTTGTACGTCGGGTGTCCCATGTACGAGAGTATGGGCAGCATGGCCGCCGTAGCCACTTTCCCGTATCCCGCCATATCGTTGATAAGGAGTATCTGTTTCATTTCGGCTGCAAAGTTACGAAAAAATAAGTTTATCCTCTAAACTTTGTGCTTTTATCTTTAAACTTTTCGCTTTGCGTCATGGGTTTACGGCCTACGTTTCCCCGATGCTTCGTCAGTTGGTCAGTGTGGTAAGCATGCGTTTGCAGCTGCTCTGCATATTGTTCTTATGTTAATTATGAATGTTTTTCCGCGATATTTGTTCGTAATTCAAGAATTGTTTGTATCTTTGCTGCGTGGGAGGCGCAACCGTCTTCTTTTGAAGTTGTGGGCGTCCCATTCCAGAGCCATCTTAGTTGATGGCTTTTTCATATACTAATTTTATCAAGTTTTCTTTCTTTTGATGATGAAGCACTTGTCTTTCTGTCATATTTACGTTATTTTTCACTTCTTGTGTTATTTTTTCACTTTTTTGTTCGGTAATTCAAAATAAGTTCGTATCTTTGCAACGTGTTCAGCTCCGTCTTTGACTTGTAGTTGGCACAAACACCGGGGGGCTCTTCGGGAGTACCCGGCTTTTTTATATATCATTTTTTTGTGGTTATCCTTTCTTCTTTTATTGCATAGTTTAAATCCTTCTTTAATAGTTCCCTATTTTTGTCTCGATAGAAGCGAAAGTATTTGCTTTATTCGTAAGCCTGTCGTTTCCCCATATTCAAGGTTCTTTTCGCTTTTGTGCCTTTTTCCTTGTTTTTTGTTTGGTAATTCAAAATAATTTCGTACCTTTGCAGCGTCTTCTGTGAGAAGATAGGGACAAGGCGAAAGCTTTGTACCGCCGGAGGGGTCGTTAAAGCGACCCTATTTTTTAATATTAACTTTCGCATTCTTTACTCCTACTTATCATAAAGAAAGCCCCCACTTCATAATGAAGTGAGGGCTCAAATCAGATAGTTCTAAGAACTTAAAAACAAAACTTCTTAAGAACTCAAGAACTTAAAAGGCCTTTACTCGACGGTGGCCTTGAAGGTGCCGACGCATCCGAGGTAGAGCTTGATGGTGTGGGTGCCTGCGGTGGCCTTGAGGTTGTCGCCGTTGTGGGTGAGGTTGTCGAGCGTGCCGCCCCAGTTGACAGACCAGTCGTGGTTCATGCGGAACTTATACTCGGTGTCGCTGTCGAACGTAACGGTGGCCTCCCAGTAGCCTCCCTCCACGTTGTAAGTCATCTCCTCGTCGCCTCCCCAGCTGTTGAAGCCGCCGATGATGCCTATGCTCTCCACCTTCGTCAGGGCGTAGGTGTAGGCAGCCGCGTCGAGGTCTATCATATAGAATCCTGCTCCTGGGTCGGGCACATTGGGGCCGCCGCTCTCGGTCAGTACGCCATCGCTGACATACTCAAGGTCGTTGTCCCAGTTGTCTGCGTTGGGCTTGAACTTGAACTCTCCGTTGAGATAGTAGAATCCGCGATACTTGCCGTCGCCATCGCCGCCGTAGAGTGGGTGAGAGGTGCTCCATCCGCTCTCGTTGCCAATCTCGTAGAAGTATTCGCCGAACGCGAGCGTCTCGCAGGTCCATGTGCCTTGTGCGAGATAGAACTTCAGGCGATAGAACTTAGCTCCTTCAACGGCCTCTACCTTGAGGTTGCCGCCTTCATTGGATAATGAGAGCTTGCCTTGCTCGCCACTTGCTGTTGCGCTGATGCACTTACTCCAGTCGCCACCCAGACCCGATTCCGGAGTGAGCTTGAACTCAAAGCCCTCGCCAACGACATCTGCCGAGAGGGTTATGGTGAAGCATGGGTCGTCGTCGCTGCCGATGTTAGTCAGCTTATAGTCGGTGTTCGAGTTGTCCCAGCCGTTGATTCCGCCGGTGATGTAGTAGGCATCCTCGAACATAAGAGCCTTCACACTCCAAGTCTCGTCGAGCAGGTTGAAGGTGAGCACGTAGCTCGTTGCACCCTCTACGGCTTCTACCTTGAGGTTGCCGCCTTCGTTGGCTGTCGAGACGCGGCCTTCTTCGCCACTGGCTGCTGCGCTGACGCAGGTGCTCCAGTCGCCGCCGAGCCCTTGGTCGGGAGTGAGCTTGAACTCAAATCCGCTGCCAACTACGTCGGCAGAGAGTGTGATTGTGTAAACGGGGTCTTCGTATGGGTCGGCGCCAGAGTTGACTACGGCGTAGTCGGTGTTGGTATTGTCCCAGCCGTTGATGCTTCCCGTTATGTAATAGGTGGAGTAGAGTGTCGGTACGTTGGGGATAAGATTGATGTTGAACTCATCCGACTTGGTGACGATTGTCTGTCCGTTGGAGTTATAGTAGGCCTTCACTACGGCGGTAACGGTGCGCGTCTCTGGGCGTTTTCCATAGATGGACGTAACGTAGTCGCTGATTTCCTTTGCCGACATTACTCCGTTGGAGGTGATGGGGTATTCCTCTCCACCCAGCACGATTACGTAGCTGAGCAGATAGGCATCTTGGTCGGTGACGGTTGGCTCGGTGATTTCGCATACTTGCACGCTGTCGGCCTTCGTCTCGTTCAGGTTGATGGTTCCCACGCTTTTGACTGCGCCGTTGCCGAAGGCCACGGTCTGTGCCGTCTCGGCGTCGGACGTCAGTGGCGATGCGATGTCGTCGTTGAAGTCCTGGTTGCAGGCGGTCAGTCCCGTCAGGATCATCATTGTCGCAAACAATATCTTTTTCATGTCTTTATTCTTTTAACTTTAATCTTTGTAGTAGGCTCTTGGGCTTGAGCTTCGACAAACCCAAGAGCCGTGGAAATGAAATGCTTATTTCGCGATGAATTGATAGCATCCAGTGAGGTCGTTGAACACTACTACGTATGTGGATCCTTCCTCTATGGGGATGTTGCTTCCGTTTTGCGTTCCGAAGCCATAGGGGAATCCTTCGGCACCCCAGTTTACTGCCCACGTGTTGTCGGTGAGGAACTTGCAGGTGGTGCTGCCACTGGTAGCGTCGATGATGTAGTACCACGAGTGGTTGTTGGCGGTATTGGTGCACGGCTTCATCTGCTCTACGCATGCCCAGTTGTCGAAGTCGCCCGTGATGAGCATCTGCGAGTAGGCTGTCTGCGTCGGTGCGTCAACCTTAGTGATGGTGAGAGTAGGCGTAGATTCAGATGAGTTGACCAAGAGCTTGTACCATCCCTCTTCGCTAATCGTGAGGTTGGAGCTGGAGCCGTCGCCATAGACGATTGCGTCGATGCCAGCACCGCCGCTATTGCCGAACTGCGCTGCCCAGCCGTCGTCCTCGTAGGTGCCTACCACCTTGAACTCGTCGCCAGCGAGGAAGTAGCCCGTATATACGAACGTTCCGTTACCATTGACGTCGTAGGTGCAGTCGGGGTCGATGTCCATTGGCAACATTGACGAGCCAACGCCGTCGATGCTCTTGTTCCAGCCGCCGTCGCCGATGCAGGCACCGATGAGATACCATGTGGCTGGGCCTGCGGCTTTGAGCTTCACGTAGTAAGGAATCACTTTGAGTGAGACAGTATTTGAATAGACGTCGGGTAGGCTGGATGATAGCGATGCCTTGCAGCGCACATATACTGTGATGGCACTATCGGCGGGCATTTCATCTTCTGCTTCCCACCCGTAGAGCGTTACGATGCCCTTGTTGAAGTCTTCGGCGTCGGTATTTGCGCTAACGGTGGTGTAGCTGCCGTCGAGGTTGTAGTAGGTGGCAGGCGTTACTACTTCGCCCAGTGAGTCGGTTACGGCGTCGGTGAAGGTGCCGTCTTTCGAGAGTTGCAGCGAGTATGTGGTGGCTGCTGTGTATCCGTATTCTGGCTGACTCCAAGAGAAGTTGACGTAGTTGCTCGTCTTGAGGTCTATAGTCTGCGTGGAGTATGCCGGAGTGTTGAGCTCGAACCTTGGGTTCAAGTTGTTGACGTCGAGCACTGGATTGTCGTCGCGGTCGCTCTCGCAGGCCGTCAAAGCCATGGCGCCCAACATCAGTATTGGCAATATTCTGTTCTTTTTCATTGTTCCTGTACTTTAAATATTGTTGGTCTTACAAGCCTCTTTGATTTACTCTATGTTTTAATCTTATCAACGTTTTAACGTCTCATCTTTACAACTTCTTCAACTTCTTGACGAAACTTTATAGACTTGACAAACTTGATAGACTCAAAGAGGCTTGGTTAACTCTCTTAGTAACCTTCGTTTTGTACGAGGTTGGTGTTCGACATCATATCGCTCGACGGGATGGGGAAGAGGTTGTAGTGACTGTCAACGCCGTGGGCGGTGCCAGTGTTGCTGTTCATTCCCTTGTATGCCCAGAGATACGAGCTGCTGGTGAAGAGATTGAAGCGCACGAGGTCGCTGCGGCGGTGGCACTCCCATGCCAACTCACGAGCACGCTCGTCGATGATGTTGTCGGAGGTGGCATTGGCAATGTCGCCCAGTCCTGCACGCTTGCGCACTTGGTTGAGATACCAGATTCCGTCGTGTCCAGCTGCGCTGACGTTGACTCCGCCTATCACTTGGCACTCGGCGAGCATCAGATAGACGTCGGCCAAGCGGAACATCGGGAAGTCGGTGTCGGGGAACGAGTTAGCTCCGTCGATCATCGTGCCGTCGTCCTTCAGGTTGGTGAACTTGTAGTAAGCATAGCCTTCGGTGAGGGTGCCGATGTCGTGGATTTCCTTGCTCTGTCCGTCGGTCCAGAAGCGGTTGCCGCGGATGTCGCCGTTTTGGAACTTATCTACGAACTCTGGCGTTACGCGCATTCCGCCCCATCCAGAGCCACCGAGACCGAGCAACGTGTCGTAAGCCATCGAACCGCCGCATTCGCCGTTTACCAGATAGCAGGTGCCACCGTAGGCTTGCGTGTTGATGTGGTCCTGATAGACGCTGAAGATTATCTCGTGTCCGATGCCAAGATACTTGTCGTTCTCTGCTCCGAACATGTTGAAATAGTTGTCGGTCGATTCGAGCTTGTAGCCGAGGTTTATAATCTTCTCGCAATACTCGGCGCACTTGTCGTAGGCAGACTGGCCTGCGTAAACTTCTGCGTTCAGGTAGAGCTTTGCGAGCAGCATGTACGCCATGCCCTTGCCGCAACGATATTTCTCTGGTTCGGCGGGCAGCAACTCTGCCGTCTCCTTGAGGTCGTTCTCAAGCCAAGTGTAGAGGTCGGCACGTGAGATTTGCGTTGGGTTCTCTCCGCCCACAGACGATGTCTCGGTGGCGAAAGGCACGTTGCCGAAGAGGTCGATGGCGTGCAGATAACCCAAGTCGCGCAGACAACGTGCCTCGGCGCGGTATTGCTTCATAATGTCTTGGCTGGCGAGGCTCGAAGCGTCTATTTGGCGCATCACCTCGTTACAGAGCGAGATGTGATAGAATATGCGGCTGTACATTGCAGTTACGAAGACGTCTGCCGATGTCCACTGCAGTCCGTGAAGGTCTTTGATGGTCTGGTCGTTCCATCCCATGACGGCCTCGTCGGTGGGCAACTCCTGCATATTGTAGAGGGCACGGAGATATTGTCCGAAGCCTCCGTCGATGCCGAGAATGTCGGGCGAGCCGCTCGAACCGTCGGGCGAGCTGACGGAGAGTTGCGAGTAGCACTTAGCGAGCAACTGGTTGTAGGCGTCGGTGCTGGTCAGTACGTTAGCCGGAGTGTCGAGGTTCGGGTCGATAGGCGTAACGTCGAGGTCGCCGGTGCACGATGTCATCGAAAGCATGGCAGCGCAGGCAACCGTAAGTATTGAATGCTTATTGATATATGTTTTCATAACTTTCCTCCCCTTAATTAAAAGTTAAAACTTGCTCCGACAAGTACGGTGCGCGGACGCGGATACATGTTGTTGTCGATGCCTCCGTAGATTTCGGGGTCAACGCCGTCGTAGTCGGTGATGGTGAATACGTTCTGCAGCGTAGCGTGAACGCGTGCCCAGTCAGCAATCTGGTAGGCCAGCGTAATCTTGTCGAGCTTGAAGAACGATGCGTTGCGCACGTAGTAGTCGCTCTTATATTGTGCCTGGCTGAAGTTGGTGAAAGGTGCCGAGGTGAGACGGTTGCTAATGAAGTTGTTGGTCCACATGTCGGCCTTCATCTCGGTGTTCGATGCTACGTTGTTGTAAACGTAGTTGCCGAGCATTGAACGTGCCGATGCAGAGAGTGTCCACTTCTTGTAGCTAACCTCTGTGTTGAAACCGATAATAACGTCGGCATCGGGCTTATAGTAGCAGTAGCGGTCGTCGTCGGTAATCTGCCCGTCGCCGTTGCGGTCAACGTAAACGCCTTCGAGCGGTTTTCCGTCAGCGTCGTAAACCTGCTGATATACGAAGAACGAGTTCATTGGCTTGCCCACTTGCTGTATCTGGATGTTGTTGCCCGTACCGCCACTGATGCCGCCAGTCTCTACGCCCTGGTATGTCGGGTCGTCGTTGGCCGTCAGTCGGGTAATCTCGTTCTTGTTGTAAGCGAGGTTGAAGCCCACGGTCCAGTTCCAATCCTTTGTCTGCACGGGAACGAAGTTGAGAGCGAGCTCGAAACCAGTGTTCTCCATGTCGCCGACGTTCATGAGCAATTGGTTGGTCAGGTTCGTCAGAGCTGGGACGGGAACAGTGTTGAGCAGGTCCTTTGTCTTGCGCTTGTAGAAGTCGAAGCTACCGTTGATGCGGTTCTTCAGGAAACCGAAGTCGAGACCAGCGTTCCATGTAGTAGTCGATTCCCACTTGATGTCGGCAGCGTAGCCGTTAGGCGTGATAGGCACGATGACGTTGTTTCCGAGAACATAGTAAGAGCCTGCCTGATTGG
>Ga0181612_155741_pt1 | contig 13925 bp, 9 predicted proteins | sample HoacroProtozoa21_FD_119630 | JGI IMG/M metagenome (GOLD analysis project Ga0181612, IMG submission 119630) | Hoatzin crop microbial communities from Cojedes, Venezuel. Combined Assembly of Gp0051906, Gp0051904, Gp0051908
CCCGCCCCCCCCCCCCCCCATCTAAACAATTAAAGCCACACTTCTCCCCTCCAAAGTAACTCCCCCCGTGAGCGGACACTGCCAGCCCCGGTCCCTGTCCACACCCAGGACGGTGCGTTTTCCTCTCCTCCCCGGCACACAGAGGGCAGGCATTTCCATCTTAGGTTAAGGATTTTAGCAGCAGGCGAAGTAACGCCGTTGGAGTGAAAACAGTGGAAAATAACTCACCCAGCGACGGCCAGTTTTTTTCCCTTACAGTGAGAACATAACATTTCCCCCAAGTAACACGACCAGCGGTAACGTCAGGCCTTGATAAAACTGTTGGAAACGTCAGCGTGAGTCAGGACCCGGGAGTTTCGGAAGCCTCAGGGTGCGCAGGAGCCCTGCGGGGAGATGCGTGGGCAACCTCCGAGCCGAGCCGCTGCTCCCGGGGCAGAGCATCCCGGCCCTCGGCATCGCAGCAGCGACTCGGGGCTCTCGGGAAGCCGCAGAGCAGGACTCACTGCTGGGCAACGCAGACGTGCCCCCAGCCACCGCGAGCTTCGGGGAGACGGGGGAAACCTTTCCAGGCGGCCGCTGGGCTGACGTCGCTGGAGCTGCTGCTGCTCTTGTGTCTCAGCGTCACCAATACCGACCAGGCCAAAGACCTGCAGCGGTTTCAACCCATGCATTTCGGCACCCAGTGCCCGATTAGCTACCAAACTGCCATCCAGTTCAGCAGGACACAGACTGCCCAACACAGCTGTACAGCAGGGGTGGACGGACCGTATCCCTTTTTAACATTCAGCTTTGCACCACTTTAACAATACATGATTTTCAATCTCATTTAATAAAAGCAGTGTGAAGCTCTCTGTATATTTTTTTCATTCATTTCAGACCCGACCTGAGTTTCTCGCTAAGTTAAGGCAAACTACTGTAAGCTAAATTTCAACCCATTATAAGCTTGTCCACACAGCATCTCCATTCATCCACGGGGCTGGAGCTTAAACCAACCCGGCTTTGAACACCTCTAAATAAATGCTTCTTCTCCATAGTGTGAAGTCTGAATATGGTTTTTATCCTCCCAGGAAACTGGTGATGAGAAATAGAAACAGACTCTGGTCTGTAACAGCTCACATCATAAACACGCTGCAGGCTGTTTGCTGTATGGCAGCTTAGGCTACACCACCAGCAGCTCCAATCACTACTGACGATCGAAACTCCAAATCCAAGTTACCACATCTCAGATAACTCACAGTAACAGTCGCCTGCACGGCCACAGCTCATGGCAGACGTGAGATGCTACAGTTCTGTAAGCAGGGATGAACTTCAGACTCACCGCCTTGCGCTTGCCGTGGGCTGTGGAAAGGCACGCTCCTACCACAGTCTAACTAAGCTTGTGGTTAAACCAGGCTAACCTGACTAGTGTCTGAATCTGCTTTGTTTCGAAAGACGGCTTGGACAACTTCTAACCGTGCTGGCTAAAAAAAAAAAAGTATCGTGGAGATATTGCACAGGATAAGGGCATATTGGCAAAAAAAGCACACGTTGTTTAGAAGTTTAGAAAGCCCACTTGTGCATGACAGCTGTTAAAAGGGGAAATTTGATGCACTGCTTTCTGGCTCTTGCTACTGACTTGTTTTGTGACTTTGGGCATATAATTTGATTTTCCTGGCTAAATTTCACTTGCTATAAGATGGGTATTTTAATACTTCGTATTAGCCAAGTGACAAAGGTCAGTAGCACAGTTTGGAAAATACTATGAAACCCTTTGCTGGAAGATGTTGTGAAGTTACCAAAATTATCGGCAAAACCCATCAGACATTTTTACAAGCTCTTCAACAGGTGAAGACACAGAAAAGGTGGAAGTCAGACAAAGAGAACTTGGCTTAAAACAAACTTTCATACGCAATGCTGGTATCTGAAATAAAAGAGAGGCTTACAAAGTCAGCCTGAATTGTCGCCTTCAGTTGCCTTCATCTGCTTGGGAAAGCAGCAGCGAGAGCCGCTTTAAACGAGACGCCCCTCCAGCGCATCTGCAGAGCAGACCGGTGGTGGAGCAGAAGCTGGCCCGGCTGAGGACCAGGCGCCGTGCTCCAGCTCCACTGCGCCTGGAACGGTTCCCTCCGTGGGCAAGCAGCCTGTCCTCAAAACAGCTCCAAACCAGCCCAGCCCACCTACGTGGGCCAGGCCAAACTAGGAACTGGTTGGGTTTGGACTAGCCTTAAATCCAGCTTCCTATATAATTTTGGAATCTAATACGATGGCTCCTAATTAGGCTCCGGTGGTACTTAGATCCTCCCCTGCGCTCCTTTTCACCCATCAAAAAAAAACCCAACACGGGTTGGCTTTTAGTAGGAATCAAAATGAAAACAAAAACAAATGAAAAATGCCTTTAGAGGGAGATATTTGAGAGAGGAAGAGGGAAGAAAGGGGGAAGAGAGGTGCCTTTTTCCCACTGCCAGGATTCCTCTGCGGCTCCTCCAGCCATGCCAGCATCCACATCACAGTTCCCGGGGACTTCCTCCGCGGAGCTCCTGCGAGATGCCTCCGCCACCGAGCCATTTCACCCCAGGCTCATGTTGCAGACATTTCGGGTCAGGAGCCCTCCTGGCGTTTTTAAGGCATTTGCTTCCCTTCCTACTCGGTAAACCCGTCACCTTTGCCGAAGGTCTAATTTTCAGTCCTCAGTCCCTAGTCCAGAGCCCAGCCTTTGCAATCTGAGCCCCAGAGGGGAAGCGTTAACGCTCTTTCTCACAGAGGTTCCTACCCTACACCTTCCCTCCGTCAGTGCCGGCAAACCCTGCGCAGCTCCAAGTCTGCTCACCGCGCGCAGCGGTGACCCCGCTTTACGGCCAGCAGTCTTGTTCAGCAGCCCGGGGATATTTCCAGTGCATTCACAAAGCCCCCATCACTTCTCCAGCATTTAGTCATGTATTCTTTTATAATGTTAGCTTTGACTTCCTTTGTTTTTAAGTTTATTTTCTAAAAATCTTTTAACTGCACCGAAATGATGTATTTCAGTCTTCATGAAGTTTTTTTGGCTGGGATTTCTCCTTCGTTGGGACGCGGTTTTGTTTTTGTTTTCAGTGGCAAAAATACACATAACTAGTTGGCTACACTTTACAGGAACGACCTGCAGATGTTTAATCCTGCCTCTGCACAGACGGGCACAGATCGTGTGATCTCATGAGGTCCCCGTCAGTCCTACCTGACTACGACACTACAGACCTATAGGAAATATAAGCATTGATCTAAAGGCTCCTCTGGGGTTACTCCCACCTAGCTAAGGGTAAGTAGATTCACAGAGGTCTATCGACAGCTGTTAAATACAATGAACCAGATATAAACCTCCAGCTTTGGAAACCCCTGCAGCTTGGGAATACATACATTCTGGTTTTGCACTACAGGGGAACTGAGCGATGGCTTCTGGCCATGCTGAGCAGGCGATGGGTCCTGGATGGACCCTTGGCCTGAACTGGTGGGGCTGATCTCCTGCCCCGCTCAGCTTGGTCAATGATGCTGCTGACCAACACCGCTTGCCTCTTATTATGAGCCGTAAAGGAGCAGCCTTGTGCTCTTTGTCCTGTTGCCCCCGAAGCCCGGGAGGAGAAGAGCCACAGAGCTATCCCAGCGCCTTCCTTCAGACATTGCCCTTCACTCCCTTCCGACCCGTGCTCGCTACCACCCAGCTCTAGCACGGCTGCAGCCACTGCTATCACCTCGCTGGCTCTCTTCGTGTTTCCTCAGTTCCCTCTTGCATTCTGGTGTGCATCTTGTAGCCAGCTGTGCTCTATCTAAGAGTGCAAATTCACAGAGGACAGGGCTGACCTCCCTTTTTTTCCCCCTCCTCTTCCTAAATCGTACAGTCCTTCGCACAGTGGCACTGGACTCCCAGACGCTACCACAACACAAACAGTATTAGCAGCCGCTGCCTATCGCGTGGTCAGCGGCGATTCCAGCCAAGGCCCATTAGCTGCTCACAAATAACAACCGTTACTTTGATCACTGAACCGCATCGCCTGCAGCAGCCAAACTGGGGTGCTCCAGCTGAAGTCCAAGCCGCAGGCGAAGCCTTGTCAAAGGGACTGGCAAGGGGACCGATCTCCAGTTCGTGGAAATCTTTCAATCCCACGTTCAGCTTTCAACACGACGCAGAACATCATTTCAGCACAGAATTAAAGACGGCAAGCTGTGTTTTTGCAGACGTCTGTCACCTCAAAATGATGTGCCTTAGACATTTGGTCCTCTACCTGTGCTGCAATCCCATTTTCCAAGCAAGCCCATTGTGCAGCCTAATTATATGAACTAAAACAAGGTGGACATACCTTTAGCTGCTGCCTTCATAATATGCTGCCAATCGTAGCAGTGCTTGTTTAATAGAAAAGGGCATAAAAAAGCACTGATGCCTATGGATCAGACAGTGATAGCCCAGTTAACCACTAAAAATAACGAGTGGAAACCACGCATGTGGCATCACTAGAGCTTGTGCAGGGACTTTTCACCTCTGCTAAATGGAAGAGGCTTTGTGGGTACCGCTCCTAGTCCAAGCACAGCACCTTCCACTTCTCACTGCCCGGGAAATCATAGAATCATAGGTTGGAAAAGACCTCTAAGATCATCAATCCAACCATCCGCCCAACAACACCATGCCTACTAAGCTGGGTTGTTAAGAGACAGAAAGATCGACATGAGACGCCCTACCCCTCCATTTTGCTTTCAGAATTCATCCTTGTTTAAAATCTCCCAGGCTGTTTTTCTCTGCTGGTGCTCCTCTTCTCTCAGCACGGTTGCTCCTCTTTCTCACAAGAGCCCAGCTGCCTACACTCAACACTTCTAGATCACAAACCAACGTATCATGGCAAACATTCATGCCTACCACAGGACAAAAGGTCAAGTGGGTGGTTAGAGAGACCTTCGGGAAAAACAACCGGGAAGCTTGGACATGACACGGCCCAGACAGGGCTGGAGACGCAGCACGTTGACTCCTCTCCTCCTCCACAAGCACCTTCAAAACGCCACGGAACTCCCTGCATTAAGTGTACGATACCTCTTTTGCCAGCACTAAGCTTCTTCATACGATGAGAACATTGCCTGGTCCAAGCAATCCAAAGGGTTTAACGCAGTTTCGACTCTCTATTTGCAGATTTGCCCACGGAATAATTCTGAACGTGGAGAGCGGAGAGGCTGCTCTGGCTGGGTGTCTGCTACCCAGTGGGGCCACAGCCCGAGCTACAGGCTTCTCTTCGCTTTTGACAGAGCGAATGCTAACTAAACGTGGAGGAAAAATGTTCCCGTAACTGAGGTTAAACAGTGCATGAAAACTAGGGGAGAATGCGTATCCTGTTGTTCTACTCCTGTATCTCCATCTAGGGTAGTGGGTGAGGAATTATACGCATTTCATTAGAAAAAATGGGAGGGACACTACAATTGGGCAAATATAAAAGCAGAAAAATTCCTGAAGGAATTGCAGAAGCCCACAAAGTCAGCGAAAAATGCTTTCTCAGTGCGTTTTTTCAGGTGGGTTGGAAAAGCAGAGTCCCACTAGTAAGTCAACCAAAAATAACTCCTTTTCAGAGGATGCCGTAGGAGTCTGGCTGATTAGGGAAGGGAACTTCCACTGTTTGCTAGATCACAGTGAACCCACAGCAAACTTCAATGACCAAATTATTCTTGCACGGTGCCCCTCCAGCCTCCCTGCAGGTCAAACCAGTTCTGCGTCCCGCAACGCCCAGTTCGCTGCGGCTTCTGCCGTCTCCCCGAGACCCACCACAGCCACCTCCTTCCTCACCCACCTCCCTGCTGTATCTCTCACCACCACAAGAACTCACCCCAACCTCAGAAATAAAAATCGGTCCTGCAATCTGGCAGACAAAGTTCTAGCAAGTCCAAATGAGTGGAAACTAAAGCTAGACAAACTCTGACTAGTAATAAGACCCACATTTCCAAAGCGAGCTTAATTAGCGTCTGCAACCAAAGGCTGTGGTGGATTTTGCTTCCCTGGAAATTTTTAAATGAAGACCAACTGATTTTCGTGTGCTTTGTTTTCTCAAAGGTTATCCTGAAGTTCAAACGAGAGCTGATCTGAAGAAATCTTACAGTTGGGTTCAGAGCAGATGGGTTTCACTGTCTTTATAACCTATGAATCTATATATCTGTAGAAAACTCCTTATGTCAAATTATTCTTCTCTGAGCTTTATACATGAAGTTCCATCATTGCTAAAAATCCTTGCCCTCCACAAAAACTCCTTGGCCACAGAAGCACTATCGAGCACCAGGTGGGCGCAGGGTCGGGTTCCCCCCGCGGGGACCCTGCAACCGCCTGCACACGGCTCTTGCAGACACTGGGAGCCTGTCCGGAGCTCAGGAAGGCACCTCTTGCTTTCATCCCTTCCCTCATCCTTTTTTGAGTCAGTCTGAAAGCAAACATTAAGAGATTTCCAGATTAATGTCCCCAAATACCCTCCCTTAATGCATATGAAATAGTTCCTTCTCTCTTAATAACATCCTTTACCAGCCACGTGAAGGTGCGCACCTTCGTTTTATCGCATTCACCTTCCTCTCCTTCGCTGCCTACGTTGTTTGCTTTCGTACAACCACAGAAAGCCTGAACCGCTTGCACAGCTCTTACCTTCTCTTTTGGTCACCGGTATCAGCCCAATATCAGCAATTTCAATGCTCTTTTAAACCTGACAGCCAAGCTGGCATGACACCAGACCCTCTTCTGCTCAAACATCCATCAAGAGGGGAGGAGATTTGGACATCTGTAAAACGGGGCCAACCACCATTACTGAACCACTTCAAAAAGGTGTTGTGAAGCTCTGCTAGGCTTGAACATTCCCTTCACGACCAGATTCAGCATGGTCAAATTCTGCACAGCCAGAAATGCAAGGACATTTCACTGAAAGTCAAGGCAGCTCCAGCTATTTCTACCAGTAGCAGTTTTTGCCTCTTGAATTGTGGTTTTTAGTGTAAGATTTGAAGAACTGGCCTTTTAAACCATACAACTCCTGGAGGGCATAAGGTACTTTTCTACCTGTCTTGTGCAAACACAGTCACAGTCTGAGAAGGACCAATTTTTACGGAGCCATTTCACAAATTCAGCTTGTGCAATTCATCAAACCAAATTTAGCGCCACAAAGACCCAAGGCCGCAGAGACTCGAGGGCAAAACAAATGATCCTGATCAGCCCATATGTACCGGACAGTTTCATGCATGGAGTTAGATTGCCTCTCCCGTGTGGTCCTGCATCAGCCACCACCGCTGGCTCCATCCTAGGTAGAAAACCAGCGTTGATTCCATAAGGATGTAACAAAGAGTTTGGTCCCACAGCCTTCCTGTTAGGAGCTGAGCGACTTTACTGGGAGCACACATCTGGGCAATGGCTCAGGATCTGGCCCTTTGGAAGTCTGGAATCGAGCGCCCGGTTGCCCCATTAACAATTAGCATTCTGTTTACAAAACCCAGCAGAGTCAGTAAGAATAATCATTACAAAACATGCTCAGACTGTGATTCCGGTTTGAGTTAATATAATTTTAATGAGTTCTTCAGAAAAGGCCTGGCACTTATGGAAAATTTCCTTAATTAATATCAGACCCTAAATTAGTAATAAAAAAAAGCCCTGAATATCATTTGGTCTCAAGCTGGAACTAAAGTATGTTTTGGCATCATTACTAACTGTTAGCAGCAAGTTCTGGAAACAGATGCAAATCTTGATATGTGTCCTAAATATAAAACACATTGCAAAAAAAAGCCCAGATAAAAATATATCTATATATCCACATATATTTGAGTGTGCTATTTCCTGCCTCTATCAGCAACAAATTTATTCCATTTAAAAACATTCCACTTGTTTCTTTTTGGTATTTTTTAAATCCCTTATTTCAGGAATAAAACTCTTTCCCTCTGCCTTCATTTTTCCTGTTTATTTCCTCTCCCGACAGCCGTTTTAAGTAAATGAACAGGGCTTAAAGACACGCATTATAATACTCCAGCGTCTGAAACTCGGCCCGTTTGTTTTACCACCTAAATATGGGTATAGGTGCCTAATTTGAGGCCACCCACGCTAGAAATATTTGGCCTTCGTCCTTGAGGTGGGGATCGTGCAACGCATCTTCTGGACAATTGCTCCAATGAGAGCTCCTATCCAGCAGCAAGGCTGCTACTGAAAGCCCACAGACCAGTGCCAAGGGGCTGAGATTCCCAGGTGGCACCAAGTGGGCAGGAGACTAAAAATGGAAAACCTGCGGTAAACAAGATAAATAGAACCACTGAAAAAATAATGAGGGGGGAAAAAAAGAAAAAGCCAAGTTACAAGTTTAGAGAGGGTAGCAAAATGAGCGGGTTGTTTCTGAAGACCCGAGCTCCCCCAAGTTCTTTACTTTGCCTTAACTCAGTGTCACCGCGCAGGGAAAGCATTGAAAATTTCCTAGGAGAAACGGAGACAGAGACAACCTTGAGCCTTTCAGCTTCCAATAAAAAAAAAAAAAGAAGACAGAGTGAAAATTGTTATAGTCACCAAGAAAAACACCACAGCGTAGCGAGCGCACCAGGAGCAGTGCTGGCTTCTTGGGTTTGCCAAGAGCCTGAGACAATATTGCTGAAGCGTGAACTGCCCATTCATCTCAGGAGCTGCTAACACCAAGGCCGCTGCTGGCAACAGCCACGGCATTAACCATTTCTCTGCTTCCCAGAGCACGCAGAGATGAAAAGAATTGTATTTTGGAGACAGCACTAATGCCTTCTCTTATTAAGGGTCCCGTCCTGAAATGTGCTTATTACCCACAGCATTTAATGAAGTCAGCAGGAATTAAGGGATGCAAGAATAGCTGCTTCACATGACCACAGCTCTACTTAGTGGCTGTAAAGTTTGCTGAGCTCCTTAGCAGAAGCTGAACAACTTTTCTTTCTCGAAGTTAATATTTTTCAAAGACAAAATCCCCCCCAAAAGGGAAAATCCTCAATGTAAAGATCCCGCATGTACGTGACATCAAGCGAAACCCAAGATAATTCACACTGAGGGTGAGAAACCCAAGATGACAACCAGTACAGGACCGCAAGCAAAGACAGCCCATCGCCGTGAGCCACTTTCTCATTAACATACAAACGCTAAATCCAGAGGTTCAGCTGGAGCTGCTTCCATTATATGTGGTTTTTCATTTTCAGATTTGTAGGTTTACAAGAATGAAAATTAAATTGTGTAAAGGAGCAGTATTGTCACTGATCAGGGCACGGCTGGCATTCGCAGGGCTGCATTTATACTTGCCAGCCCTCAGTGAGCGGGGAGAACGGAACATTTCTGAAATTCAATGTCTGATGAAGGTCTAGGCTTGTCCAAAACGATGTGGTTGTATCTACAGAGCGAGGCAAATTAATGGCAAAGCTTGGCTGCACTCGAAGCAGCAAATGGCCCACGCTCAGGGCCCACTCTCCGGCTCTAAATCCAGCCGGAATGGTCTGGCCACTGCTTTAATATTAAATCTTTTTAGCCTCCACAACGGGGTGGCCCATGGGAACAGGTTCGGGACTCTGCTCATTTCCAAACCATGGCTGGGACCTGTTTTCGACCATGCTTGGCCAACCCTGCTCTAAACCAACCTGGCTGACAACTGAACAGCACCGATGTTGAACAGCCCAGGCCCTACCACCGTGTAGTTTCTTGGTAAAGATGCTACTTTCTGGCTGGTTTAGTTCAGAGGGATGGGTCTGCAAACTTCTTTTGTTTAGAGGCTGAGCCCAGCGTGTCTCTCATCTATCTCAGCATGTCCCTCACCTGTCTCAGCGTGTCTCTGTTCAATGACACGGTAAACAGAAAGACCAAAACCCACCCTGCCCACTGCGGGGACTCCAGCGTGTGGGACGGGGGAGTTTGGGCAGGGTGGCACGAGGCCAGCATCCCCAGCTGACAGCTATCTGCAAAGAGGGTGAGCCTGGGGCTGGAAAAGCGAGGTTTTGCTATTTAGATTCAGTTTTAATTCTCTCCGTCGTCATTTGTCAAACCCAGTTGCATAGGACAGGCTCTTCCGCAGCCAGCACTCAACGTGTTCATGTTACACTTGCAGGGCAAGTCCTCCAGCATCGTAAAGACCTTGACCCCGCAAGTCTTTCTCAAAGGTGAAGCAGAAAGCAAGAGACTAGCGTTTAGGCAGAAGGGTGAGGAGGTTCAGGGAAGCTGGAGGAGAAGAAGTCTCCCCAGCTCCCTTCTTGGTATTCTCAACAAAATTAAATTCAAACTCAAACCTTGCAATGGCAGAGCAGGTAGAGGTCAGGGTGAGGCAGATGACAACCGGGTTAAACCAGGACTGAAGCGTAACAAGGCTGTGATATGGGCATGTTTATGGGACAGTTAAATCATCTCTTAAATCACCTCACCAAGACTATCAGATCAGACGTGCCTGTACCTGAGCTACTCACCCAGGCTCGTTTTAGAGCCCATGGAGACAAACAGGCTCTTCTCAGGTACTGCCAGGGACCAGTACAGCTCATCTGCAGAACGGTCAAGTCCTGCAAATGCCAGTTTGTCCCCACTGACTCAAAAGGGAGCTGACGGTGCCTGTCTCAGATATGGATGTCTAACCTGGGGACATCTACAGCCGTACCTCCTCCACCTCGTGTGGAGCAGCCCTCTTGGGACTGCAGGAACAACCTGACCCGTACGCCCTGCTCTGAACCTCTCATGTGCTGAGAACTTGCTGGATCAGACCCAAAGCTTCATGTAAAACGGCTGTGCTGTGTAGTTACATGAATCATATACATTAATTACATAATAGACACTCCCGCTCCCCATCCCACACGCACTTTGGTTATGCACAGGACACAAAGACTGAGTGCATTCACTATGAATCACGCAATAAGACTACGGCCCTCAGGCAAAACTCTCCCTAAAATGACCATGTTCATATATTCCCATGGTTTCCACTACAATGTTATTTAATTAAGAATATTAATCTGCTAGGCCACCAACTTTCACTGTCTTCTGGGGAAGTCTGAGCAGACAGTTATTTTAATAAAATATGGGGAATCCTGCTCTTTTTATGACTGAGTTGGTGCAACAAGGTAAGTCTATTGCACGGCCTCGTGAGATTATTTTTTATTTATTCTTGATATGAACGTGAGACATGCATCAGAGAGATCATTCGTTCAAAAGATGCATGAGTGATGCCAGATAATCTTTTTTTGCTCTGCTTTTCAGCTACTGCTGTTGAATACTGCCCAAATATGCGTGACGCATCATTAATGAGTCGTACGACACTGCAAACACAGCACTGATCCCCATTTAGAGAATAAAAGATGAATACCTGAAGTTTGACAGCCGTGGGCACTCATTTGCACGTGCCTGCACCCTGCATGCAAACGTTGCAGTTGTGCAAAGCAATGAGCCCAGACACCGACACGACCAGTTCAGCCACATTACACCAGTCCGCCCCAGTAACTCCTCAGGGTTGCAGCCTGCTGCCCTTTTCCCCTCTCCCCCGGGAAGGAGAACCGCACTGACCACGATGGCAGACCCCCGTCACCTCCTGTCCCACAGCCCCAAAGCTCTTCTGATGTCCAGACTCATCTGGGACTGACACAGAGCCGTCCTCAACGCCACGAGCCGTCCCCATCCCGAGACTGGGAGGAACACCACAGTTCTGGCCATGGGATGGATGTGTTTCTGGTCATGGGAACACCATCAAAAATAGCTCCTTAGGGCTGCCGCTGGCAACACAACCAGGAACCACCCTTTCGCAGGACACGCTGCTTTGTTGGATGGAGTATTCTCCAGGTCTGGCTGAGCACAGCTTCAGCAGTGGTGCAGGCAGAGCCATGGAGGCCTGCGGAACGGCTGGGTGATGTGAAGCTGTGGCAGGTAGGAAGCCCTGCGCCTGTACGGGTGACATCCAAGGCCTAATGGGAAAGCTTGACGCATTTTTCCTCCTGCGTGATGTTGAGCAACAGGCAGTGAATATGGCATTCATTAAAATTACCTTGTATACTTTTAACAGCCTTGATCATCAGATTTCTGCCACTGCATCGGGAAGCAAAGTTCGTTTTTATTCAAGGCCTTGTAAAACTCTAATTTCTCCCTCATGCACTGGAGGTGACTGACGTTTTCTAACATTTTGGGGGTTTCTTAGCAGTCCTTTTTTTCCCCCCATCAAAGCTCTGTTCTCCTCTGAAAGATGTATCAAGCAAAGGATTGGAGAGCTGCGTTTCTCCATGTGTGAGGGATAAACTGGTTGCTACATGGGGTGGATTTAAACTTGCATTTCTCTCGCTATTTTATGTACTGATGGGGTTGGGTCCTGCCCTCGCTCCCTGTGGCATCGCTAGACAGCAACCCCGGGGAGGAACCGCAGGCTCCCTCCCCGCAGCCTGAGCATCGGCGCTCGCCCCCCACCCAGCAGCGCCGCCCGGCATTTCCGAACGTCAGCAGACGCTGCGGACAACCTCCGGCGCTTGTGAAAGATCAAAGCCTCCTTTTCCAATCTTCAATCTAACTGGAAGCATGATCCCCACGCTGGGAGAAGGTAAAAGCATTGCGGAGGCGTCAGTTGAGCCCCGAAAAGACGAAGGGCATGAAGCGTGAAGGCAACCGACTGTAGAGCAGAGCAGCAAAGTTCAGTCCGCGGCCACGTCATGCACACCGCCAGGTCTTTCAGGCACTCTGCCTGTGCCCACACGCCAGGCGCTCACGTCTGAATACACACAGACAAGCAAGGGCTGCAGGGCAAGCGCGCAGGTACAGCTGCCGAGGTCCCAGCCGAGCCTCTCCCGGAGGGATGGCCGGGGGCACAATTGCAAAACCAACCCACTCGACAGCACAGACCGTCGGGAGGCTCGAAGGGAACCTGCTCTGGGCCAAACCAAGCGTTTCCTCAGCTTCAAGCCCATCGAGTTTTTTCAACCAAGTCAGCGCCACAGGAACCTGCTCCGCTGCCCTCCAACCCACGGCCCACGCTGAGATGGCCGGCATCCCCGAGAAGGCAAGAGCGCGCTAGGACCGCAGCGGTTTTCGCGGCTGTTTGTTGGAGAAACAACGCTTCCCTCCTCCAAGATGAAAGAAATCCAGGAGTCTACGATAATCAAACCCTCCACGCCCGCTGGCTGAAGTTCAGCTCGTCAGCGATGCAGCTCAGTGGGGTGATCAGCATTTCCAGCGTGACGAGCTCGGTGGAAGGGGAAAAACGCGACGGCGAGAAATTCACCTGGCCGCGAGTCAAACAGGTGCATGGTGGCAGCATCCAAGATTATAATAATATCTTGCAAACATGCAAAAAATAGATGTAATAAGACCGATTCCTTGGTTTTCACTAATGAATCATAAAGGCTTTCTTTACATTACACATGCTTTCTGGGCATACGCTGCCAATATTTCCACACTTGCAAGGTTGGAGTTTTAATACTGAGCCTCCCTCCCCTAAGGTTCCTCATTTTTGGCAAGATATACACAGTGACTGTGTGCCATGACAGGCTCCATCTTACTCTGGGGCAATCAGATTACTTCACCCAGATGGTTTTATCACCGAGACCATTAGAGATGCATTGCACAACATGCAAATGTGCCTTTGATAAAAAAAAAAAGTCAAAAAGTCTCAGTTCCTCGCTGCTGTCTTGTCGGTGTTCCTAAACATATTTCCTCTCTCCTGCACCGTTCCAAAGCACAGTTTGTCCGATATTCACCCAAAAGTGACTCAGCTAGTTTCTGATAGGCATCTCAAGTACACATTAACGAAGGAAATCGGCTTTCTTGAGGTACTGGATTGCAATGCAGGAGAACGAACCTTAGCCTTAACTATGGCAGGAATAAAGGCATCTATCTGTCAGGATGCCTAACATCACACACACTGCAAAAGTCAAGCACCGAAAAATAGAGAATATCACAATTACTTTAGAACATGCAAGTAAACAACCTCTTGTAGGGGGTACAAAAAAAAAAAAGAGAATTTTTTTCATAGAATCAG
>Ga0181612_169056_pt1 | contig 13925 bp, 9 predicted proteins | sample HoacroProtozoa21_FD_119630 | JGI IMG/M metagenome (GOLD analysis project Ga0181612, IMG submission 119630) | Hoatzin crop microbial communities from Cojedes, Venezuel. Combined Assembly of Gp0051906, Gp0051904, Gp0051908
GACAGGGGTAGGATACTGCAGTTTTACAAGACACTTGGTCACATTGATGGCCAAAGACGAAAACAACCCACCCCAAAACTGGCAGCAAGGCGAAGATGAGCCTCATGGATCTTAAACACCATATGGCCCGCTCTGATCTTCCCCGGTCCCAGAAATACTGTGAGCTGGAGCATCGGAAAAGGGCAGCGTCTTTATATGACACAACTTTTTTAATGATATGGGCATTTTTTGAAATTTACCTCTGTGGCGCAAGACATCGAGCACTTCCCTATCAGCCTAGCACCGTACTGAATGCAACTCTTAATCAGAAAAAGTAGATCATGGCTAATTGAATTGAAAAACAGGAACAAAAGCAGCTCACTGTTTTTTTGTTTGTTTAATGATACTTTTGCTGAAGGCTGGATTTTGCAACTAGAGAGCAAACTCTCTGAGCTGTGGATTGTCCTTTATAACCGAGTGTATCACACTCTGCACAGCGGGCTCCTGATAATTGCTTGAGGGCTTGAGGTCTTACTGAAGTAAAAGCCATCACTGAAGTGCCAAGCACAACAATTAACATTTGAATTATTTACACACTACAGGTAGGCTATCCATATACATCCATCCACACACTTATGATCTGCTTGGTATGACATTCTTGAATAGAACTTTTTCGAAGTGGAAATGCTGCATCCATGGAATAGGTCTCCATGTGAGCCGAAATGGGGCTTTCAAAACAAATTTGAAATGGAATTAACACTCAAGGAAATTAGGGATTGGCATTTAGGGTCACATCATCACTGTTAAGGCAGGAAATGATGCACCCTTTCCCTGCAATGAGAGCAGAGAGGATCCCTCTATCGCACGGGCTGAAAGCTTTGATCCAGCATCTCTGCACCTAGCCTCTGATTTCTGAGCAAGAAGACAAAGCTACAAGGCAAAGAGCAAAGGCAGGAATGGAAGAAGGTCCAACAAACTTGTAATCAAAGCGGTGTGTTGCCATTTTTAAAATCGTAACAAACAAAATGTAGTGAGGCAAAAAAACTAATTGTGGCTCAGGGTAATTGTGCAGTGAAAAGCATTCAGCTGTTTACATTTCAAGGGCAGTTAATCTGGGGCAGTGGCACAAGTGGTATTTTCACCCTAATTGATAGTCTAGTGATATTGTAATCTTTTAAGCATTAAAAGTATGGAGGGAAGCAAGGTCTGCATGTCTGTGTTTGCAACACATGTCCATCATCCATCTGTGGTCTTACTGGGCACCAGTCACCATAGTAACCCCGCCAATCCCCTAACACTCCCTTGAAACCACCCGGATCTGCAAAAAAACAAAAAGACCGTGACCATCACTTTCCAGGTCAGCTCATAGAGCCCTGCATCATTAAACATCAGGTAATGACCAAGCAGTAACTGCTTCCCGAGCAGAAGTACATGAAGGTTGTTTCAAACAGCTAAACACAGTGCTTGGAAACAACAACCCCACTGAAATGGCCTGTTAATGAATGATTTATTAGAGTGGCAGCAGCAGCTTTCACTGGGATCATTTCTTAATTAACAACCACTAACTAGTTGATGTTTGTGTAAAAAAAAGAAAAAGAAAAACAGATCTAAATGTGTTGCTTTTGAGGGTATTTGTTTTTTTTTTTTCCCTAAGATTTCAGAAGTCTGTTGATGTTCCCATTCTGCTTCCATACCAGAACCATCCTGATCAGCCTGAACAACGTGAGAAATGATCTGTGTTTCTTTCTCTATCCACATTTTATTCATCCCCGTCCAGCCACAGAGCAGGAAATCGTGGCTGGATTTCTGGTAAACAGGCAGGACCCAGGACTTAACCAGCAGATCTGGCCCAGGTAAGCAGCATTGGCGCTTAAGTTGCCATTGGATGAAGAGACCCCGTCTCAGGTTCAAGGCCTGGATCAAAGCAGCAAGAGCTGGAAATGTAAACAAGGTTTCAGAAGGGGTTAAATAGTCCTTGCAGAGATGAATTCATCTTCAATCCAAAGTTTCTTGTTAAGGATGGGGCTCTGTATTAAGGTACCTGGTTCAGCACTTACATACCTTATGGGATAATTGGGATGACAGGCTTGGAAGCTTAATATAAAGTTCCAAAATATGAATATGCAGCAATAATAATCCCTGTCTGGAGCAGCTGAGAAAGGCTTTGAAGCACAGAGAAGTTAGTCCTAGGTGAGGAGTTGCTACATGTCAGCTGTTCCCCAGGAATCCTCTGAAATGTATGCAGCCCATTTGAAAACAGAGATATTATCAGAAACCTTATGTAGCCAGTTGTGCAACAAGGACAAACTACCTTGCATTTTGCTGGGGTTGGGAAGGGGTGCATGAATTGAGTGGCTGCTTTGCCAGACTTCCATGAAAACGTTGTTGGCACAAGCAAGCTGTTGCACCGAGCATCTCCTACCAGCTTGCTATCTGGCTGTGTTATCGCTGTCAAAAAAGCAATCATAGGTATTTCTGACCTGGCTGATATTTGTTTCTGATAGTGCCTGCAGTGTGCCAGACCCACCAAGCTGAGAGGGGAAAGAAGGGAGGTATTTGCATTGCCGAGGTAGAACCTCCTTTTTCACTGCTCCCCTTATTCCAGAGGTCCTTGCTCTGACAAAGAATAGGTTGGACCCACCAGCTTTATTCCTAGAGGAGGCCATGGGCTGATCCATCATGCCGTAAAGCACAAACCTTTGCTGAGGTCCAGTGGGACCTCTGGGAGGCATCGTTCTAGGGTTGCCTCTGATTGATGTGGTTGGAGGACCAGCAGATGCAGCCTAATTTGAAGGGAGAGGGGATATTGCTCTCTGGACAGTGCTGTAAGAGGGAGAAGAGCTTCCCTGTGTGGAGAAAGCCAGGGGTGCCCTGTTTCATATACCGTGAACCAGCAGACTTCATTATGGCATAAAAAGCCCAGAAGTTTGCATGATGTCTGCTTACTCGTGTATCTGCTTATATATACCTACCAATATTGACTTACTCCAGTAAGACTTTCTCTTCACCCTCTCCTCCTCCCTGCAGTAAATCCAGTTTAGGAAAACTGAAAATAAGAGAAGGTCATGGGTGTCGCAGAGGCGCAGATTTAAACCTGGAATGGTGTCTCACAAATAAATGGGAGGAAATACAAAGCAAGTCTGTAGAGGACAATGGTTTGTCCATGGTGCTTTTATGAGAACTGTGTGCGTGGAACCGGGTCCAGACACAACATTCTTTGTTTGCCACAAGTTCAAAATTAGTTTATGAGAATAGTACAATCCATGCATTGATATTTCTAATCTTTCTTTGCCTTTTACACAACTCCCCAGTCAAGAGCAACTGGCATTCCCCTATTGTCAATGGGGGGCTGGACATCGTCAAATTACTTTAATGGCTTTTGAGTATTAGCATCCCAAATGAAGCTGGTTTGGTGCTGTTATGTGAGCGGGGTCTCACGTAATGCTCCCATCTGCTGCTATTTTCGGTCTGACCTTGAAAGACTTTCTCTGCCCAAGTTGCCTTCTCCTGCCCAAGTTGCCTTCTCCTGCCCTAACCAAGGCAGCTCAGCTGGAAAAGCTCTACTAGCGGTTTGCAACACAACAACAACAACAAGAACAACACAATAGCAGGGGTGGGGGGAGAAAGGAGAAACCCTGCAAGTTTGGAAGATGAGAGTGGCAACTGAAATGTGAGCCCAACCTGCTCTCAGTGGGACTGGAGAGAAAGCCTGATTGCGTCCCAGATGTACAAATGAACCCTTGGTAGGAGGAAATGGCAAAGAGATATGATGGGAAAGGGAGCCCTTGTGAGGTTGCTGGGACAGCCATGAGTTTACCTCTAAGGCATGGCAATTGCCATGAACTCTGTGCCTTGAGTTGTGTTTTCAGAGGCAGATAACGCACCAAAGCCTGTATTCAGTCGCTCCATCATCCCCCTGCGATCCCTCTGCCACAGTTTGCTAAGAGGACCTGCCTTGCACATCCATCTTCCAGCCACCTGCCTCACCTCGTGTGGGAAAAGCAGTTTATTTATTTACTCTCCTCTGAATTTCCTTTTGGCTTTTTTTCCTTTTTTTTTTTCTCTGAAAGTTATTGATCAAAGGAACCAGAGCAGGGAAATATTCCTATGCAGGGACACTGACAACCACACGAATTTGCATGGCTGAGCATAAATCAAAGCACTTTGCTGTTGTTCGTATGCGGTGTCCTGTACCAACCCTGAACAAAGGCACCAGGAGGGACTTACTGCAGAAGGAGAAATCGAAGAGTTGTTTTTGCTTTGCTCCTCTCCTTTTCCTTTTGCCACATGGGTCCTGTCAGGTAGGAGCAGCTCTACAGCCCCTCACCCACACTGTATGAAGCTTCAGTGCATTTAAATATGGATGCAAATGATTTTTCCAGGGTCATGCTCTGGTGCAGGGACAAAGCAAGGAAATAACTGAGAACTCATCACATGTATTTCATGACCTAGCTAGAAATAAATCCCCTCACTGCCTGGGAAAGGACAAAAGGGGAGATAAAGTCCTCTTTATACCTAGGGAGAATGAAAGATACCGCACATCAACACAGGGTTATTGAACGATGGGCTAACGAGGAATAAGGGGCTAAACCTAGAACAACCAGTGCAGTCCTCTGTACGCGGTAAGGAGGGGGAAGGCTGCTGGAGCTGGGACAGCAATGTGGGATTTCCCTACCTAGAAGGCAGCAAGGGCTGATGTGGGCTGGGGAAACTGGAAGCTGGAGGTGGAGCAAAATGAGCCTTGTAGCAGTGAGGGAGGTTTGTATGTGTGTGAGCATGGTTTTCAGAGGTGACTCAGCTCTGCAGCATCAGCAGAGAGCTGGGAGTGGCGTGTTTCTCTGCTCTCCTGCAGACGCAGCCGAAATCTTCTCAGCAGAAAAAATTGAACTTGCCATACCTGTGACATTTTTTGACTTAAAATAATGCTGCATTTTTTTTGGTCTTGAGGTGTGAAACCAACTTTATTTCTTGCCTGGACCTAACTGTAGAACAACTGAAAAATGCCTTGCAAACTTATCAGTTTACATATGCTAATAAGAAGAATTCTGAATATGCTCTAGATGAGGCGAGTTTTGTAATACAAAAAATAAAATCCATTTTCAATGACATAGTAAAATCACTTTCCCTGTAATAATGAAAAAAAGCCATAAATAAATTCTATTTCACTATTCTTATCTGTCATGTTGCATAGGGTTATGCAAATGCCAGGACATTTCAAGCACAGCATTTACTAACTATGAGAAACCAGTATAGACTTGAAATTAATTTTTTACTCAGTATTTCTTCGTCATCCTCACAATGACATTTGGATATGGGATTTTCTTGGCGACGTCAAATAACTTAGCAAATGTAATTCTTAATAGTTTTGAAAGTGCCTTCAACTTTTCGAAGCCTCGGATGTTAGACAACTTCATAGTGAGTGCTTTCAACACGCCTCAACTTACTCTGGCAGTGATGAGATAATGAACAATTTAAACAAAATGAATGATAAAATTAAAATTAACAGTCCAGAAAACTCTAAACGATGAGGGAAGAGCCTCTGGTGTGTTACAACTATTCAAGATTTTTGACAGATTTTGAGTATTTGCCTGTGAGTATGCATGTGTATAAAAATTCATAACCTTGTTCATAATGACCATTATTACTTGATAATCTTAAGAGTATACAGACCCTATGGCACATATTGGCAATAATCTTTCTTCTGTTTATGGTTGCACACTGGAATTACATTCATGCAGACACAGGAAAATTATTTACGTTAACTGAATTAATCCAACAGTCTTTTACATCTTTTGAATAAGTAAATTTTTTTCATTCCTTGTTATAAACTGCCTCATGTTGGAGTCTGAGCAGGTTGAAGACAGGGTCGTTAAATCTTTTTGCATATGATGAAATGCTCTGAAAGAACCTCTTCAAAGAGACATAAGAATGTCTAAGAGATAAATCATTATCTATTAAGATGCAGCTACTTCTGGACTTGGACACAGTGTCTAGAACAAACAGTACTTGAGATTAGGACAAAAAGTCAAGAAAAATATATGCTCAGTGGAAAAGAAATGAAGAGTCATAGAATCATAACATAGTTTGGGTTGGAAGGGACCTTTAAAGACTGTCTTGTCCAACCCCTGAGGAAGAAACACTGAAACAATATAGGAAAATGTAATCTACATTCTCATTTAACTTATTTCATCTGTTGTCATCTGGACTTTACTGGAGAGCACGAAAAATATCCAGCATTTTTGTTTCTGAGTTGTATCTAGGAATGTCAGGTGCAGAGGATCACAGAATGTGGACATAATAAGCCTAGTTTACATCTCCCCTATCAATTTAATAACTATGGACCGGGATGATGTCCAAGACTCAAATACTACTTGCAATTAAGGAACGAGAGTTACCAGCTCCTATAGACAATGCCATGGCTTGAACGTTATTTTTTCTGAAGCTTTTAAAATAGATTTCTGACTCTAAAAACCTCACACACAACAACAACGAAAGAAAGGAGATTATCAGGCAGCCCTAGCAGATGTTTGTGAAAGCGTTTAGTTGCAATCCCAGCACTCAGATGGGGTTTGCCAACAATTGCTCAGAGGTTTAAGAATGCAGACTGAATCTGGACTAAGTCACAGTATCTATGACTATGGAGGCAAATAATTCAAATGTGGTGTTTTCGTCTTGTTCCAACAAAAGGTGATTTAACCTTGTGGAAGCTGAATGACTGCAAATCTGCTACATGGTTTTTCCTTCCCTACCACCCCACGTCTGCAAAATCAATCTGAATTTATGAATCCTTCATTTTCTCCCCTGTAATCTGCACTCCTCGGGCCAGATCCTCATCTCATTTGGCAGAGCATGAGGTATCCCAAGAGTCATTGACTTAAAAGTTAAAAATGTTCAGACTTGATTCCCCGGTTCTTTGCAACATGAGAAAATATCTTTGTCAGTGCAAAGTGAGTTAAAATTGTACTCAAATGCTCCTGGATCAAACTAAACTTTTTATACCCACTCTGAACCTGATTTTTACTAATATGCAACTAGTTAAAGTACAAGGCAATAAGAAGTCTGCTCCAATATGGGCTTTTTAGGTTCCAGCTGGTAGCACCAGAAGAATTCGTCAAAAGCTAGGCTGCTTCCTATTCAATATTAACTTTACACATGGGAAGCCTGATCATGTGCTATTAAAGTCAATAGGATTTTTGTCATTGACTGTAATGAGCACACCATCAAACTATATGCTTTCTTCTCTTCCCTCCCCTCTAAGTTTTCCATAATCTTTCTTCAAATGACTTTTACCTGATTTTCTGTACTTCCTTGCCCTTCAAGTTTTCTGCCATAAATCTCCTGCATGCAGAACCAGTGGCTGAATAGGAACCATCGTGACTCTGTTCTTTAAAGTTGCAGCCGAAATATTTTTCCACATTTCCAGGCAGAACTGGGTAGATTGTGGAGCTCGTAGCAGAGAGCCTTTGGAGGCTTGGTTTTTGTTCAAGTCAAATTGAAACAGGGCATGAACATGAGTGAACTAAGAGCAATCAAAACCAATATAACACAGCTGGAGAGGCCAGCTTGGCAAAATGCTGAATATCCTATGCTCTTGATGATTAAGTGAACCATAAAGGTTTTTGGCATCTTCTAGCATTATGCTCTGAGGTCCTGGTCTTGCAGAGGACTTCAGCTATGCCTAATTTTAAGCTCTTGCTTATATACAAATGAGATCAACAGGGTTTTGCTCCAGATTCATGCCATCTAACTACAGGCACTTAAGCATAGCAGAGAAGCTAGAAGCAGTGGTCCTTGGCTTCACTGGAGAAGGACAGACAGCTCCAGGATGTTTTCTGTGTTTTGCATTAAAACTGTCGAGGTGCTTTACGTGGTGTGAATACTTATGAAGAATGATGATACTAAAAGGACAAACACAGACAAGCTCAAACAACATCTCAGGGGCCTTGAACAGGACTTTTCTTCCTCTACCATACTATGAACATTAGGTCGCAAAGCACACACAGGCACCATTATGTCAAGGACTCAGAAAGCTGCATCAGCATTACAGAGTATAAGACCACAATATCAGGTAGCTACATACAAACAGGTGGCATAATTCTGGCATAAACCTGGTCAAAATTCTTTATAATTAAGGAAGAGAAATGTTTTGGCACAGAAACAGAAAAACTAGAAAACCAAGCTTACATGCAGTCTCATTTTCTTGCAGGCAGTTTGTATCAGTGTAAGGAAAAGATCTAATTAATTTATGGATGGTGTTTGTCCCTGAAGAACACAGCCTGGACTTGGGGGAAAAAAGTCCACCTGAAGCAGCTCGTGTTTTTCATATGCTAAGTGAGTTCTAGTATCTGTGAAAAGAGTTAAGCAAAGTAAAAATAATACTTAAGAAGTCTGATATCCACCTAAAACCTGTCTATGGTGGAGGAAACGAGGGCAATCAGTTCCAAAGTCTCTAAAAATAGTTTTGTTTCGAGGTTTGCATAAGGACTTGTACAGATGAAAAAGTAGTCCCCTAAAGCTCTGTTTTTGGTATCCATCAAATGATAAGACATATCTCTGTCTGGGTGTGTATTCCTGGGGGGACCCAGCAACTCGGTCCTGCACTTTTAAATGGCCTCCATGTGCTCAAAGAGGGCAGCCAGAGGCCACATTTTTCTAGCTGTGCTGGAAAAAGCAGAGCTGAAGTTTGACAAGAACATGAGAACCTAACGTAAGGGGTGGACTTGTCTCTGGCTGTTGCTCCTCTTACTCTCTTTCATATTTCACAATAGATTTATCCTTGTGACTCAGTTAATGTGTCCAAATCCTTATTTCCTTATTTGTGCTCATCACTGCTTCCAAAACAGTTCTAGGAGTGGAGATGACTAATGTGGTAACAACCTCTGTGTCGCATCCTCTCTTAGCCATGAAGAATAAGGTAACAGAATAATTTTCAAAGGTATGTAAAAACATCAGAATATTTTTTCTTTCTTGAGGTTTTCTTTTTGGTTGTTCTAACTGGAACTTGAAAATTGCTGTGGTGCAATTCCTGGGTCATCAGGGATCATGGATTGTTCCTTTTCTGATTTTGACTTTCTAGGATGCTTTGCAAGGATACTCTGTCTTAGGAACTTGTGCGTATCCATCTTTTGTGCTGTCTGCTCTCTTGTTCTGCCTGCACCCCAACAGATCATGCTAGCAAAGGAGAAACTGGTATTTGTAGAGTGTGGAGGGCATGGGATTGCATTAAACAAATTCAGGCTTTAGGGCCAAAGATGGCATTATAGAAAGCATTGGAAGTGAGATGAGGTTTCACTAAATTCTCCAAGAACTGAAATTAAAGATGTTTGTGCTTTCCATGATAAAATGAAGCAGCTGATCTCTGACCTGTAGATGATAGGAGCTTGCCTAGTCCATTATCACTTGTGCTAGCATTTTACATAGTCAGACTTCTTCAAAATACCGTTCGTGTTTTTCAGCCACTCATACTTTGTGTTTGTAGTGACTTCTTTCATCCTAACTTTCAAAGCCTTGAAAAACACTTGCATATTGAGTTTCAGATCAATTATTTGGGTATTATTAGACCTAATTTAACACTGAATAAAACAAAATATTGAACTCTAGAGTATCTAGTAAGTCAGTTTCACAGCTTGGATGAGACGGCAGGAGTCCTGACTACTAGGGTGATATTCTAACCACTAAACCACATTCCCTTCTTTTGCTTTATGTCTTCTGGGAATCATCCATCAAATAACTTTCCTGCACTTCCTTTTATTGCTTCCCAGGTAATGTTTATTGCTCTGAAAGTAACTAATCATTGGTTGGGCTGTGCTCAGATGCAATTAAAAGAATATTCCACCCCCCCTCTTAAAATGCAGAGCATCTCTGAGATTCCTAATCATCTGAGTTTTACAACTCTGTTTTATTACTTTCCAAATATACAATGCTCATAAAAAAGGTAATTGGGTCTTTACAATAATGCCATTTCCTAATGTTCACCAATGAAGGAAAATTATCATCATGTAGCAGAATATTATGTTTTAATTGTTTTGCTCTCTTATCCCGTGTCAAAAGTTTTGAGGGCAAATGCTAGGTATGAATACTAAGCCATCACTACTGAACAAAATGGTCCTCAGGGGTGAGGATAATTCTGTTAAGCAGGGAGCATCAGTGATGAAGGGAGGAAGATAAAAATATAGGGACTGGATAGCTTGAAATAATAGAGGAAAAATATGAAATAGTAAGTGTTCAGGTTAAAGTCTTATTAGACAGGAAACTGAGAGGCATGTTTTTGCCTCAGTTCTTTTACTGCATAGTGCATGGCCAGGCAGCTCTGCCTAATGGAGGCACGTTGAAATCCTTCGCTCTGCTCAGTCCTGGAGTTGGTCAAAAGTGGCTTTGACAGCCACCAAACAGGAGGAGAAACACACTGCGGCAGGGGTGGTAGGTTGGGCCCAGGAGTCAGAAGGTGTAAGAAGCAGAACAGCAACGTGTTTACTGAAGAGAAATTAGCATTTTTGATGTCAGGCTTCATACTCAGTTGCTCTTATTTTCAGAGAAGCTGAAGGTAAGATTCAGCCTGTAAGGGCCCAAGCTGAGGCCGTTTTTAGAAACATAAAGCTCTAACGAAACCCCTGTTGCAGTTCCCCATGTGTGAAGTGGGGACAATAACCTCTTTCTCTGGCAAGCTTTGTAATTCCTTTAGGACGAGGATTGTTCCTTAATGGGAAATGAGCAGCACTTTGCCCAGCAGGGCTCTGACTTTTCATTGAATGCCTCGAATTTGCAGCGAGGCAAAAATACATAAACCGAAAGGATAACAGTACTTGGGTATATGAATTTCAAACTGCTTTCAAATTTCCCTTGTTCCTGTATCCCCATGCTGAATGCAGAGACATCCTTCCTGTCTGGGATAGTTTGCAATTAAAAAAGCTCTCTGCTCTCCTGCAAGGGAAGAAAGCCTTCAAACAGGGCTCGTCTTTGATCTGTTCCCACCGTCGTGGCTCTCAGCTCTGTGAACTGGCAGTGTATTTAAACAGGGACTGCCAGTATGGAGAAGTGACCTGTCTGACACAACTCTCTCTGGCATGTTATACAGGACACCGCAGGCGCTGGATGACAGAGAAATGAAAGAGGAATATGGGATTAAGAGGGATGTTCAAGGTCACCAACTCTATCCCTCAAATATAAGAGGCATCGTCCCATACAAGCTTGCTCACAACCGTCTTAAAACTAGTTATTTTCTTGTCTAATCAGTCTGGGAAGGAATTCCAGAACTCATTCTCCAAACAGTTAGAAAATTTGTAGTTTCCTGTCTAAATGTGTTTTTGGCCTCTTTGTATTCATCTGTTCTTGTGCCAACGTCATCTTTTAGCTTAAAGACCTCTGCTCCCTCCCTGATGTTTACCTGGTTGATATATTTAGAGTCTGCAACCATATCTTTTCCCTGCCTTCCTCCTTCAGTCCCTGCTGTGGTAGATGGAACCCAGATAGGCTTTGCAGTAACCCCAGATTTTCCTGTGCCATAGCCGTACAAGTTACCTTTTTTTTTTCGGTGGTTTCAGTTTAAATTCTTCTCTCTTAAACATGTTCATCAGAATATGGGTGAAGAGAAGAAAAAAGGTTTAGAGTCAGTGTTGCCATGGAGGAAATGAAAGTCCAGGGAGAGGAAGAGATTTGTACAAGTTGGCACAAGAAGTGGCTGAAGCAAGAGGAAAATTTGCGTCCCCGATGCCAAGACCACTATCTTTTTTAAACACTTTTATTCATGGCACACCTCCTTCATACTGAAGGGTTATTAAGGTGTGAGACACTTGGATCTCAAAAACAACATTTCACCCTATGATTTTCTAAGTCTCATCCAATTTGCTCATGAAATTAAAATCTAGCAGGAAGTGTTTGATGGCTGTGCATATTAATATGCGCTAAAACAAGAGCTTTCATTATCATCTTCAATGCTTGCTTTTCCTTTTGCCACTGAGGTAGTGTGAAGGTTACAGTTAAGGTCAACCGCAGTCCATGTTTATTGGTTTATTCCCAGATTTTGAGTTATTGATATTGATATATTCCTCATCCAGGAGATCAGTGCAGTGCAATGTAAGGCTAATCGATAGCCTGCTGCTCTTTTTGAATATTAAAAAGATAACCTTATAGAGTAAAATAAATTTTTAAAAGCTTGAAAGTCTTTCCACTACAAAGTCAAATCTTTACAAATTCTCGGGCAGCTGTTTTCATTTATTTCTACACAGTCTTTTCCCTAAAGCTGTCTTTAATGGTCTAAGCAGATTTCGTTCTTTCCTCTCTTTTTCTTTTTTTCATTTCTCCTGAATATGAAACAAATGCCCACCACACAGATATTCAGATAGCTCTCCCACTTGGATTTGTTCCATGCATACTGCTAGACTGTCTTCCAGCTCGCTGGGTCGCAAGTACAGAAACAGCATCGTGGGCTTATGGTATCAGCAGGGCTGTGACCTCTGGCTGAGCACTGCTTCCCCCCCCATCTCGCTGGTGGTCTCTGTCACTTGCCCTTGAGTTAACACTCACCTCAGCCTATTATATCACTGACCTTGTTTCTCAGAACACCCACAAATTCACCAAGATTTTGGTTTGTATACTCCTACCTGCCCATATTGCCTCCTGTGCCTGTGTTTGGTTGCTGTACAGCTCCCCTCCTTTTCCTGTCCTAATGTTGTTATAGCATATTGCTGTTTGCTAAGAAATGAAAGATAATATTTGAAAGGATGCTAGTACCAGGTTTACTGCTGTTGAATTTCAGAGTTGCTGGTACAAATACTGAATTGCATTACTTTCATGGTAACGGTCTCCCCAAAGGATTCTCCTCCCGCCTCAGATGCTCAGTCCCCGGTCAGTTCAGATCTGATTGCTCATCAGTTAGATGTAATAAGAATATCGTGCTGTAGCTCTACGGTGCCTTTCATCTGATATGTTTTACAGAGTCTGGGCAGCTGTCGTAGAGAAGCAGGTGGGAAGCCAAGATCTGAGACTTTTTCTAAAGTGATTTCAGTTGACATATATTTAGTGAACCCATCCTGCTGATAAAGAGGTACAGTGTGTATTATATGTGTGTAGATATACACACAGCTAATTAAAATGACAGCGCTGGCAGCAGTGGCCAGCTGGGACAGATCTCTCTCCATGGCACCTTTCTTCATCAGCTCCCCCCAGCTGGTGTCCAGTCCCTGAGGTACACCCACCATCGCTGATGTTTCAGGACGTGATTTTTGTAGTCCTGTGACGACTGAGGGAATCTGCCCACACATAACTTGGGAATTTTGCTGTGTTTTATCAAGTTGCCATTTCTCTGTCCGCTTTGATGTACTGTCGGTGAACCGAGATCAGCCCCTAAGAGGAATGATCCTGTTTGTCCAGGAAGAAGTCATAAATGTGAAGACTGCAATAGCTGTGTTACTGGAAACATGAGAGAAGACGGTAACTGGAGCAAATAGGGGTGATCACATTTATCTGCGAAAGAGCTGTGCTATTGGAGGGTGGAAAGTTGTCTGAGAGAAGGGTCTAGAGCCTCTCTGGATGTATCTGCTTTGCTCAGTACAGCTGAACTTGGGACACGTCTGAGTCCTGGGCAACACATATGCAAGTGATGTAGCACAGTGTCCTCCCAAGGTGTTATCTGAGATTTTCAAAGCAAAACTAACTGGTCTGGGCAATGGTTGTGACTCTTATTCTGCAGAACTGCTGTGGTCGCATCGGAATCTTCTCATGGGTGCTGGGTGCCACAGCTCCCACCAGCGCAGGACCAAAGCCCCAGGCTGATCTTTGGTTGTCTCAAACCCAAAAAGCAAGTTGTTGTGCTAGGAGACAAATCCTGAAGCCTGATGAGCAAGAAGGAGAAGCCTGATGAACCTCTCCTACGAGGAGAGGCTGAGGGAGCTGGGCTTGTTCAGCCTGAAGAAGAGAAGGCTGAGAGGGGACCTAATATATACTTACAA
>Ga0181612_149118_pt1 | contig 13924 bp, 5 predicted proteins | sample HoacroProtozoa21_FD_119630 | JGI IMG/M metagenome (GOLD analysis project Ga0181612, IMG submission 119630) | Hoatzin crop microbial communities from Cojedes, Venezuel. Combined Assembly of Gp0051906, Gp0051904, Gp0051908
CCCCTCTGTCTTTCCCCTGCCTCCCCCCCCAAGGTAACTTTGGGCCTCCCTGCCAAGTTTAAAATCAACCAAAAGGGGGGGAAAAAAAAAAAAAAAAAGGCTCAAAAGATTACTTAGTTCCTCGTTGAGTAGTGGCAGCTGGAGGCTGGGTAGCACAGTGTTTCAGAGCAGGGAGCACAAGCAGAGTGCAGCCTTCCCCTCTGCCGTACGCCAGTAGCCGGCTGCCAGCTCAACGTGCACGTTCTCACTGGGCATTCAGCAAGTGCATGGCAGCAAAACAGCCCCGGTTTCTTGCCCAGTGGAAATGTCATAGGAGACAGGGAAGGGATAAGGGGCAGCTGGAAAAGGCTTTGAGGTCCTCCTTAAGTAAGGCTTTATTAGCCCTGCTACTCATAGAATCACTTGGTTTGCCAATACACATTCTGTGAATTATCTTTTGAATTGGTTGATCTCATTCTTGCTTTTTGTTTTCATACAGACCCCCAAATAGTTTGTGACCATCCTATGCTAAGTACTGGTTGAGTTTCTTGGCTGCCCTACTTGACTTTAAATGTTAGCCGTCTACATAGGTATAAAAAAAGCAGACGTAAAATTCTACAGCCATTTGATAGAAAAAGGAAGACAAATTCAGAGAAATTTCACAGCTAAACTGTATGCTTAATCTGTGCTAGGACTGGCAATCAAGATCCAAACAAAACCCTAAATGTCACCTTCTTCCTGAGAAGAATTGGTCAAAGTTAGCAGTTGTGGTTTTTTGGGGGGTTGTTTTGGGTTTTTTTATTTGTTTTGTTTTGTTTTGGTTTGGTTTGGTTTTTTTTCAGTGCATACCCCAAATGTTTTCTTTGCAAATTACAGTGAAAAAAAATGAGTCTTGAATTTTTTCTGAGGTAGAATTTGGGAAAGATTATATTACAAATTAGTTTTGGAATATTACAATCTGTTTTGACACAACAAATATTTCATTTCGACTGCAATTTATTTTACAATTTAATAGTACATTTATTTGAATATTATTTCCTACTGGGTTATTTTCCATGGCATGATAGCCATGTGTTATATTATTTTACACTATTGTGATTGATGTGTCATAAAATAATGCAAAAGTAATGAAAGTTCCATACCAATGAGAAACAAAAGGAAATGAAAATAATACAATGAAATGAATTTTCAGCATGTTTCTGAAGCAAGATTTAAAAAAACCCACATTTTCTATTTCATTTTTTAAATTTGAAGTCAATACAAATTTACACATCCACAGTTTTTTCAGAACAATTCAATTTCCCTTGTAGAAAAGTGTTGTGACAGAGGCTTCCTGACTGGTTCTGCCGTTAAGCTCTCAAGGTGAATGCAGTAACCTTAAACAGTTCCCTTTAACAAAAGGTCAGAAGGCACAGAGGCATCCCAATTTTACTCAGATTTTCTCAGAAATAGGTGAATGTGATGAATTCTGTAAATCAAAGCATGGCCTGCACACCTTCTGTGTGCTAATGGACTGCATTCTCGTTACTTCCACTCTCATCTTTAGCAGAGGGAAAAAAAGCTCTTTCTAGTGCCTGACACTTTTTCAGAAAGTTTCTTGCAAAGGGAGAGGATTTTTTTTTTTTTTTTTTTTTTTGTAAGCACCCAACTAGCAGTAAAAAACCCAGTATAACATCATTAAAGACAAATTTGGCCAGTGTAAATTGACATGACTGCACCCGGCAAGCATGTGGTTATGTGTATTCTTAGATAATTTGACCCATAGTCACTGGAAATATTAGTCAGCTGGATTATCTCATATGCCAAAGTTCATGTGACCACATAATAAACTAGGAGCTTGCTAAGCGATACAGCCCCCTACTCCTGTGTACTGGAACTGACTTGAGCCAAAACCATAGTTCTGAATATCTCTAGTTTCTGGAAGGACTGGCTGGAGGTCAGAGCTAGCTGTCTGGTAGGCAGCTCACTGCAGTCTACCGAGTAAAATATTAAATTCTATATAAAGCCTTTGTGTTGTTGCTGACAACACTTGTTATATGTAGTTACTTCTATGTCATTTCCACGGTGAGCTCATCTATTTATATCTCTTTTGACATGACCAGCACACTGGTTCACCAGGCTAACAAGAAAGCAGTGTAGGACATACTGAGGGAGGTTACAGTAAAACAGTACTCAATTTTTAATACTGCCTTTGAAATTTAACAGTAAGAAAACGTAATCTGATCTAGAAGCCAAATTCACACAACACGGAGATCAATTAGAACAGGTGTTTTCCTGATTAACTTTCTGTGAAACGCTGCTGATTTCTAATAATATAGCATGGTCCCAAAGCAAGGACAGGGTGCAAAAGCAGCAATGGTGAAGTATTTGTTGAGTGCTGACCTTGGAAATGACCTGACTTTGCCATTAGCTGGTTATCTGTTTAGAGGTCAGATCCTCAGCTTCAATAAGCTGTTGTCACCTTTTTGAACAAATTTACCCTGGCTGAAGATGGGGTCGTCTATGGTTAATGAGCAGCTGGAGTGGCCAAATTTCGGAATTTCTGCAATTATGGAAAATGACTGTCTGTTGAACGTAGGTGACTCAGCAGTGCAGTGATACTGACATGTCACAAAGAGAAAAAAGATTCAAAGAAGGGAACTGTTGAAAGAAAGATCACTTATTTGCTAAAATGGTATTATTCAAATTCTTATTGATATTCTGCTAACCTCTAACCCCTAAAATAATTCTTTAGTGCAAGAACTGTGTGATGCAATTATATACAGATACCAGATTTGTTATAATTCCTTGACTTATAAATGTGAAAGAGGTATGAAAGTGGATAACTATCTGATTAGCTTGCACTCACAAAAGGCAGTATTAAGTTCCCTCGTAATATCTTCCACTTAGTGCTCTTCCTTGAGTCACAGTCTAAGTTACTAATACGGTATTTTAAATCTTAAAAAGAAATGTGATGCTTTGTGCATTGCTGCATAAAGGAAGGATAGAACTGGAATGGATGACTGAGAAGGTCCTTTCATTCTTGAATTCCTAAAAAATGAGAAGTTGCCTCAAATGGAAAACTAGAAGTGTTTTTGCTATGAAGGTACAGGAAAAACAGGATTTGAGGTTTTGAAATCATCCTTTTCTGAATGAAAAGTGTAATGAGTGCAACCCACACCTGTAAAATCTGCATTTCTTCATAATAAAGTACTCTTAAACCTTACACATGATAACAACTTACTAGAAAGTTAACTATATTCAAAACCTGGTGTTAGACTAGAAGTCAAGAATTTGGAGGGAAAAGTGCTTGACCATCAGACATAGAAGATATGTGCCAAGTAAGAGGTGTTTTTAGCACAACTGAGGGTGGTCTTTCACTGTTTTGCCTTTGCGTATTTGAAAAGTGCTGAAATAGCGGAAAAGAAAGGTTAGAACAGTTTCAGAAATAATTTAAAAGAATAAAAGAAAAGTAAGACTAATAATTAGAGTGAAATGTTCCAGGGTGTTTTATTCAGTTAGCACAAAGGGTAATAAGCACAGATGCTGTTCCAGTCCTTACAATTCTTTAGCTCGTATTGATGTACAATGAAAAGAACAAAAGATAATTAATGGTCTACGAAGAGGACACTCTTGGTAGTGAGCTGATGTCTCAGCATCCATCTTCACATTGATCAATATTAGAAACTATAACTTCACCGGTTGTTTTATGAGGTCCTTAAAAAAAAGGACACAGATTATCAAGATCATAAAAAAATGTATTTCATTCTTCTGTGGCTATAGCCTCATTACTCTGCCTGGGAAAGGACACTGTGATTCCTCTATGTCATAGCCCATTCTGAGGAGGAAAGTATTTCTGTTATTTTTCAACTTGCGATCTGTGCAGTTTGTCTCAAGTGGAAGGGTCCTTCTCTAAGCCAGCTGGCCTGTAAACAGGCCGCCTTTGCGCCCTCCTGGCTGGCTGCATGCCCCAGGCCTTCCCCGCACGGTGCCACGCAGAGCTGCCGGGCTGCGGCCAGCCAACCGAGCACACGCTCAGCCTGGGACAGGGCTGGCAGGGTTCAAACCAGCTCTAGCCTAAAGCGGCTTGGATGTACTCAGGCACAGCGGTGATTTTGCTAATGAGCTCTGCCTCTCTCATAGGTGTCGTACAGAGCGCAGTTCCCCCCAGCTGCAGCTGGATGTTCTAAGAACCAGCTCTGGATGTAAGGGAGGCGGTGTGTGATGGTTCACATTGCACCACGTGGATGCGCTCGCTGGTTCCTCTGCTGCAGCACAGATCCTGGCAGGCACTTAGTAACTTTTAAACACCTAGGGCATGTGAATGGTTCTATAGGTAAACCTAAACCACAAGCTTAGACTAATTTTTTGACAGCTAAAGTTAGGTGGTATGAATGCCATGGCTGGCATAGCAGGATTTAGAGGGGAGAAAGAACTGAAAGCCTCAGGTTGAAAAATGGGAGAGGGATGTAAAGGTAGAGTTGCTAAGAAGGGCTGGACTAGAAATTTTGCACTGATTGAAAGCAGCGCTGCTCTGAAGTTGACACATACTCAGGAGTGCAGGAGATGCAGACCATGGGCTCTGTTTTGAGCTAGCTCTGCTCTGTGAGCACTCTAAGCTTAATAGCCTTTCAGCTTCCCTTGACTTAATCCAATGATCAGCTCTCCAGAGCCTGGGTTGGGCCTGGCTACTTTTTCCCATAACCTGGCATGGTGAGATGCTGATCCCTTGTAGGGATGCAGGCCCTACAGTAATATGGCTTATACTGTATTTAGAAAACAAGATCACCTTCCATAACATCGGAAAAGGCCATCCCCGTCCTTGAGCTGGCAATGCCAGCTCCGAAAACCTGCACACCTGCCCTGCGCTAGGACACATGACAGATTTTGGTCTGTGTGCTGTAGAGTCGTTGCCAGCTAACAGCACTTGCATCCATATCTGACAGATTCTGGGCTCCAGACCTCACAGATGTGAGATTACAAGGTGTGAGAAAGCAATTTCAGATATTTTGGAAGTTTTGAAAACACAACCCCCCTATCTCCCGTATTCAAGTCCACAGAGGTTGTATACATTACAAGAAAAGGCACATGTAGACTATGGGAGATGTGCTGTTCTACTGGATGTTGTGTGGAATGACTTAAGTGCAATAAATAAAATAATGAAAACAGATGATAAATAATAAAACAGATAAAATGTCTTCTTTCCTTTTTGAACTGAGAAAAATAAGATGACTTCTTCTATTTTTCCCCATAGCTAGGAAGAAAACAGCTGGCATCAGCAATCCAAGGGCAATGTTCCTTTTCTGGCCCAGTACTGTTCAACGTGGTTTGGGTGCAACACAGACCTTGTTGATGTTGGGAAGGGGCAAAGGGTACATCCTTGGTTTCAAGGAGCCCAGCCCTTGATTTGTGTGGAGTTGCCATTGCTTAGCAGGTGCATCAGAGAGACAAGTCAGGGTTTAAGTAGAGGTTTGCTTACAGCAGTTTCTGCAAATAAGGACTACTCCAATGCCCAGTAAAACCTTCTGTAACTGTGGAAAAGAAAGGGTTCTCATCTAAACCCAAAGAAAATTCTAGGAAAAATCTGAACTTTGCATACAGTTTAGCACAGGTATCATTTTACAGCTTTAGCTCATTGTTGAGCTCTCTGCCTGTTCACATTATTACTGAAAAAAACTTGGCTTACTCCTAAGCGCTAATGGCATACGTAATTGTATATTTGCGTAGGATGTCAAATTATACAAGAGCAAAACTTTGCTTTGTGTACTGATTTGTTGCTTTTGAGTCAGCAATTTTATTTTCTTACATCAGTATTTCTCCAAATTCAGTCTTTTCAGCAGAACAACCTAAGCTAAGGTGCTGACTGATCTCTACAAGTAGAATTTCTTGTGTTCTTTATTTTTTTTCATGGGTATTGTCCTAATTCACTAATATCACTGATAAGTAAAATAGGTAGATAAATATCAGTAGTTACATTTGAAAGAAGTGGGGCTACAGGTTAAAGAAGGTGCCAAGATCCAAGCAAGGCTCAGTAAGTTGATTAATGCCTAAGTATATGAGTTCCAACTAATGCAATGAAACAGGAACTGGATTGCCCAGCAAACCCCATAGAAATCTTTAGGTGGGAAGAGACAGACAAACTTCTGTGGAGCAGAACTGTTGGGTTCCTGCGTAATTGCCAAGGAGGATATGTCAGGCAACTGCCGTAATTCTGGTTAAACTGAGGAAAGCTGGAGATGAGGTGAACCGGATGATGAGTGCCCAGCCAGGGAAAATGGTGCCATGGCTGTTTCTCTACCTCAAACCAAAGAAACTCTGCTGGTCCTCAAGATTTTGCTGTATGTCACCACCACTTCATAATGGTATTAGCCTATGCTGTGCAGGTGCCTAAAGTCTCCAGGGAAGGTGGTTTTCTGCATTCTGCTGTCTGTCTGCAACGATGAGGTCTCTCTCTAGAGCTGAAGCAGATCCCCATAGTTAAGACACATATCAATTTAATTCTCAGTCTCTGTGCTTAAATGAACAGTATAGAATATGAAATCAGTGTCAACTGCAAAGGGATGGTCTTGTTAAGATCAGACCCTTACCTCTTGCTGCCTTGATCTCAAGCTCAACATACTACTTCCTGCAGTGTTCCATTGCCTTTTCTTTTAAATGCAAGGTACTTCTAAGTCTGTCACTCTAGCAAATTCTAACTGTGTTTCTCAGATACTTTGTAGAAAGTGTATTAAGAAATCAATATACATAATAAAATAGAGCCTAGAAGGCCACCGGACTGCCATCTAACACTGTGACAGCTGAATTGCTTCAGTGCACGTGAAACAACAGCAGGCAGAAGCAAATCATTTCAGGCAGAAAGGACAGAACCTGCCACCTTTGTTACTGGCCCCTCGGGAAAACCCTTTCATGTCTCTAAGAGATGTGCCCCAGCATATTTGAACCTAACTTTAAAGCTAACACTTCAAGTTGTCCCACTAGTTTGATCCTGGGGCAGTTATTGCCTCAAGCATGGCCAGCAGCTTGAGACTTTACCCTTCCATTGGCCAAGCAGAGGTGGTCCAGGTAATGTGTAAATCAAATGTGGACAATCCTTAGTAACATATAAACACGTGAGAGTAAATATGCTGATTTGCTTCATTATTGCCTAAGGAACTTGGACACAAATTGATTCACCTCTTCATTAGAGGAGGGGAGAAGGGATCCCAGAGTGAAGACAGGAAAATTAATCTGCATGCATGTTGTTATCTTTTCCAGGTACCTCCATCATCTACCCTTCTTGATGTGAAACACAAATTTCACAAAGCATGTAAGTACTATGGCTGGCAGGCTGGAGGCACGGTTAGAGGCTTTTCAGCTTGGAGAAATCGTCAAATTTATTTTTCATGAAATCCCGCGTGAGAGCTGAGACTTACTTGACAGCTCCAGTGCTAAATAAGAGAAGTGTTTGGACTAAGGTTCTACTGTAGCTGTCACAGATGTGAGAGGCTGGAAGGAGATGACTGCATAATTTACCACTGCCAGACCATGAGGGGCAATACTTCTCTATCCTCTTTTTAACATTACACAGTGTCAATTCAAGACCACAACTGCATTTGCCCTCCCAGTGTTATATTAGATAATCTTCAATAACATTAGACTGCTTCAAGCTGGCCATAAACAGACCATGTAGATCAAACAGCTACTGCAGTGGGGAACTGAAGCGCAGAGTGGTTAAATGATTTATGTGGATTGTGCAGGCAATCTGACAGAATTCTGAACTGACTCAGCCACGATCAGTTCCTTAATGGTCAGGGCAACCTCGCTCTCTTCTAGTATTACTTTTTTTGTTTTTCATATCCATGAGGAGGGGAGAAAATAGCAGAGGAGAAGGTAATGGTTGCACGTACAGACTGCAGATAAGAACCTTGTACATAAAAAGAGACGAGAGCAATCATACTCGAAAATCCCTCTTTTTTTCCTGCCAGAGAACAGAGCAGTTTTGCTGGATGCTTCCTTTCTGCCTTCTCCTAGCCATGTGCCTCCAGCCCGAGGTGGCTGGAAAGGTGGGAGAAACACCAATGAAAGTAGCCAAGCATCAAAGTTTGATGGCATTTACCTTTATCCACTGAATTTCTGGTCAGGATTTTGGGGAGTGGGGCCAAATGTACCTGAAACCTACAGGATGTATGTGTGTGTATAGTGTGCCTTGAGTTCTGAAATCGTAAAATACTGCAGTATCTGTGTTTGTAGAGATTCTAACTTCACCACCCTTGTTCCTAGACTGAGAAATGTTTCTCTGACTCCTGCCTGTGGGAAGTAAGGTGTTACTTGTGATAAGGACTGGTAACCTTGAGTGTCACCCACATTTGAGATGTACAGGCCTGTGCAAGGCCTATTAACTTGAAATAGACTTCTTAGAACTGCAGAGGTATTTAGTTGAGCAGAAGAAAGTGCAACAAGAAACAAGGGTTGGAAGTGAAAGCCAGAAAAACCCAAATTAGGAATGACATATTTGGTTCCAAGAGGCAGGACGGCTTACTGTTGGAGTAAGCATCTTAGATGATGGGCTTTCATTATTTTTGCAAGAAAGGGTGTATTCAAATAAAGGCTAGATGCATTTCGTAAAAAAAAGGTTTAGTGAGACACTAATATTTGAGTTCAAAGTAGGGTAAGTAGAAGAAATATTATGCTTTTCCTCTGTCCTTAGAGTTTTACGAAACACTAAAGATGAAGGCGTCTGTTGTTGCACAAAGGTTCAGTTGACGAAGCAAAAGGCTGTTGACCTGATTACTCTAGAGCTACTTGTTTTCACTCCCTATAAAGGCTTGTAAAGTGGTAAAAGTTCAAAACCCCCACAGCTGAATGTGAAAAGACCGAGTGTGTAAGTTTTAATATTTGAGTAAGAATATGTCTTCCCCTCAGTTTGTGAAAGGCAGTGCATTTCTGCCTAGACTCTCTTAAATCAATTGAAATTGAATTTATATTGATGCATCTTAAATCAGTTGAAGATCATTGGCACAAAGGTTTATGCCAATTTAACTGTAATGAGGTTTTTAATAGATTTGGGTTAAAATGGTGCAAGTCTGCGTGTAAGCCATTTTAATGGCACCTGTTTTAATATTTAGAAGTATCTTACTCATCAAATACTCTCAGTGATGTCAGTGGAGCTCAGTATAAAGGAAGATGGTAAGCAAAGCAACAAAGCACGATACAAATTGTGAACTGAAACTCTGACAGTACAGCGTTTTACAGCACATGGAAGGGCTGGCAATTGTCTTCAATGCTTTTTCAGTTCTCAATTTTTACGTCAATTCTGCCCGTTCCCGGGAGTACACCATATCAGTGTCCTGTGTTCTTTCTTCCCATTCCAGCTCATTGCTTTGATCTCTCTTTTCCAGTTCAGCCTGGATATTGTTGTCTCATGAGGTTCCCCCCTCCTCCTCCTCCTTTCTCACTTGCAAAGAACAAACCTTCCCTTTTTTCTCTTCACATAGTGTGGAGGATTACAGCTAACAGAATACAGTTCTTTTAGGCAAGAGCTGAGAAGGGACTGAAGCTGATCTGTGGATGCCTTTGCTTAGCACGCTATTTTGTACTAGCTCATGCATTCATTTCTGTCATTTCATGTGTGCCAGACTCACATGTTCCCCTATAATCTCTTGCTGAAACACACTCCTACGCACACCCCCTTACAGTCTCTCAGTCTTCATACATTCTCCTTTGATCACCCATGCAATTAAGCTTTCTCCTCAGCTCGTATCTTGTCAGCCCTTCAGTGAGAGGAAGCCCAGTGCAGCAATTTCACACGCATCATCTCTGTCACTGAGCAGTTTCTGCTGCCTGATTCAAGAAAGGATGAAAAAGCCTGAATTACGAATTGCAGCAAGGGAGGCTGTTAATCATGAAAATAAGAGAAATGGGATGCGAGTGACACATATTACTGCTCAGTAGTTTCTAAGTCAGCCAAACATTAGTTTGAGTCTGTGTTTATACGAAAGGCAGAATATGGACTTAGAAGTCCAGCAACAGATACTGAAATACTCCTCAGCCCTTGCTTCAGCAAAACTGTCTCTACTGAAACAACCCGGCAAAGCCTAACCCTGTGCCTTCTGTAGCACTGAGTTCATGGGGGCAACCCCAGTTTTACTGCTGGAGGTTTGGAGATCTATGACCTCTTCGTGGAGAATAACCATTTCAGACATACTGCCATTTCCATGGGAATTCAGAGGTTTTCTCCAGACTGAAGACCACTGTTTTGGATGAGCCACTGGTCGCTGTAGCTGCTGCCCCTGGCAGGGACCGGCAGCACCCACCAGGGTCAGCACAGAACAGCAGTTTCCCTATTGCAGCCTTCCAGCCATCGTCTCTATAGGGGCTTTCTGTAACAGATGTTAGATCCAGGATGTCATGCTTAATAGCAAACTTCACACCTGCCCACCATGAACCTGTCTAATCCTTTTAAAACCTACTTACAGTTTTGACCTCAGCAAAATCCTCTGGGAAGGAGTTCCACAATATGAGTATGTTGTGGAAAAATGTCTACGCTTCTACTGCTTGATGTTTTCTGCCTGAAATTGAGTGGCAGCTGAGTGCCTGGGTGTTACTGGCCATCACACTGTATTATCTAAGGTATGGTCAAAGAAGCCTCAATCAAATTGGTGCTGTGCACTAGGTGACTTTACTACTATTTTCCTCATTCCTTTGGCTAGCTCGCAGAAGTGAAACCAAGCCAAAAAGTAAGTGCGTAAGAAGGAAGCCTCTTGTCCCATTTTCTCGGTTGCTTATAATGAGTTAGCTACCTGGCGTTTTCTTTATCTATAAAGATTATGTTTTCAATAGAGAAAGAAATATCTTGTACACTAAACTTTGCAAGCTCTTGCCCTTGGCAATAACTCTTCACCTTTAATTTATTTTTATCTTTGCAAAGTGTATTGGACTGGTGGGGGAGGGAATCTTACAGATAGAAAATGAAAAACTGTAATAATAATGCTAATTCAAGTATCACATAACTAAAATAAAATACTTCTAGAACAGGTAATATAACGGAGTCAGTGATCATTAAATATTTTCAAGGTTACTGCACAGAAGTTGCTGAAAAAGCTCTTGAAAGAAAAGGAAGAACAGAAAGGAGAGGGGAAAATACGATCTCTGCAATACGGTAACGAACTTGTGGATGCAACCTTTTGCAGAAGGAGGTAGCACAACTAGAGCTACTCTTCGAGGGCAGAGGAGTGAGCTTAGGGAGGCCAGAAATTGCCCTCTAGGCAGAAGAAGCAGGCAGGGAAGGAAGGGCAGGCGGGAGGAAGACTGGCGATGGGTCGAAGGAAAAAGGGAAACTGAAGAGAGACCTGAAAACCTCACGTGCAGAATATCCCAGTCTGCAGTGGGGAATAAAGTGCTCAAGGAATAAGGAACATTACAAGCTGCCAGCTGTCCCAATAAAATACTAACTCCTAATCTTTCAGCTCCAAAATCGCAGCTCCTCCATCTAAGCTAACAGATGTTACACAGGGTATTTAAAATAAGCAATGTCACTGAAAGTAAATCATTAAGAAAGAAATTGTCAGTAGATGGCACTCAAGAATAAACAGCCTCATTTCTGGACACTAGGAAACTTCAGAACTCTGCTATACCACCTTAAAACTGCTTCTTACAGGTATTTCTATTGTGATGCTAAGAGCTATGTTACCTGGAAAACCACTGAGAGATTTTCTGTTGCTTCCTTCTAGGGAGAGAACAAGGAGAAAGACAGTGCTACTGCTCCTTCATGGTGGGAACCAATCTTTCTTTTAGCCTCCTCCTTACAGGCTGTAGGGCAGTGTGTTAGGATGAATTAATCTGCCAGGTTTTACCTGCTGCTCTCATCCTGCGTGTTCCCCAAAAAGTCTGCTCAGTGTTTTCACACCCTGAATCTGAAACTCTCCTGTTTTTAAAAACATCTGAGAGCTATTAGCATGATTCCAAAACCAAGGGCTTAAGGAATAACTCCATATTTTGCCAAGTCTATGCTAAAACACAAGAGCTGGATGCAGAGCTATGGCTGGAAAGGATGCCTGTTCGTACTGCATCACGCAATTCCCTTCTAGAGGCTGGCTGCGACGTTAAACTGCAAGGCTCAGAGAGGTGAGAACGGATGCTGTGGGGATTAGTCATTAAGAGCAGTACCAGGGAGAACAGTGACTGCTAAGCCAGTGCCTTGCCTACCGGCTCTGTGTAATCAGGGCTGTCTGATAACACAATCTCGCTGAGAACTTGCAGTTCCTCTGATTTTTCCACGCTGTCTAATACAGCTGGATTCTCAGGTTGAAGACAGTTAATGAAATCTGTCAATTTTGATGCCTGGAGAGACTCATGTGCCCCATGAATACACCTGCTGGGGACTCAAAGATGCTGAATTATGCTATTTATGGCTCTCCCAAGCTGACTTCACAGTCTCCGCCTATCAATCAACCAAGAGCCCTTCGTGTGTCTCACAAACTGAAAAGATCCAAATAAGTTATATCTAGGGCATAGAGGCTTCCAGAGGGATTTTTTCTTCTGACCTATATTAGGAGATCAGGCTTTGAAAAAGCACAAATTTTGGAAAAAGGGCAACAAGCTGATAGTGCCATGTGTCGCCTTGAGCTGGATGCAGTCCCTGGACAGAAAGGCAGCTGCAAAATCTATGGCTTTTAACAAATCTCAAACTCCTTCTTCTAGTTCACGCTAGCCCAGTGTCACAGCTCGAATCCATACACGAATGAATTTTCAAAGGGACAGGCCTGCTATGCAGGCTGTCTGACTGCAGAGCTCATAGGCCCAGCGTTACGCCCCCAGCACAGATCTGCAGAGTGTTTTGGGTTGGCAGTCACATCCAGCTATTGTTTTCAATGAATTTTCCCCTCTCTTCAGTCATAACAACTCAATTGAAAATTAACATTGAAGGCGAATCACTAGGGACAGGCAGTTACGGCAAATGGGCACTAAGAAGTACAGTGATTTCATCTGGGTAGATTGCTCATTCATCTGTGTTGACTTTGTAAATGAAAATGGATAGATTAGGAGGAAACATGATATTTATTTCATCTTATATTTATAATTTATTTTTCTTTTGTCTTAGTCTCACAGCAGATAGCAACAAAAGACTAGTTTACAATGAATTTTGGTATCCCTCAAATGACACAGTCCTAAAGTCTTTTTACTTCTCTATGCCTGCCAACACAACTCAGTTTACTAGAAACTCCTTGAATTTCTTGTTACTGCCACAGTGAGGCTTGTATATACTTAAACTCTTTATTTTTTATTTTGTAAGGCTAAGCAAAAAGTAGGCAACAGCTCCTGCCACAAAACTCAAACCAGTCGCTACCATCTTCCTCCCCAGCTCGCAATCAGAGATCTAATCCATGAGTAAATTGCTTCCTGCCATTGCAGCGTGTGCATGTCAGAACAGAGACCTAAATTCTTGCCTTGGCATGCCGCTTTAGCCATGAGGCCAGCCTGTCCGGTAGGCTTCACTTCTGATCTGTGCAGGAAGAAGCATCATGAAGATGACCTCTTCTCAGCTTATTTGTGGCATATCTGTGCAAATCTCTCTATACAAAATACAAGACTCTGTCTGCTGGCACAGATTTGCATAACTTGAATTTATGGCTTAGCTGTCAAAATAGTTGAAGCACACCTGTGAAAGCTGGGAAGACTTTCACTTCTTTTGCAATAGCCAGTCAGGAAATGAGAATAGTGTCATTGACCTAACACAGTTAAAAGAAAAAGAGGACAAACTGAGTTAGCCTCATGGTTTTCATCTTAAAAGTGACTAAAAATTTATCGTAGACTTCAAAATCTCTCTTTTTTCCCCCCACGTTCTGTGTTGGAATTACAGAAAACCAATTATGGCGGATTTTCAAAAGGGACAGACATGGTATTGTCTCACAAACGGAGCTCGTTACCCTGTGTGCAACATCCAAGATGCACACAGAGCCAAGATATCTGTTTATTTCATGTCTGCACA
>Ga0181612_151597_pt1 | contig 13924 bp, 8 predicted proteins | sample HoacroProtozoa21_FD_119630 | JGI IMG/M metagenome (GOLD analysis project Ga0181612, IMG submission 119630) | Hoatzin crop microbial communities from Cojedes, Venezuel. Combined Assembly of Gp0051906, Gp0051904, Gp0051908
CCATTCTAAAATTGTAAAAATTCTACTGTACATTTAACAGAGACTGCTGTACCCTGTGCAGGTGCAGCCCTACCTATACGCTTTATCCACACCAATTCCAGATGTGCTTTCCTAGTCACTGATCCACTTGGAAAGTAAATTTTTTTTTGCCAGGTTACTTTATTCTAACACATTAGTTCTGTGTTCTAATTCACTGTGTAGCCAAAACAAGCAATTGCACTTACATAAAAGGACAGTAAAGAAGAGAGAAAAACAGGGGATGGCGACTAGGAAAGGGATCATGAAAGCAGACATTGCCATCAAGTACATTGACTAAGTACGCAGAAATCAGTCAACTGAAATATTAGCTACTTTGAGCATTCAGCTTCATTTTCTCATCACCTGAGAGACGTTACACCGGTGAAAAAGGGTCACCATAGAAAAATCACCTAATAAATCATTAGCATAATCTACTTTAGAAAAAACTTTTGCCCAAGTTAGAAAAAAAATATCCACATGGCTTTTCATGAGAAAAGAGGCTACATCATAGCAGAAGATTAGGGAGTATAAATACAATAGTGAAATGGCTGCTGCTGAGGTGGATGAACTAGTGGGAGAAGAGAAAGCAGAAGTGGAATTTGGTATTTTTCTTAACTCCCAAGCAATCCCGTAATTTCAAAGCAACAATGAAAACCTCTACTTTGAAACAGTGGGAGGAAAGGTCCCTTAGTTTTGTAGAAGGGAAGTAGGTGGGAAGGAAAGGACACTGCCTTCATTCAGGATCCCAGAATTGCTTTGTAGGAAATGTACAATTAAAATTATTCGCATTTGAAGGTCAAACTTGGTGCCATGCATAAGCACAGTGAAACTCAGATTGTTCATTAAAACCTTCCATTGCTTTCAACTATAAAAAAAGACAAAATTAATATATCCACTAAATTAAACCTGACACAGTTTAAAATGGGATCCAATCTGTTTTCAATTCTGCAATCATTCATTGCTCCTGTTTTATTAAACCAAAAGACAGAACAAGCTTAAAATGCATTAACTTAGTTAAACAAAGCCTGATTTTATAACGCAAATGTCAGCCTTCACAGCTCAGTAAGTTCTTTTAAATGTTATATGACTTGTCTGCATTACCTCAGCTGACAGGTTTTTTTTATAGTTCTTTTTTCAGTATGTACCAGGGTCCCTGCTTCTACCACCCACAGCCATGGTGATCCAAACTTTATCTGAAGCTATGCACATTTACTTCACCAGAAGCTCCTAGTCTGCAGGCTGACAGACGGTAACCATCATATTCAGAGCAGCTCACAGGAGACATTCGGCACATCCCTCATGGAGAATGTTTTACTCCAAAAACGTTGAATGGAGATACATACATATCAGGTACAATCAAGTACCTACATTTTAAGTCTTCATATGCCAACCACCCCATGTATGTGTTTCCCATCTAGGAACCAAGGCACCATGAATTACATCACCTTCCTCCTCCTTCTCTTCATTAGCTGGGGGAATAAACCTCATACAGAAATTAAGTTGTCTGACTTTTCACTGGCTCCAAACAAGCAAGAAATAGTCAATATTAGGAAAAAAAAATCTTTTTATATTACTAGAAGAATATTTATAAATGAAGAAATTAATTATTCAAAAGCAGTGAGTCATATAAACCAAATACTGTATTTTAGAGACACTGTCACAGAAACTAAGAGTCATAAAAACTTTGGGCAGACATACAACTCCACGTATTGGTAAGGGAAATGAAGAAAACTGCCCCATTAAAATGCCAATAATCCCTGTAAGAATGTATTTAAAACAGCTCCTAATAAAGTAAGAGATGCTTCCAGTTTCAGCCACACCAGAGCACTTTAACCTTTGCAACATACAGAAACACCTTGCTCAGTAACAGAAGAGTTCAATTAATTTAGTTCATTTTTCTTTTGCTGGAAGACAAGCAGAGGGATTTAACTTTGCTGTAAAGCAAGTAATAAAAGAGAAGACTATACTGAATAAGGTTAGCATGAAGCAGAACTCGATGCCTTAGCTATACCATAGCCCAGTGTAAGCAGTGGATAGGTTATTTTAAATCACATCGCACAAACAAACAGTTTCTTTAAAGAGGCAGTTTATAAATCCAGAAGTGTCTGACATCCACCTTGTATAGTTGTGAAGAGCATAATTATCAGTCACATACGAAGCAAAAAGTAACATCTATCTGTTCAAGCTTAGCACTGAAGTAGAAGGTAAATTACTGATATTGATATGTGCCGTTACGAAATGGAAAAATATTTTCAAAATAGATATGCATAAGCAACAGGAAAAGAAAGAAGGTCCCTGTGTTGTGCTGCTGGGGAAAGACCGCCTTTTTCCTCTCCCACTCTAGGTGGTCACAAATCTACTTTGTCTTGCCCAAGTCCCCTCAGAAAGACCGTGTAAATTACGAAGTACTGCTAATGTACAAAAATAATCAGGATACACTACAGATTAGACTAAACTGTATGTAACTGCCACATGGCCATAGCTTTTCCACCAGAAGATGCAGAGGAACATGCAAGGAATTGTTTTGGTAGAATTCAGAGACTGTTTCGGAAAGCAAGCTTTCAGACTGCAGTTCCCTTCTCCTCTGCTTATTAATTCTGAGTTTGCAGGTTTGGAAAATTATCCATAACAATGACCTCCGTCAATACTCTGTGGAGTGGAGCTATCTGTCACTATATGCAACTAAAGATGGAGTACAGATGGGCAATAACTTTATTATGATGGAGAATAAATATTAAATAAAATCTATAATAGCATTATTAAATAACCTTATGAGTGTTTTAAACCTGAGCCCTGAGAGAAAATAAAAATTATATGACTGCCAAGAAAACACAAACTTCCATTGCTTCTTCCCATTTGAATGGCCTGTTCTTGTATGCAGAGAGCACTGTTCCCACCAACGCTTACCATGAGACAATTCACTACTACTACATTAATAACCAGGAATGTTTGTTACAGCAGGGACAGGTGTGTGTGTGGGGGGTGTCTACCTCCACCAACGCTTCTACTCCTTCAACTCTTTCTACCTTTAATTTCCTTCCCGCATCAAGCATGGACAGCGCAGACATTCACACCAAGCAGGGCCCAGCAGCGACGCCAGAGGAGGCAGCCCAGGCAGGGACATACACAGCGTCTGTGCAGCAGCCCTCGCACAGGGGATCTCCACCAGCAAAATCGCATTACAGCTGCCGCTGCCAATTAAATCTGATTTCCATAAGGGTGCAGACTGAAACCTGTCAACAAAATTCTTCTCCTAGGTGAAATTAATCCTAGCTTTACGAAGCCTTTACGTTCCAAGCACATTATGTAGCCACATTTCCACATCTGAACAATTGCTCCAAACCCATTCTTTCTTTTTCTTAGAGTCATCCAACCATAAATAGAAATGGAACTGAAGTGCTACATTTAACCTGGAAGTTTCTCACCTCAGAACATCAGCTAAGATTTCCAAATAACTATAATGCATACTTATTACTCTTAAAGGTACATTAAAAAGCACACAAAAATGATGTATAAGGATTCCTTGTTTTCAATTTTTACTTTCTTGAGATAGTAATGGTCTAAATTATCCAGAAAGCCCAACAACTGACAAACAAGTAGGTAAAAAGTCATAGTTCCTATTCTTCAAGAAAATTAAGCATTTCAAATTACATTTTCATTTTCCATCAGGATTACCATTTACTTACAGACAGGACATTTAAGAACACCAGAAATGCCAGGACAAAGACCTTTGTTCATTGAAATGAAGAGTTTACCATTCTCGAGCAACACCACCCATGTCAGCTCTATTTCAGACTGTATGGAGTCTGCTTGAGTCGCTGTAGTGCCCCATGACTTCTTCCTATTTGCTGGCCATCTTGCCTTTGAGCTGTGTCTCCTGTAGAATGACAAAATGGTTCATCCAGAGGTTAAACTGGCACAAAGATAGTTCTGGATGTAGTCCGGTTAGAGAGTCTAGTCCATGGACATATTCCTTAAAGACATCATAGCAGTTTAGAGGAAACAAATAAGTGAACTAATCCATCTGATTCAATTCAAATAAATTTGAAGGTTATGATTCAGGTCTACTGTACTCCATCTTGCTTTCACTTTCTCTCAGCGGAGGGGAGAAGGAAAGGAAGTTTACTATGCTATTTCTAACATATATGGAAACAGAACATATAAAATCATCTACCGAAGCTTTCAGCTATAGAAAAGCTAATAAGCAATCAACACCATTCAATAATTTCACATTTTAATTCAATATTTGGGGAAGCCATAGATATTACAACAGGAACCCTGTGCAGCATCTGATAGTCAAGTGTGCTGAGATCAAAGCTGGATCCCTTCTGAAACATGTTTTTAGTCAAAGTATAAGATCAGGCTCACAGAGACAAGTGGGTAAACTGAATAACACGCAGACATTCAAATTAGGTGAAGTGCTGCCAAAGGTTTTGGACATTCTAGTTTTTGCTCCTGGATAATATGATAAGTTTAGAGTTTCTAAAGTACATCTTCTATCTAATGCATGCAATTGAATATTTGTTTGGAAGTAGATCAGTGGAGGGTAGCTCAAATTGAACACCTCAGTAGTGTCCTTAGAAAGTATCCCCATCTTCAATAAGGAAAAGTTGATTAATGATATTTAAACACCAATCAATTATCTAGAATGTTGTCGTCAATCTTGAAATTTTGAAGTTATGGCTTTTAATTTCTCCAAATCACTGTAAGCAGATAAAACAGCCTAAGCCTCATTTTTAACATGAAGGCAACAGATTAAAATAGTACAGGCAAAATTTTATTCTAACAGCTATCTAGTACCTAAAAATTTCATCAAAGTGCAGAAAATTATATCAGTGATAGCCTACTAGAAAACAATTATTATGGATAATACGATAAATGTTGGAGTGAAGCAGAAAGCACAGTTTTTAGAGCTAACTACTACTGAGTAGTCTGGTATGTTTAAAGTAGTCTTCACTCTGCCATGGCTAACTAAAATTACTGCTTTTCCTACACTGATGATTAAATAACAAATACAGCATTCTAACAGGGGAAGATAATGTAGAAGCCCATAGTGAACTGCATTTCTGTAGAACAGTAGTAATTCATTTCAACATGGAGTTCTATAAAATAAGCACAGTAATAAAAGAAATGTAAAGTTTATCGGGATAGTTCATGACAATTTTAACACTTGCTGTGTTTTCCTGCAAAGATTTTACTCCAGATATTCATCACTCAGACCTAACAGACACCGCAAAGAAAATTCAGACAACATCTGCACAGGAAAAAACACACTGTGATTCTAAAGAAATTCCAACATTACCTCTGGGGTGTGCCCACCACGTATACTCAATAACCAGTCTTCTGCTTTGACTGCTTTTTATCCCATTACCTTAACATACAGCATTACTCTTTAGGTGCCCTCTTCAAACTGCTTGCTAACGATGTGCACCGGCTTCCCACAGCACAGGAAGTGGGAGACACCGAGGTCAGCCAGGTCTTGTTATGCCACTACCTAACGTGTACTAAACAGAGTTTGCCTGGAACAGAAAATTGCTAATCACTACTGTTGAGTTTGTAAAAATATTTGTTACAGACAAAATCTAAGCTCTTGTGAGCTCATTTGCTGTATATTCTCAGCTCCTCCTGATACGCTGCTTCTTTCCTTCAATGGCATCTTTCATAAAAAAAATGTTATGTTCATACATATGCCACAGACCTGGAGGTCAACTGAAACATAGTTCCACCATCAATATCTGAAGCATAGGCTAGAGAATTATATGTGGCAAAGTTTCACTGCATTATCTCATAGTAAACATAAAAGGGACAACAGAGATATTTCTTAAAGAAGATTGTATCTCCCGGGAAAGACCATGCCCAGCCAGTGAAAAGGGAGTGTTGGAAGAAAGCGATCTGACAGCCACTGACTCTGCGTAACAAATATGCCAGTGCACTTGAGACACTACTGTGAAAATCTTCATGACATTTGTACGGAAGGTTTTGAAATACACACCAAAAAACATCTAGCTGCTGTTTATCTGCAAATTTATTGGATGCGCTTATGGGTAGCAAGCTATGATAATTTAAAATATCCACACCAGCTCATTTAAAAATAACTCCCACAATCCACTAAATATTCTGCATTAATATTTACCCATGCAGGTAACATTACAGACAAAATACCTATTCTGTCAAAAGGATGGTTTATGGTTGATAAAGACTATCATAACAGCTATCTGCCTTAAAGATTACAACCAATTTTCAAAGACATGCCAGACAGCATGATGTAACTACAACATCATGGTTCAGATGTGTCTGTGAAGAGATTGATAAAGGAGGAAGCAAGGGACTTCAGAGTCTGTAAAAACATATTCATTTGCAGGACACATAAGCATCTCAGCAGTAGGCCAGCTGAAATAGTTAAAGCCTCCTGGGCATCAACCTGAGCTAAACTTTTGCCAGGCTAAAGGGAAGCTAAGATGAAATTTTATACCAGCCCACAACTATTTGAAGGGAGTTAAAACTGATGTCAGAGATGCTTCTCTCCATACTGCATGATGCTACAACAATAACCTGTCATCACCACTCACAGCTTGGGAGGTTCTGATGAGACATTAGGGAAAAGCTAATCAGGAGGGTGAAGCAGCCCAGGGACAGCTGCTGAAACCTCCATCCTCAGAAATTTTCTGGGTTTAGCAAGTAATAGCACAGGCTTAGACAAGACTGTAAGAGGTTGCTTTTAACCAAAATTTTCAAGATTCTACTAAAAGCAGGAAAGGCAGAAAGAAAACAATATAAGTTTTATATATGTGCAATGGTATTAAGATAAGAATATAAAATTATGAAGACATTATTGCCAGATGTAGGTAAGGTATACCAGTGACTTGATACGACAAACTGTAGAAAGGTTTAGGATAAGTCTGTTTAATATATATTTGTTGTCTTCAGCAAAATTCAGTTAGAAATTCCTAAATTAATAAATTGAGTGTGCTTGAACTACTCTCTAGTTTTAGTACTTGATTTACTGATACCAAAGTGAGAAATTAGATTAAAAAAAATTTCTTTTATTTTCTGCTTCACCACATATATAAAATTAAATAATTCTCACATCCCATTTTCATAAATATTTTTTTCGCTGATGTTAAGATGTCAGTCTAAAGTAGAACTTCCAAAGAAAAGCTAAAACATGAACTGAAAGCAAGCTATGGAATGTTATTATGACAACCATGCTCCTGCTCATCAATAAAGAAATGAGGTGGAAAAATTACATGGAAAGTGTTCTAATTTTAAAGGACACCATGAAATATTTGTTGTGATAATAATAAGAATGACCTAACATCAGTATTGACCTAAGATACTTGATTTTATTGGGTTTAATGACCCATTATGCATAGTTAATAGCCCAGAGCTTTGCTCTAAGCAATCAGATCAAAGCATACTAATAGACAGAAAAACTCTACCTGCCATTTATTGTTCAGAACTTCTTTGCTGCTGACTTTCTGAAGTTTAAGAATAAACTGCAGCCTTACTTGCTAAATACCATTAATGAGATACCCCAATCCCAAAATACATGCCAACTGAACAGGACTATGGAAGACCACTCAGGCTAAATAACTTATTTCGCAGAAACAGTTCAAAACTATTCAAAGAGACTACCTTTATCTTAGCAACTATTACGAGGTATAAGAAAAATAATTGAAAATTAATGTCTTTCGCTGTCAGTGACTAGCTCAAGTCAAACGTGAATTCCTAGATGCAGAGTTTTCAGAAGAAATAAAAACGGCCTTAAAGACTGTAAACTTAAGTACAAGAAATTACATCAGAAACCCTCATTTTAGTACTCCGCAATTCTCAAATGATACTTTTAACACTAGAAGAACGTCTGATTTTTATGAAATATAATTTATTTTATTCAAACCGTTTATCCCTTGTTAAGACATTCAATTTTTAAACTGGTTGTTTCAGATTAATGTTGACATTTAAATAATGGCTTCTAACCTACAAAGTATGCATTTGTAGCCCATGTAGAAATACCAGAGCTGTTTTAGAGTAGTTAGTTTAGGTACCAGTGACAAAGGAGCCACAGAGAAGTTGGTTCAACATGTGCTGCTGTCTCACTATATCAATCATACACCTGGAGCGCCGTTCTGTGCCCAACTGTAAGCCCCAACCCAACTAAATATGCAAAGATTACGGAAAATAGGCAAAGTCATGAAAGACTAAAAAAGTCAAAACAAAGTGTAATTTTTGATACAAGCATCCTTATCAGCTTAAAGATTTAATAGCAAATATATTGACATAAAAAGAATACAAAAAAAAAGATATTTGAAGGATGATAGAAGATTGGTCTGTTTCAAGGAGAAATAAAGGCCAGTTGCATCAACTCACTGAAGACTGCTGGCCAGCAGACACTTGTCAGCTAGCCCACCAGGGTCAGTAAATCTAATAATGCTACCTATTGTTCATATTGGCCAATACATATTTGTTGGCATTTTATATATCCTGCCCCTTTCCTGGTGGTAAAAAGTATCTTAACAAGACTGATCTGAACAGGGATTACCCTAGAATATACAGATCTTTTAAAGGCCACATGGATGCGACCATATGAGCTGCAATCACTGGTTGCCTACCACAGGTCGTACACGAATACCATCCTCAGTACAAAACAGCTTTTCAAAACTATTCTATTAGGCATCCAAACAAAAAATTTTAGTGAGAAAATACGAAAAATAAATATTACAGTAGAAAAATTATTAAAGCTTCATTATTTAAACTCTTCCACAGATAAATGCCGAAGTCCTTGAGATTAAAGCATGACATTTTTCATTGTGCATTTTCTCATTTAAAATGTGATTAACAAGATTTGAGAATTTGACCTCTGGAAGACAGCTGACATTTCCTTACTCTCAGTATTCATGCAACGAATAAAAGCTATGATACCTGGTGCACATACACAAAACCAAAAAAGGTATCACATGTAGAGTGAAATTCAAATACAATTCAGGCATAAAAGCAAGTAAGAGCTTAGTATAATTAGCTTTATACTTAGAATCATTAATATCTAATTCCATATATATCTATTAATTGACATTTCATGCAGCAGTATTTGGAAGGATTCGGTTCAAAGCGAAAAGAAAGAGCTCATGGGTAAGGAGACTGGAGTTCTGCTTGAGTGCTCCAGATCTCTGCACATTTGCAGGCAACAGCCAAGAACAACTTTTTCAGAAGGGTTTCAGAAGCTCCAGGAGCTTAAACCTTAACACAAGAAAACTGCCTGACAGGTCACATCTTCCCACCCTCTTGAAACTAGGCCGCTCAGAAAAAGTTAACATAGAATATCCAACAGATCAGAGACTATGTTTGAATTATTTGTCACACAAAATGGTAAAATTATCTTTTGTGTACTCTTTCCACCTAATCCTAGGTGTCCATTCACAGGTATCCCATACCAACTTTAATGCAATTTGTTAGTAACTATCATTACCTTTCTATCCAGATTGCATATATGATAATGTTGGTTTAATTTTCCTGGAAAGGCAGAGTACAGGCTTACTCTTCATGGAGTTGAGCTGAGTTACGTAAAGAAAATAAATGTAATCACAATCTGTTCGCACAATGACATCCAGTCATTTCATTGGTAGTCTTATTTACTTCTAGCACTTCAATAGTTCTTTCCTATAATAAAAATTCATTACTACAGACTCTCTAATTCATAAATCTAGGAATAACTTAAGAATATCTATTAGACCTTAAAATATGAATAAAGTGCAATTGCTCAAAATCATTACTCCATTCCACAGGTCAACTCATGATGCAACAGATAAGTAACTAAGCACTTTATAAGCATACAACAAAGTCAACATTCACCAAGTGCTTATGTTTTTTGAGAACATGCTGAGAGCAGTTTAGTTCTTTAAATTCATACAGTAAGTCAGTACAGCTGCTGCTTCTCAGCTGTGGTAATCATAGGCAAGTCCTTTTTGAAAGCTTTTCAAAACCAAAAACTTTCTTTGTATTCTGCTGGTTTAATTTAATGCCAGCGTTCTCAATTCACAGATGCTAATTTTGTCTTTGACTTCTCTCAGCAAAAGTGATCCTTAGACAGGAGAGAGAAAAATGAAAAGTGTAAGGCTGTTCGTAATGGGATAGCTTTGCGTGTAAGCTGACTTGTGCTTTAGATAGCCTTGGACCTATTAACCAAGTAGCAAATTGCTAAGCAGGGGTTCAGGTACTCTGTCCTTGAAATTATATGTAGCGAACTGTTCATCTGTGGAAATTAAAGGATAGGGATAATGGTTATATCTAGGGGTAATGATTATATCTAGAAAATGGGAGAAACTAAGTTCCCAAAAAGTACTACTCAATGTACTAGAAGTATATTTGTTGAGTATAGCTAGGGACAGAAGAGAGAAAAATCTTCCATATTCTTCTGTTAGAAATAGGCAAATTCTTCCCCACCAGAAATGAAACTTGCTTTCCACTGAGCTCAAAGTGAACATGTTATTAAGTGTCATCCATTGAGTTAATCAATCATCTATAAACCAAAACATGTATTTATTCCAGAATATTGAACCTGTAAAAACAACCATGGAAGGTGAAAAACTAAAAGACAGAAAAAGAGAAATGGACATTCTGAAAAGGCAGGACATGCTACAAAGTCATTCCAGTCTTGCAGTTCTGCTATCAGGGCTCTCAAGCTCAGAATCCCTTTAATTCTCATTCCTATTCTTCTTCTACAAAGAAACATTTTCCCTTATTTATAGATTTAAAGGTTCAGCCCACACAATTCTTCCATGCAAAATTATCTGTATATTACAAAATGCTGTGTTAAGAGAAAAGTGCTTTTATATTCAATTACCAGTATTAATCCCTGAATTAAATCTTATCTTTGAAATTCAACAATAACATTAAGAACATGTTTAATGGCTAAAGTTAGAAACACACACATGAAGTACAAAGAAGTTCATACCTGGCACAATAGAAGTATACCAAAGGTCTTCATTAATTTACGAAAACTTCTGCCTATTTGTGAAAATAGGGGTATTTACCTTTCCTTTCTCATTGAAATTGAGAATTTACACGTGGCTGATATGAAGGAGCCTTTTTTTCCTTGAGGTATAAGCAATACATTGACTAAAAACAAACACCTTAGTCCGTTCATTCAAATCAATCACTTTTGTCAGTAACAGTAACGATGTATACTCAATTACCTGGCAGACAAAGCAAAGAATCGGTGCTCAACATTAAATTGCAAAGACCAATGACAATAGGAATTTGAAAGGATAGATGAGCATTTATTTCAATGAAATGGAAGAGACAGAAAACAATCATTTCCATGTGATGCAGGACCAAGGTGGGAGATGACACCAATTGTTGCATGCAGACTCCACAAACAGCAACAGAGGGCTGATGTCCCACCCCATCCTCACAGCCCTGCCCAGCCATCCCACAGTTGTATCTGACTCCAGTTCCCTTCACCAGGCCTAATCTTGACCCCCGCCTATGTCCCAAAGTCCCGGCCCGACCTTGGCCTGTCCCACGGAGGTGTCTGATGCCCCAGGGCAGGGGCTGCCCCCAGCCAGCCCCACAGCCCTGTCCCCTGGCAGGGACCCTGCTCCCAGGACAGGCCCTGGCTGGCAAGGCCCTGCCCTGCTGGGGGGACCCCACAGACCCCTGCCCCCCGGGAGCCCCCCAGCCTCACTGCGCCCTGGCAGTAAGCTTCAAAGTAAAAAAAAACAAACAAGTACCTGATAAAACATTTTCCAGTAAGCAATTTTGCCATAAGATCAACTCAAATGATGAGTGATATTCAGAAACACTCAAAGCACTAGAAATCTCACAGCTAATTCTTGCATGAAGGATATTACACAAGTTCCTCCAATCTTCAACTCAAAAACAGGCTTTTTGGAGAAGGTTTCCTCAGGTGGAGGAGACTCTTTGAGTAAGATTTTTCTCAGCTTATTCTAACCAAACACCCTCAAAACGCTAGGTGCATTCATCACATATCACCCTACTGAAAACAAAATAAATGAGAAAAAAAAAGAGGAGTCCATTAGCCTTAGGTAGCTTGTGAGGATGTTTGTGTTTCACATGGATAAATTTAATTAGTACTGTGGGTGGCAGAGCTTCATTGCTCTCTGCCTTTGTCCTTTGTAAAAATTACCCAGCTGCAATATGAACCCTATCCTTTAAACAACGCTCTACATTTCTATTCAGAAAACACAGACATATGGTCTGAGGTGCTCGTTCTAAAAAATGAGCAAAACTATAGAGCATATAAGTAAAGTTAACCTATGTAATTGTAACCTACACAAAGTCTGGAGCCAACCGTGGTACCCACCAGATATCTCGGATATGCTATTCTGCACGTTACATCTTTAAAGAGAGTTACTGAAAGTTGACAGCATTTATAGAGAAATAAAAACAGCCTTTTTTGGCACAATGCTCTGCATTCTGTATCAGCATGAAAAGTCATTGTCTTTTCTATTTGCTTTTCTATAAACAGCTGCATTCACCGCAGAAGTATTAACCAAGCATAATCTATCCACAAAGGCAAAAAAAAAATCTGTACTGCTTACACTTGTATCAACACTGTGTGGCACCTTTTATTCCTCCCATGAAAGAATTTCATACAGACTCTCTGTATCTGCTTTATATTGTCAGTGATTCTAATTATAAATACAAAACTTTGTTCTCTATCATAGGCCACAAGGAAAGAGAGCTCTGTCTCTCTGAAATTTCAGCCAGAACAAGTCTGGAGTTCTTTAACCAGGTATAACATGGGCCTAAACTTGCTCTCAAAAGCCACTGCATGTGCCTTGTGCTGGCTTGCACATAAAAGCCAGCCTAGAGGTATATTCACACTCCTCTCATATCGTGCCATGTGAATGTGCAATTCAAACGTGCTCAGAAAAGTCGCAGTATCTTTTAAGGGAAAAGATAGTTCTACAAAGCTTGAGCAATAGCTGCATTCATGTGTATCTCTTGCATTACATAAAAAATAAACTAGGTAGAAAGTGGGCCTACTGCTCCCAATCCTACTGATGAATCCTTGGCCAGTGGAGGAATAGACACTCTGTAAAGGAGTGGGAAAAGCTCTACAGGACTTCAGCCAGAAAATACTTTAATAGGAATGATCAATTGGCTATCACAAGGAACACATAGAAGCACATCATCATAAGACAAGCCTCTAACCAGATATGAATCTTGACTTATACTTTATAATCTCCTGAATAAACAGTAGGGTTTGTCTGGGATTTTGATGTTTGTTTTATACATATGCATACACCCACACCTATATAGAGATGTGTATTTGTAACGTAAGTGCAACAAATTAGGCCAAAGCCCATTGAAGAAACCCAAAAACACCATAAATTCAATTCCATTTTAAATCTTAAACTTTTTGTATCTAACACACACATTTCTTGACACGGTTGGTCTTCCTGAATTCACAATTCTAGGATTGCCTACCTTTGTTTGATCAGAATTGAATTTGCCATTAAGTTTCCCTTTCTCCTTTCCCCCAGTAAACTGGCATATACATAAGAACATAAATATAAACGACAAAAAGTCTTAAGCAAGACAAAAGGCCCTGCAAAATCAGTCATTAGTAGGTTAATTCTTCTGATTATTTTCAGAATAAATATTTTCTCTAACACTTGATATTGCAGGGATTTCCAACATTGTCCCACTCTTTGAGCAGTGCTGGAACTAATGCCACAAAATTTGCCATTCTTAAATAACTTTAACAGATTGGTCAGCCCAAGAGTTTAACATTTCAGGACACCCAAAAGCGTCTGCTCTGAACACTTACTTAGTTTGTAGGGGCTTAGTCGTAGTTATCTCAAGTGCAACATGGAAAGTCCAGTCAATGAACTCCAGCAGTGAAAGGCATTGAGACAATACTTGCTTCACCAAGGGCAAGTAC
>Ga0181612_171000_pt1 | contig 13924 bp, 9 predicted proteins | sample HoacroProtozoa21_FD_119630 | JGI IMG/M metagenome (GOLD analysis project Ga0181612, IMG submission 119630) | Hoatzin crop microbial communities from Cojedes, Venezuel. Combined Assembly of Gp0051906, Gp0051904, Gp0051908
AGACACTGGAAGAGGTTGCTTAGAGAAGTTGTGGATGCCCCATCATTGGAAGTGTTCAAGTCCAGGTTAGATGGGGCTTTGAGCAACCTGATCCAGTGAAAGATGTCCCTGCTTATGTTAGGCAGGTTGGACTAGATGCTCTTTAAAAAGGTCCATTCCAACCCAAACAATCCTATGATTTTGTGATTTTAGATAATGTAAGTGTGTACAGGCTATGGCTAAAGAATAATAAAAAGGAAAGTTTACTACTGTCCTTAAAACAGGACAAGTAACACCTGACACAGTTTAAAGAAGTATTCAAGCTGTAGGTATGTTGGAAGATATAGCAGCAGTACTATATCACTTTGTATACTTTAAAGCGATCTCCAGTTATATTATTACAAGAAATTTTTCCTGCAGTGTCCACTAAATGGGTAAGACTGGACAGTCCTCTACTTGAGTGAGTGAGGTACATCTTTTATTGATATGCTCTATCAGCTAAAAGTGATCATGTATGTGAAGCGCATGTGCTGTAAAGACCAGAAAAACAAGGAACTCACTGCTGAGTCAATAATGTCACACCAAGCAGGAGCTATTGACTCAAGAGGTTTATTACACTGCCAAAAATTGGTAGCTTAACTACAGTGCAAAAATATGAAACAGATGCTACTGAATAGAAAGCTGTAAAATTTAATTATTCAAGTGCAGACACAGAAGAAAAGTGTAGTCTGTTATGAGATGTAGATTACGTTTAAATATTTTGACATTTAAAACTAGTTTTCAGTAGAATCAACTAATACTTAGTAAGAGTACATTTTATCATACTTTTTATCATGCAATAGGGCATAGGAATAGGTTGTTAGATAATAATAAAGCTGTGTCTTTTTTTATTTTTCCCCGTGTTCAAGTCAAATATTCTGTTTTTATGACAGCCATTTAAGATTTTCCTGGAAATTAGGGAAAAAAATTAATTTCAAAATCATTCTCTTGACTCAGTTAACTCAGTGTCTAAGTAAATCATGCCTGCAGAGTTGTCTTCATTAATTGTCACAGAAAAAGCTGTGGCTTGAAAAATGTAACATAAATGTATATTTCCTGTTAATGTCTGGATGGGGAATTAAATGTCTATGAGCATTATTCAGCATTTTAATACCTGATTTCTGAGGCCCAAATTTTTTCTTTTTTTTTTTTTTTTTTTGAGGTGTAAAGAGGTTGGAGGAGTCTAGAAATGGAGTAAAATGATATAGAAGACCTCTGAAGAAATAAAACAGTTTAGTTTAAATAAGCTTGCCTCAAATTGATGTATACACTCTTGATGTTCTTTTCACACTTTTAGGAAGCAGAAAATTTTTCAAACAAAATTTGTAATTATGAACAACAAAAATAATTATTTTATTCAGATTTCAAGCTAATACATCATACTGTGATCTGATGTAACACTGGAATATTGTCAAAGTAATATTTTCCAAATACACAGTAGTGTTTTTAAATTTAAATATGCAGAATAGTGAGGGTCTTGTGACATATTCATAAAATAATTTCTTTGCTTATGTGAAATTGGAACTTAGGTTATCATTTCCAAATCATGAAGGAGCTTTGATGATGATGTACATTTCATTACAACTAAAATACACTGGTTAATTTATTACAGGAGTATAAGCTTTTATAATACAGCAGAAACTGCATAAACACACACAAACACAAAAGAACTCGTTTCAAATTTTCCTGTAAAAACTGCCATGGTTTTCTTCTCTGGATATAAAAGCAAACTGTAGCGGATTCCAGTATTACGGTATGGTATATGTTAATGATGCCTGATATCTTAGACACTGTCACAGAACTGGTTATCTAGTCTTTAATATGATTAGAAACCAAAGTGATGACTGCCTGGAAACTATAACATGCTCAAGCCTACGCTCTTGTATAGGAACAGCTGCAATAAAATTAGTGCATTTAGAGTGATAAGGCAAGAGACACATAACTTAATAACAAAATTTATATAGCATCTCGTCAAAAAAACATTATGTAAACCCAGGGTATCAGATAAAACTTAATGCTTCAACTTCAGTTTTGAGTACCCCTGTATGTAATCTGGGATAGGAATGAAAGAAATTTAAGACATCATTTGTGAGATAAGGGCTTTGGCCCTAGCGGTAAGGATAACTTTAACTCCTTCAGAACATGTTTTGGATCATAAATAAAAATCAGACATATAAGAAAACATTGAGCCACCAAGCGACTTAATAGTTTTACTCACTGGAAAAAACACTGTAGGGAAATGTATTACTCGGGTAACAAAGAGACTATCTATACCAGCTGCTTTACTGATGAATCTTCATTGTTTTCAAAACTAGTTATTTTTTAATAGTTTGACATCAACATTATAGGGTACCTAATGATAACAATTTTTCCTTTTCTGATACAGATAGCTGTTTGCTAGTTACATGGTCAGAGAATTTAAGAAAAACCAAAGTCTTTGCTGCTGTGAAGAATTCACAGAGCTGAATTGGAATGAAAGAATAATAACAAAATTGAGGCAGCTCTGCAGAATGTGGCCTTGCTGTAACAGAGAGGGGAAGGTTGAAGAGAACTTCTTTAGAGGAATTTGTCATCCAGTGCAATGTTGCTTAAAATTACACCAAAAAGGAAGGCATGTCCTTATTTTTATTGAAAGTTTATTCCCAGGAAAGCAGTGTGGGGGGAAAAAACCCAACAATTTTAAGGAGAGAAATTTTGATTGGGATTGACATTGCCCATGCTGTTAAAAGCAATGGTTGAAGACACCTACGGCTTTGACAGGCTTCTTTACCAGTGCAGTTCAGTGTCACTCTACACTGATCATGTGCTCCCCTGGAAACAGGGAGGGAATCAAATCACAGAATTCATTGCACGATCCGAAAGTGCAACAAACCCTAGAAATATTTTGTTTTGTGAATATACTGAATATATACAAAGCTGAGGTCTATGTCAGTGTTTATGCATATTCTGTGTTGGAAGTCAGATAGATGGCAGCTGGCAAACCTCAACAGGCAATTGAAATATAGATGATGATAAATTATGGATGTTTTGCTGTTTCTAGGTACATTACAAAATGTTATTAAGTTAAATTTAGAAAGGAAAATAACTCTCATCGGGCAGTTAAAAAAGCCTGGATATCAGGTTCCTAGGGTGACAGAAAATGCTGCATCCTACTCTGTATTTCACTTCACAGGAAGAGGGATCTGTGTCCTTGAAGGTATCCTCAAGAAAAGATCTAATCACTTTAGTTATAATTCACAGAAGAGAAAAATGGCACTGGGCCAGACAGATGCATACCAGTTTTCATAATAATCCCTTCTTTTCTCAAATTGCTCACTAGGGCTAATATACCTCTTTATTTCTAGCAATTTTCCTTTTATCTTTATCTTCTCTTCATGCATGTCCTTTTTAGCATCTGGTCATTCACTAAAATTCAATAACAAATCTTAAAAATATTAAGATGTGAAGCATAACAAACAGTGTATATAAAATACTCCATCTTTTTTCATACTTCTTGCTACAGCACCTGAAAGACATGATGCGATTTTCACATAAATGTGAGGGGACAGCAAGTTTCGCTGTTAGCAATGAGGAGCATGGTAGATACTTCTAGACCTAGAGGGAAGAAGAGAGTCCTAACCATCTGACACCTAGAATAAGAACTAATCTGTTTCTGGTCATTCAATGAGTCATTTTACATGTATGAAGAGAGCATATAGTCAGAGCAGTAACACTTCATACTCATTCTGCACAGATGCAAATGACAAAAGTAGTTGAGAGCAGAGGTAAAAAGCAATTCTTTAACCTGCAGTTCCTAGGCTTTTGTCTGAATCCCAATTCCATTTGCCCTTTCCAAATGCAAAAGCCAAAGATTTGGATTTACTGCATTGGTCATTAAAAAGGGACAGTGCCTGAAGAAATTATTCTGTTATTAGATCTCTCATAACTAAGGTAGTAAAGAAGACATTCATCTCAAGATACAAAATAGTAAAAAGGCATGTTTTTATTGCTTTTCTTGGTAGACAGAATGGACGCATAATACGAGGTTTAATAATATCCAACCTCTCCCTGACTGCAGGGTGAAAAAAAGCACCAGCTAAGCAGCAAAAGCAAGAAGCCACTTGTACTGTTAGTTTAGCAGAACTCACATTCATTATTTTCCCTCTCACATCCAACCCAAATAATTGTTGTCAGTTGAAGAACAATGCCACTGCTTCTTGACTGGTACTGCTACATATGGGACTTACTAAGTTCTGGAAGCCAAACTGTGACCTTTTCTTACTGTCAAGCTCATGGGCAGTCTCAGGGATGCCAAGGAATTCATGGAGCTATATGCTGTGACCTAGTGTCCTAGGTAGAAGATACTTTCCATTAGGTAATATCATATTATACTACCTAATATATTAGGTAGTATCTTTGTAGGCATTTCTGAGGGATGCACACTTGTGTTGATAAAGCACCATGTCTTCTCTAGAAGTCCTGCAAGCTTATTTGAAAATCGATGGCCAAATCATTCCAGTTCTACTTTGCACCCAGAATTCTCAATATGACAAATATACAAAAGAAACAAAATTCTTTTGACAATAAACAAATTATTTCTTGCCACAAAAAAGTGGAAAAAGATTGCATAATAGGATTAAAATAGCACTAAAGCAGATTTGCATGAATCAATTACTTTATGAAAACACTCACAATTGACAGATTTTCTTAACATTTTTATTTAACTTTAGTGACACAGAAAATAATTCAACTACTTAGAGACAGACTATGTGACAAAGCTTACCATGTGGGAAACAGATCTTGCACAGTACGTGTTTCATCCTGTCAAGCCAAATAGGCAGTCTGCTTATTAACAGGATTCATTTGTACATGAAAGTTTTACCATAGGCTTTTTGTTATCAAGAATTGCTACTTAAAAGAAGTATGGCTTAAATAATGGAATACACAAGTTAGAATTTGTGCAAATGTGAAAGTCATATTGTTACTCTGTAAAGACATTTGACATTTGTGTGTTGCTTTTATTCTGAGCCGCTAAAGGGAGGATTAGCCTTTGATCCCTTATGAATGTAACAACCTGGAATGCAATAATTTTTTACATCTTGTTTCCGTGTATCCTTCAAACGCTCTGTGGGGTATCTAGGTAAGAACCAATGTAATACTAAGTACGAGTCAAGTTGCATCATTGTGTGATCATTCTGTGGTATTACTGCCAAGACAGAACTTGTCAAAATCTTTTCACTTGGTAATATAAAGACTTGCTGTGCACAGTTGGGATTCAGATGTTAAATACAGGAGTTGGTTAAATACATCCAGACTTAAAATAGCAAATAGCATCATGGTATAGTGTTTCCACTGTGACACATCACCAGTTATGAAGCTTTGCCAGTGCTTAGTGTTGATAACTTGGATTCATACTACTGTAGTAACAATTGATTATCTGTGCAGTTGTATTACATGAAGTACAGTTAGCTTCAGCACACAGTCCTACTACTCCTCTTTATGTTAGACCTGCTCTGAGCAGGTGGGATTTTCCCCCCACAGATGATAATTTTTTTCTCATTAAACATTGTGGCCTGAATTATTCTGATACTAGCAGTCACTGTTCAAGAAACACAAAGTCTTTTTTATATGTTTTTCTCCCCTTCTGTTCTGTGCAAGAATGCACTATTGCGATCTCTTCAGAATATCCTGTACAATTTCCCTTCTCCGTTGCCAGATAAAATTGTTGCATCTTCATCTTTCCTGTCATGTTTCTTTCATGTATATGCATGTATAAATGGGATACTGAATACATATAGACAATTGCTGACTCATCTACTGCAGCAAAGGGCCAAGCCATGTACTTAAAAGACACAATTTGCTTCTATTTACAGAGAAGACTATTCATGAATGACATTACTAACACTATTTTCCAGGAAACAATAAAATGAATGTAGAAAATAGTGGGTTCACAGTTTACTACAAATGACAAGTGTCACAGACCTCAGATATAACTAAAGTGGCTAAAAATGTAGCAAGAATGTTTCAGAACTTCTAAACATTCCATATTCTTGTGTATCTGCTGGGTACCTAGGTAAGCATTGCCTTTGAACTGGGAATTATAAAGACATCTCAGCAAGCTTATAAGCAAAGTAGTGACACCTGCAATTAAAGCCAGATACAAATTCTACTTGTTTTTTGCTATTTTTTGGTTGCATTTACCTCTCAAACAAAAACATGAACTTATTTCCAGGCATGAACTACATTTACCTTAGTTATTTTTAATTTAAGACACCATGTCCCTCAGGTTGGCTAACTTATACGTACACACAAATATATTCTTTTACAATAAAGCATTTAAGAAGGAAAAGTTGGGTTTTCTGTCTTTGACCAGACTTTTTGTCCACATAAATTTGTCTTTATCTGCCACCTCTACACCAACAGAACACCTGGGCAGCAGGAAGCTGAATCTTCACTCGACTGAAATACAACAAATGTCTCACCTACTCCAGCTGTCTCAAGAGCAGCATGGGAAAATAAAAAGGTACAAGTGGAAGACATTGTATCATTGAGATAGAGTAACTCTTTTTCCTTTACAGTCATGTTAATGTCAAGCAGTGGGCAAGCACTTTTAAAGATCAAAATCGAAATCAGCACTTTTAAAATCAAATTATGTTAATGCTAAACTTGGAATTAGTAGCTACAACACTGGAAAGAGGGTTTAGTCTGCAATGACTTACAGTTGTTCTCTGAATGTGCAGCAGCAGCAGCCAAAAACAGCCAGAAAGATTTTGGTCATCAAGAAAGGTACTGAAAACAAGACAGAGGGAATCATTTGCCAGTGTACGGTACCTTGGTACATCCGCATCTTGGCTGCTGTGGGCAGTTCTGGTTTCCACACAGCATGAAGAATATAGAAGCATCAGTGCAACTGACATGATGGGGATGGAGAAGTTGACTTTCAAGGAGGAACCAAAAAGGCTACAGGTCTTTTTGGAGGGGACGATGTTGAGAGACCATATGACTGAGATCACAGAGGATCTATGGAGAAGTTGAATGCAGGGTGGCTTTTTACGAAACAGCAGAACTAGATGTATTTAATGAAACTAGATTTAAAACGGATAAAAGGAATCTTTAATTACAGGTAATAATTTGGCATTTGTGGCCATAGGAGGTTGTAGAGGCAGGCAGGATTGACAAGTGCAGAAGGGGTTAGGCGAGTGCATAGACAACAGGTCTATACAAAGATACTGAAGAGAACAGGCAGGTAGGTACCCTCTAACATCTCTGAATCAACACGTGGATGCTGGATAGTATGAAGAGAATGGATTCTAGAAAGCAGAAAGGCTTTCATGCTATTCCTTAATGTTATGTATTACTTCACTGTCAGAAACAGAGCCACAGGTCTGACCAGCAGGGCATTTCCTACCTTCTCTAATTTTGAAGCCCATTTATGTCTCTATATTGCAACTTAAAGTTTGAAAACACAAATACTTTGGGCAACGGTGGTGAATGACAATTTCAGAACTGGGAAAGCACCAGACTGTCCCTTAACTGCAATTTAGGCCATAGATAGGACTAGTGACAGACCAAAGGAAACCTTCCATTCTATTTTAAGGGACAAAGCAAAGGTTATCAATCTCTAAGACTACAGTTTATATGAAAACAGAAATAATAACCTGGGAGAAGACAGTTATCTTAGAGAAAACTCAATATCACTCAAGTAAGGCAGATTAAATAAAAACCTTAACAATAAACTTCTATCCTGCTATTGTTTATTTATGGTAGATTCTGTCCCACAGATTTTTGCCTTTTTGTCTAGCAAACCTGTTATCCAAGGTTAAAACAAACAGTTACTTGCTGGTGAAGAGATCATTCTCCTCGCTTCTGCTACCTCTGATATTTGCCAATGTATTTGTTCTCCTGGTTTATCACAGGAGTCTGCCGTCTACACTCAACCTCTCTCCTTGCCTTCTGCAACTTGCACTCTAAAAGCTTTTCCCCTGAGCAGGCTTGAGTTGCTCTATGATAGTGCTTAGCAAAACTCTATATTAATGCTTTATATAACACAGTCCTACCATTTAGTTCTATGATAGTGCTACTGCTTTCTACTTTATAGGAAAAATCTTGTTCTTATAATCCAGTAAAATTTTCCCACCTAACTGCAAGCCTTTAAAAGAAATGTTACTCAAAACTTTATTTATATGAGAGGATCTGCTGAGGCTAAGCACAAAGCCTCCAGTGAAAAAGTTTTACTTAACCTTAATGGAACTGAACTGGCTCTTTGTACAGAGGCGCATTTTTAAAGGAGAATGATTGTATATACTAGAGATAGAGCTAGAGATGTTCTGCTCTGCACAACCATTGCCTTGATTTCTAGAGAGACTCCCCCTTTTCAAGGGAGTAACATAAGTACTTTCCGCTAGCTTATAACTGTCCCCTATTGAGTATCACATTGTGGGAGGCTGAAAATGAGCTGCCTCTCTTTTTGTTTCGGGGGAATATATTTTTGTTTAGTAAAACTCGATATGCAAAGACCTTTGAGCTCCTGGTCAGCACAAATGGGCTGAAGTGAGGACCAAGAATTGGCTTTGTGGGCAGGGAAATGTACATTTACATGCCTGTACAAAACTGCTTCTCATATGTTTGTTTACAATGTTGCTGGAGACTTTCTGAAACGTTGTGAAAAAGTAAGCTTGACTTTACCTCCAAGAAACTGAGCTGGTGGGTTCCAAGGACATAAGTCATAGGTGCTCAGTAGCCAGACTACAATTTCTTGTGGGGTGGGAATTATAGTATATTGTGTCATTGTCTCGGGAAGTAGCTTTTGATCTGTACAAAGCTGTGACTCAGTCCTGCATAGGCTGTTTATCTCAAACAGTTCCATCTGTGACCACCTGTACATAAGCTATGTAAAAAAAGGGTAAAGAATGCTTTGGGGGAATAGTTTCATAATTCGGTTATTACCCACTAATCTCAAAGCATACTGACTTAACAACAGAGTTGGCACATCATGTACAGTTCATTTTTTGAGCTATTTTTAGACTATATGGCATTTCCTAATTTCATTTTAGAGTAAAAGCAATCCTTCCTTCCTTCCTTCTGCCTTTACGTCTCAGCCACATACAGAAAGTCAGAGTAGACTAATGTAAAACATTGGTTTAAGTTTAATAAATGCCACATTCAAGTTTTTTGAAAAGAAAAGCAAGTAGAATGAAAATCTTGAGGAACAGTCAGGATAGTCTTGACCTTTATGTGAAGGTCTAGATTTCTTTTAGTTTTGGTGTCCTGTATCTGGAGAAATTCCATAAAAATCAGTACAGATGACTTAGATTGTTGTCACAATGAGAGAAATCAGAAGATGACTTTTTAATGTTAGGGCTGTACACTATCTACATTAAATGCAGAGTGAGAGTTGTAGCAGTCTGACTATTGGTACATCAACTGCAGCAGCTATGTACATTGGAGAATGTCTTTCCCGTGGCTCGTGTTGCCCCATTGCTACTTCTGCTTGTGCTCTGTAATTTAAAATACTAGTGTGCCTTGTTATTTCTACATGCTGGCCCTGAATCACTAGTACAACTGCAGTACTTCATAAATAGAAAAAGCATTTTAAGTTTCTATGAGAAATGCTGTTCATGATCCCAACAGATAATGTCTAAAAATCATTCCATGATAATGATGTTTCTTCCACATCTATGAACATGCCAATGGTCCTGCAACTGAGGCTCTGAGATTGCCATTAAGGGGTAAATAGTTTCACAGAAAAAACAGCAAGGATTGCACCACTGCAAAGCATTGCTGAACTTTTGGGGGAAGAGAAGATTCACAGAGAAGGAAATCATGCTTTTTCAGAAGCTTACAAAACCTAGAGAGTGTAGCTTTGTTTGAAATATAATCAATGTGAAGAGGTCGGTTTCAGGTTCACAACATTTCTAACAGTTTTATAAGCATGATAAAATATCAACTGCCATTGAAAGGAGTGATGTTCTTTTGTGCATCCAATTAGCTGATGCCAGTCTGCATCATGTTAGGCATCCAAGTGCAGCAAACCTGTGTGGCAGGGCTAAAACTCCTCTGTGAATTAGTTCCCCTATAGAGTGTGTGGTGCTTCCACTCCCTCCAGCAGCAGTGCTGAATTATGCTGCCTTAAAGCACTTGCAGGACCTTATGGGTGCACAGCTTGGTAAAAAGCTGGTACCTTTTCCACAATATTATGCACCCATCCCTTTTGAGAGGTGAGACTGCAGATATTTTTAACACCTTTTTACATTTTAATAGATTCACCATTTATTTTAAACAGAACTTGGATGCCTTCTGTTGCATTTTATTAACTCATTGTAAAGAAACGCTTTGCTGTTATGAGATGATATAATCTGTAGGAAATAATAATCATTTAGCAACTGTTCCTTGCACAAAACTAACAGCATGTTTTCTCTTAAGAAAAATAACCATGCAGGAGGTTGAGAATAATGTGTGACTTGTGATACAAGGCAGATAATGCTCATGCGTTGAAGTAAGCTGGATACTTGTAGAAAAGCCTGAAAGTAGTGTGGTCTGACGGGAAGAAAGTAAAAGTTTTCTGTAACAGATAATCTTCTGAAGCCTTTTATTGAGATCATAGATTTAAAGAGCAAAGGGACTAGTTTTTCCTTCCCCATGAGAAGGGATACAATTCTAAACCCAAACTCCAAAGATCTCTTGAGAGCTATCTACACAGTCTAGTAAAGGTACAGAGATATCCGTTGGGATGCCAGTGCTCTCATACCAGCACAAAGGCCATCCACTCCTTCATCTCTCATCTCTCAACAGAGTAGCTCTATCTAATGGAACCGAGCTGGAAGAAAATTCCCTCAAACTTACTGCCAACTGGAGTTCTTTTTAACAGGCAATTTTACTTTGTAAAAGGCTCATACCCAAATTTAGCACTGCCTATGAGTGTATATGTACTTTCCAGTTTGTTCCTTGTGTTCTTGATGGAATTGTCTGTCAGCCCAGCTTCCATATTTCACTTAACGTCTGGGACTCCATGTATTTTTCTCCATGGAATTCCACAAGAAAGGAAATACTGAAAAGAGGTCTGCCATCCTTCTGTTCCCATCTTTTCTGGTTAAATCTGTGCATGAAGATCCCTTGCTATTTAAACAATAAAGCTTTATTTTGTGTTGCTCTGTGACAATCAGTGTACTGTATATCCTTGCTAAATTACAGAAAATATTTGGAATTTCAAAACACCAGCTAAGAGAGAAAGGGAATTGCTCTCTGGGGCTTTGATGCCACAGGTAATGAATGGAAAAGGAAGGCAAGAAGACTGTGACCTTGCACTACGGAGTTTACACGCTGTGGAATCAGAGGTTAGTATTGGCAGGGGCCTGCTGCAAGGAAGCCTGCAGCAGCTGTTGTCCTGACACCAGTTTTACAGGTCGTGGGCTGCAAAGCAAAGGAGAGGGGAGCGGGGGAGACATTAACCATGAAGAACGCTGATGACATTCAGAGCAGCTTAGAAATTAAAGATCATGACATGCTATTTCCAGACTATTAAACAAGGTTGTAAGGAACAATTACAGATGCTTGAAGTTTCCATGACTACAGAGTGTTAATTAAACACATGGTAAAAAGAAAACTTTGGAGGATCGAGACTACAGCCATGAAAAAATCCAGATCATATTTTCAAAGACCAGTTGTGCTTTTCCGCTTAAGGAATTTATTTACTTTAATATGGTGGCTGCTGTTGACTTTTTTTTAAAGGCGGCCAGATTGATATGATTCAAACATGGAATATCTTGCAGTAACAAGTTTCCTTTGCGCAGTCTCACAAAACCAGATTTATCTTAATTTTCTGTAGAAGATATTGTAATATCACTTGCTCTCTAAACTTCTACCAGGTACACCTTAGCATATTAAATTTTGATACTTTTCTTTACTTCTGCTCTTGGGAATATACAGCCAGGGCTTAATGGAAGGTAGACATTTTGCAGAGTAGGAAAATGAAGTCATTTCAGATTTATCTAATTTTTAATTAACATATGAAATATGAGTGCATCTTTATTCCAAAATAAAGTGGCAAAACTGTTCATTTGCCTGTCATTCCTATTGCATCAAAAAATAAGTAGAAAACAATTCTATATACAAGCCCAATTACAAGATTTACACAACTGTTACAAGATTTCCTTTTAATATCTTTTCCTTCCAACACAGTTTTAAGCTGAACATCTCATAAGAATATTTCATTGAAAATCACTGTGTCATATACATATATTAATTAAAAATCAAGTAATTCTTAACATATATTTAGAGACTTTCTCTAAAGATGCATATAGTTACAATTAATTTCATGTACTACAGCAGTACCAATTAATGTGTGATTAGGTTGGTGTTTTTAAGCCAATTATCTTTGTAATTACCTTTGCATGCGATGCCTAACCTAAACCAAACTATATCATTATTTTCAGAAATACATCCTATTGGAGTGCGTAAGAAATGAGAAATGTACAATGCTATGTTACTAATACGAAATCCTCCAATTTACTTGTTTTTTTTTTTTTCCTGTCTGTAAAATACAATAGTCTAACTGAATATATCTGATTTCTTCACATCGTGGTTTCAGTGGTCTTGGCACCTACTGTGGTCTCTTTTACCTCAGATCTTTAATTCTTTATAGCTTCTGATTAAAAATTGCAGTTTTGATGCTCAGAACTCAGGCAGCTTTTATTTTTTCTTTCTTTTAGTTTGGCAGTTTGGGAAATTAAAAGATATATTTTTAAGCTGTGCTTTTTTTTTTCAGATAATTTCCATTCCTAGATTGTTCTGGTGTGCTGATTATGAATCTACATATCTATTTTTTCAAAGTTCTCTTTCAGAACTAACCAAATAGTTTCTCACAAGACAAATGTGATCATAGCTTTGGGTACAGCGTGCTCCAGGTACTGCTCCCTATAGACAACAAAATATAGCCGCACTGTTTAGCTCTGTGCTGTTACACTTCTCCAATACTGTCTCAGCAGGCTTTATAGCCTCAAAACCCTCTCACACCAGGTTCCAAGGCACAGAATACATATCACACAACTCCTAAATGCTATTTAGTATAATGATGCTGGGGATAATACTATAGAACTATTTCAGTACCTTGCAATAGAAAAATAAAAAAAAAAATATCCTTTTTGTAAGGCCGTAGATCTGCCCTATGAGCTCTAGAGGAGCTGTGGGCTATGCAGAGTGGAGATGGCCACTACAAAAGCAAGAGGCAATGAGAAACAGGGTTGTGAGCCACACTGTATCATTCTGTCTGGAGGCCAGGGATTTCTCCTTGGACTGGACACTGTGCAGACAAAGGCTGAGAAACTTACTTAGAGTGATTTCTGAGTAAGAAAATATTTTCATAATTAATCCAAGTAAAGTATATTTTAAAGGTGTTCAATAGGACACAATACTTTCTAACAGTATGGAGTTGTATCTCTCTCAGAGACAATACCTATTTTCTTAGATATGTTCAGTTTACATGTATTTAGACTGACCTGAGAAGACATGCTCCAGCACACTGCAGAATTTCAGCATCTGAATCATCCAGATGGTAGCAGTGTGCTGTGCCTCTCTTGTGGCATGGGCATCAAGATTTTCTTCCTATGGTATTGAACATATGGTGAGCATGAAAGGACTAAAACACATGAAACACCTGTTCCCACATAGGGGTAGGATGCAGGTAGGCTATGCACCTAAACCAACAGGCTTAGCCAGTTTAGATATAAATGCTGTCAGTCGGAAGCCTAAGAAATCACAATGGCCAAAATTTCTTGAGAGCCTAAAAAAACTAGATTTTAAAAAAATTACTTCTGTAGATGATTTTTATTATTCCTTGCCATATTGTTACGTCTGCCTTCACAAGGACTGTTAGTATTTTTCACTGTGACTAAATCTACTTAAAAAAAAAAAAGTGGAGTGTGGTTATTGG
>Ga0181612_134320_pt1 | contig 13923 bp, 4 predicted proteins | sample HoacroProtozoa21_FD_119630 | JGI IMG/M metagenome (GOLD analysis project Ga0181612, IMG submission 119630) | Hoatzin crop microbial communities from Cojedes, Venezuel. Combined Assembly of Gp0051906, Gp0051904, Gp0051908
AAGAGGCATTAAGTTCTCTTTAGTTAAAATTAGGGCGCAGGCTATTTTTGTTCGTCAAATCTCTTTTTTTAAATTTAGATGCTTAAAAACTTTTGAGCATATAGCTATTTTTAAGTTTTCACTGTCATTTTGTGATGATTTTTGTTCCTTAATCAAACCCTGTTATGTCTGGAAGTTCTGCTGGGACTCTTTGTCAAATGCCTCTTTCTGAAATGCACTCATAATAATTGCAGATCTTTCTTTGCTAGCTTGTGACCTAGTTAATTACCTTTTTGTGAAGCTGTATTTCTTCTCATATTGACAGGTTTTACTCCTTTTTTTTTAAGAAAGATGCTGTCTTTATGAATTTCAAAGATATCTTGGAAAGTCAGCACCGGCAGCATAGTCTGTCAACCTGTGTTGCATACAATGGTAATTTGTGGCATACAGAATGGGAGAAGAGCACAAAACCAAATCAATTTTTTCTTTGATCAGCTGCTCTTCTTCATGGTGGGAATCTCACCCTTACTACTAATGATCTTTACGATGGCAAGTGTATGCATCTCCTTAAAAAGTTGTCCTCTTTAGCAGAATGAGAAAATAATACATTAAGCTCCTGTGCTCCTTCGCTTTTAAAGTTCTAAATTCCTTCAAAGTTGGTTAATCTCAGAAACCAGCCTCAGACATCTCTTTTTTGGGTAATTACAGTTCCACTGATTGACATACAGAATCCTTCATGTAGGCTATGTACTAGCTGTGTGACATGATAATTCCTAACGATCCACTCTCATGAATGCTAACAAGCTGCTTGGAAACTCAGCAGATCTTCCCTGTCTACTTTTTTGCTTCTTAATGACTTATTTATACTAAATTAGTTCCCAACCATGCTGTGTTAGCTGAATTTTATTTTATTTCTTTTACTTCATATTTTGCTTTCTGTTGCTTTGTTCACTGGGACTAAATGTACTCTCATTTATTTTCTGTTTTGTTTGCAACGTTGTCTAGGGGCTACAATTCCTGTTCAGAATCAGGGCCCAGTGACGCTACTTAGGAATTAACCGTAACGGGCAAGGTCCAACATTGAAGCAGACTGCTGACAAGTCTAGAGATGAAGTTTTGAAAATAAAATCTGTTTTCAGTCTTCTAGACTTCACGGGTGTTAACACACCGCAAATGTCACTGAGTGCAATTGAGTTGACGATTCCTGTTTTGTTAGAGAGAAAGCAGCCTTTACATAGGTAAAATGATGCAGGAAAACTGGTCACAGAGGCAGCCCCACAGACACTGAATTCCCACAAGTTTGTAGAAGTAGATGACTGAATAAAGAAATACAACTGAGAGAGAGATCAAAATAGAAACTTAATCCTTACTAAACATCAAAGATGTCATCCAGGCATTTAACCCAAGACATGAGGCTAAGCTTCAACAGTTCTGTTGTTCACAAATATTCCTGTTTTGTTGCTATTGCTGTGCTCTCAACATTATGATAAAACACTCCACTTGTGATGCTAAATAAAATATACTTTCAATATATTTGTTTCCAGGACTGTTACTCTTCAAATAAACAAGTGGTTCCATCATATGCAGCCATATTATGCCATGATTTGGGGTATTACACTGTGTTGTAATCAGAGTTGATTGTGAACAGAGTTATGCAACTCAGTCTCATTTTTGAGAATCATGATAATGTGTTCTGAGAAGATTTCTGAGTAAAGCATTCTCTTGGAGGTTACCAGAACAGGAACTACATTCTTCCCTGCCACTCCTGTGTTAGCTGGATTAAAGGCATTTATGCACTCTTTTCTCATGCCTTTCATAGAGCAATTCTGTCCGGTGTTGTATCTCCCTGCTCTTTTGACCACCAATAACAGGAACAATATTTAAGGAAATAGCTTCTGCATTAACTAACCTTCATGAAAATCCTCTTTGTGGGAAATTTTGGTTTGGAATATCAAAGGATGATACCGGGCCAGAGGATCCACGTGTTTTTGTGGGAGAGGAAAATCTCAGAACGTGAGCAGAATGGAGGGAAAGAGTCATGGTTCAAACCAGCTTGAAGAGCTGGGCATGTGGAGACACTCCAAGTCTGCAACAGAGAGGTGGGCTGTACGACCTGGTGGGGGGATCAGTCAAAGTTGAAGACTCCATATGTCATTCCATATGACTTTCTGTCTAGTGTGAATACTGAAAGACTGTACCTTCGCCACTCAGTGCGGTGTGAAATACGAGATGAAAAGTTCTGAAGCCTACCACCAGTATAATAGCTCAGCTGTCTAGGTGTACTTTAAGGCTCCCAGGATACACTTCAGAAAGGAAACTTGTTAACCTCACTGTTCTGACCACTGTTTTCTATGACAGTAAAACTGTCTCTGGTGCAATAGCTCTGGTGTATGAGCTGAATAAGTAGGATTTGCTAATCCTGTAGGGGTTGGTTTGTGAAGGATCTTTCATGAACTGAATCCAAACACGTAGCTGTCAAGACCAGGAGTTGATTTTTAAAGGTGGTTTCTTTTTAAAGGTATGTTCTGTTAACAGTATAAGACAGAGGGATATAAGAGAGAAAGAGAAAGAAAGGACTGAGGAGACTTAAGAAATATAGCAGCATAAGTGAAGACCTCTCTGTCTTTCCCTGCAGTTATATTCAATTCCTTGCAGGCATAACTTCCTTCAAAATACAGAGATACAATTTCCTACCTCCATTCTAGTCAGTTTGATGTCACGTCTCTTCTATTGTCTAAAACACTTCTTCTAGATATAAAGAACAACAAAACAGACTTGCTTCTTTTTGGTATGATAATACAAAACTTTAGTTATTTAAGTCTCTACACAATTTATTACTGTCTAATTTTGAGTCCGTTTTGTCAAATATTAGTATTTTTTCATTAATCTCTTTTGATGCACTTTGTGAAAGGTCGCTGTCTCGAACACCTATCAGCACCAAATATCCTAGGCTGTGGTTTAGCTGTGGGAAAGGGAAGTATAGGTGGAATTTATGCCTTGAGGTTGTAAAAGGAATTCTTAACTCTTACCTCAAGCAAGGCTGTACTTCTATTGCATGGATGAAGATTATATCTGTTTAAATGTTACTGAAGTATTACTAACTGCGCACTTCAGGGTCGTCTTTTTCTGTGGTTACCCTGTAATCAATGGAGACACATTGACTCCTGCTATGACTCTCTGAAAGAGCCTACCTATCTACCCTAGGGATGCAGAGATTTAGAAAAATCATCTTCCCCTATTCTAAACTTCTGCTCTAGGGGATATAAGTAATTCACATTCTATTGATAAACTGCTACTAATTCTAAAGACAGGAAATAAACCCAAATAAGTAAAGGAAGTTTATTAACACTGATTTTACTGGGGAGTCTTGCCTTTCATCCACAGATTATGGAGTGAATGAATCACAGAATGCAATGAGATGTCTGTGTTTGGGAAATGGGGGGTTCTCTCTACAAAAAGAAGCTTACGATAGGGAAAATTAGCCATTAGGAAATTTGGTTGTTTTTTTGTTTGTTTTTTTTTTTCTTTAATATGACTGTGCTGTTAAAGAGCTTGCATTCATGCAAGCAAGTAGACTTTGTGTTCTCTGGATTTAGGTCTGGACACAGGGGAGTGGATACATACATATTTTTGTCTGTAAACTTAACCTTCTACTAAATAGCTAAAAAACATGTTAGAATTTGGCTAGTACCAATATTAGTGGTACACTCTAATTCCAAAAAGTGCTGTAGCCACAAAAACCGGAACAACTTTTCTGGCAGCCAATTCTGCTTTTGAATTGAACATGACCTGTAAAAAGCCAGGCCAAGGACTTTGCAACAACTGTGCAAAGTAATTTCTTGTCAAAATTTGCTATATAATTTTCCTCATCAGGAAGTCCTCTTTGTGAGATGTAGAAATAATTCTTCTGTCCATCTTACTCTTGTACAATGAAATGCTGGAGCTAGACCAAAGTGGCAATTGCTTAAAATTAAAGATTAAGTAATTACTCTGATTTATGCACAAAAAGAATGCTGGGGATAATGTGTTCAGTCTGCATCAGCCAATGACACACACATCACAGCATACAATATCCTGTCACATTCTAGTGTTGTATATAAATGTCAACCCTGCTATTTATTTTCAATTTAAAATGCATTAATATTATCTCTATCATGCTGACAAATCCTATAATGAAGACAGCTGATTTTTTTTTTTATTTTTGCTGAAGGACAGGCAAAGACAAGCATGAATTTCAATGCAATGATGAACATGTCTCTTACTACTTTATTGGGAAATTTGTTCATTTATCCTGTTCTTATTCATGGTCTATAAATAAAGCCATGAGAAATGAAAGATGGGAACTAATCACATAAGAAAAGTTGTTGGGAATTTAAAAAAAAGCCAAAAAGATTGTTTTTATTTTTATATACCTTGATAGTTATGATTAATTGATTTACATTATGATTAATTGCTTTACCTGTTTTCAAATTTTTTGCTAATTTTCAATTGTTCTGCACTTCTTGAAGGTTCTACGGACATTATTATTTAATCTCTTGGTTTATGAACCACAGAACAAATCAATGACTTGATGGATTGATTAATTAACTGATTGATTGGTTCACCTGTGTTTCCTTTGGCTAACAAAAGACAATGCTATCATGGACTGGTATGATTTTGAGTATATGCAAGGTCATGTATTAACATTAAGCATTCCAAACGTTTGAAAACCCAGGACTGAGACTGACAAAATCACAAAGCTAGATTAATTGTCATGTACTCTTATAAAATGGTGTATTCAGGATTCATCCACAAAATGAAGAATCAAATTGAGGATATGGTTTCAACAATAATTTTTGTGTGCAAAAAGTATAAGGATGTCACTGAATGAAAAAAGGCTTTTATTGAAGAAAAGATCACTAATGGCTATATGATATGGTAGTGTTGAAGCATGTCCAGAGAATCATGGAATAGGATCATTGGATAATCCTGGTGGGAAAGGGCCTCAGGAGATCTGTAGAGCACCACTCTGCTTAAAGCAGGGCCACCTGTGAGATGAGAGCAGGTCACTCAGGCCTTCATCTTGTAAACCCCCCTGAGGATGGAATCTGCATGGCTTCCCTGTCCCACTGATGATGGTCCTCATGGGGAAAAATGTATTTTCTGATATTCTTTTGTAATCTCTTTTGTTTTCAGATGTGTCTGTTGTCTTCTCACTGTGAAGCACCCAGATTTGTCTTCTCAATGACCTCCCTGTAGATATCATTGGATTACTATTAGACCCTCTAAACTTCAGACATTATAACTCGATTTTTACTATTTCCTACATATTGTCTAGCAACCACACTCAGAGAAAGTGTTTGAGGCTTGATAAACGTTTAGTCTGATCCATGAGTTTTCCTCTTAGTTTTTTCAGAAATTTAAAAAAAATAATAGTTTTTCTTCCCTATATACTGATTAAAAAAAGGGCTGGATTCATATAATGTAATTGCTGAAAAAGACTTTGAGGTGATGGAAAGAAAATCTAAACAAATTCACTAGACTCTTGCATAACCTACTTTTTTAGACTCCTTTTTAATGAAAGAGAAGATTCTTCTCTAGTCAAAGGATTTGATTAATCTTACACCAGTATAATTTCAGATTTCAAATAAAGCATTACATTTTGTGAATATTGATAGAAATTGTAAGATACAGCAACTGTCACAAGATGTGCTAGACTTATACGGCTTCTTCCAAAAGTTGTTCCTCCTCTGTTTCTGTAGAAAAGATGAAGGAAAATTTTCGAGTTGGGAAAGTTTCTAAAGAGCCGAGAAACTAGCAGCAGCAAAAGACAAACAAGGATAAAGGGTTTCTTACTAACAAACATGAGCTGTATCGTGCTGTTACTTTAAAATGTAATTCCATCATAGAATTTAATGATAACTGTTTAAAGTTAATAATTTGCAGCACAGTATAGCTCAGTATATGTACTTTATACTTCTGAATTCACAGTTCTCAAAGGCACTGTCAACACTGGGCAACTCACCACCCACAGGGAGACATGAAGAATATTTGACAAATATGTAAACAGTAGTAGAGAGTAAAAGGTCAACAAATGTAAATATGGGAGCCTAATATTAATCCATTAAAATAATACACATACACACAAACAAGGGGCCTATTTCCACTTCATTCACAGTGACCGAATTGCTCCACATCCGCTCACAAAAGATTTTCCATAAATAAGCATATATGATATAAGGCAAGATTTTAAAGCAGAATCTTTCTCTGCTGTATTCTAAATAAAGACAAAAGTGCTGAGGACACACAATGTAATTAATTAAATTAAGCACAAGGTGTTTGAAAGCCAATTTAGAGAAATTCACTAAATCCTTTTGGAGCTTAGATCAATAATGTATGTTAAATTAATGCTTAACTGTAAAGCATTCTTGTGGAAAATACATGTTTGTTTTAAATAAAGAATGAGACATACCAGGAAATAAAGAAGGTATTATTGCTCAACTTTGAGGACCATATTGTATTCTGATGGTTATCCAGTCATAGGATTGCAGCACATATCCAGGTGCTGATCAATATCTTCTTGCTGAACAGGCCTGAACTTAAATGGGCTGATTCTCATGTTTGTAGAGGAGCTTTCACATTCCTACAAGCAACATGCAGTAACATTATGCAATATATTCAAACAATTTTTCAGAGTGTGCAAAGGGACATCTGTGTAAATGCATTCAGGAGACTTCTGCTAATTTAAGTTACAAAATTTTTTGCTTTTGTTCCCTGTGCTCTCTCTGTTCTGAAGAAGGTCATGTTCACTTTTTTTCCTAAAGTGGTCTATACTTAGGCTTATCTCAGCCCTAAAGGATCAGCGAGAAAGCTGAGAGTTAAATCTTCTTTTGTAGTAGATCTTCAAAGTATAGAACAGGAACTGGTGAAATAAACTGAAAATAATCTGCATCATATATGCCGTCTATACCAAATCCATTTTCACATTGGTTTCTTAATTTGACTACAATGGATTACCTTCAACTCTCAGTACTACCAGGATTCTTCAAAACACCTGCTTTTTTATGTATATTATTAATTCTCCGCAGAGTTCTTCTGTTTGCACTGCAACCTTTTTTATTTCTTTCAATTACATTTTCTGTGCAAGTGCATTTTATACCTGGATGTGACCTCTACTCAGTCTGAGTCTTACAGGTTCTACATTTATTATCTGTGCTTTCAAAAAAACCTGAATAACTCACATAGTTTCAGAGCTGAAAAAAATATAAACACTATAAAAATATCAGAATGTGGAGGGAAAAGCTGTTCAGGGATATCATTATCCACTCAGGTTCAGCAGCTATTTATTTTCTAAATGTGTCAAATGCAATAAAAGTTAGGACTAGCCATGTCAGCCCAACCAACAGGAGCCTGGAGGTGTTCCTGGGTGCCTGGCTTCTGGCAAGGGGAAGAAATCAGGGGAAGCAAAGGTTCATGTCTCCCTGATGATTTGAGGATTACAGTTTTGCAGGTTTGCCCGGTCCCACCCCAGCCATGAGTGCTATCAGAGGGCTGCAAACCCCACTTCTGTGGTATTTGGTGGCACCACTCCCCTTAATCTCCCCTCTGCTCCCCATCAGGGATAAACTGCATGCCGTCAGGCAGCTCAGAGCACTAATCCCCCTTCTTTTGGTAATCCAGCAGTTTTTCCTTCAGTTGTATATCCTCTGAACCTAGTTTCATCTAGCTTCTGATTTAACTAAAGGATGATGAAGCAGCAACTGCAGGTGGCATGTGGCCCACACACTGCCAGCTGCAGACCTCTGGCTTTTCCTCTGCAAGTTATAGTGTTTCACAGGTGGAGTGGGCCACCCATATCTGTCAGAAATAGCTCTGTCCTTTTTAAAGCCAGTGTCAGTATTCCTGTCAGCTTCACTGCGATTTATGCTCTCTGATCTGCATGACTAGAAGTGCTGCTTTCATCACTGCTTCACAAGAAGCCTAATCATAAATCATGTTTTCCAATGATTAAAGAGGAAACTTGTTGAAATTTTAGGATATTGCAGTGTAACCCAGAACAATTCCTAAATCACTCAGCGTTCATGTGTAAAATAACTCCACTGTCACACTGCGAAAGTAAGTTTCTTGCCAACTCTTAGCCTCACTCTGTTCCCTAAGTGTCAATCATACCCGCACTGATAGATTGCGTAAAGAAATCTTATAAAATCTGAAGACAAGCCACTTGCTATTTATGCCATAAAGTGCTTCTGCAGCTCTGAGGAACTGAAATGTGACCTGTTTGTTTCACTGCGGTGCACAGCAGCACACATGAAAAATCAGCCAAGAGAAACTTAAAAGGAAATATTGAGCTGCTCGCTGTCTTTTTAAGCACTCTAATCTCTTAATAAGAGTTGGCAGGTGCTAACGGTTTTGCACTGATTTCTTTCTCCTTTTTCAGTTATCTCAGTACTGTGGAGGTAGATTCATTTTCTGGGTTCAATAAGTATTCCTTCACTTACCTTGAAATGGAACTGTGGGCCCTTTGATAAACAGATTAAAAGGTTATCTAATTTCACCGTTGCTTCTACAAGTATCTTTGTTTTCTGTGATGAAATGCTCTTTTATAGCTTTCTAGAGCGGTAAACTCCATGGATCACAATAACAGCCCCTACTCCTTCTACAGCAAAAACAAATCAGGGTGGGAAGGGAAGGCTTTGCCTTAATTCTTCGTCAAAGACATTTGAAGCAGCGCTAAACAACAGGGCTCTCTTCTGTGCTGCTTGCAACAGGTCCCCAGTAACAATTACAATGCCAAATTAACCCCTCATTAATGCCATTAACAGAGATTCACCAGACATAATTTCCTCCTGCTATTAATAACAGCAGTTCATATATTGAAGCATGAAGGATTACAAAGTCACAGGAAGCTCTGGTGCCTTTACCATGTACTGACACAGCCATGCCTGAGACAAGCACCAGGGAAGCAGAAAGATGCGGTAAAATTCAGGTCTTTAACTGGCTTAAGGTGGTTTAAACATTGGATACAAAAAGTAAGCAATTCACTTAGAGCACCCCTAAAGTACAATACTTTAGGAAAAATCTAACTCTTGAGATAGGGATTCACTGAGGGGGACACAGAGGCTGCAGCATGTCATGCCTGACAAAGCACGAGCTCCGTGAAGTGCAGTGAGAAAGGAATGATGCTGTTGCATCTGTCTCCTTACGTAGCGCTCGGCTCTGGAGCACATGATCGGGGACAGGATTTTGCCGTGGCATGAATTGCCCCTGGGAGATACCACTCAGAGTCACACCGCAGCCTCTGGGAGGGAACAGGGACATTAGCTCTCTAAGCAACAACCCCCAGTAGACAGCACATGCCATCCACAAATACATTCTGTGCTGCTTTGCTGTTGTCGGGCTGAGACAGCCACGACTGGTAATGCTTCTGCAGATACCGCTCTGTTTTGTCCTAGTAAATCTCCTTCAGATGCACTGAAAAACTGCTTTGCCAAAGAACAGCCTCAGATATTAAGCACATGTAAATATATTGACTTCAGAGGGATTGAAGTTAAGCTGGTACCCGAAGGCCTGTTTAAATTAAGGCTGAAGCACACACTGTCAATGGGAATAGTGTCTGACACAACTCTCCTCCTGCTTTGTACAAAACAGTCCTATTCCCTGTAGTTTTGCAGATTCATCTTTCTTCTTCATTCATTCATTGTCTAAACGGACTGTTAAGCAAAAGAGCAAGCCTGATGACATTGTAAACAATGACAATGTTACAAAAGACGGCCTCTGTTCTGCTAAGTAAAAGATCGAGACCAAACGACACCAAATGGCTCAGATCCACGCTGCTCCGAGCTAATTTAACCCTTGTGGTAGATTTTAGTATTTGCAGCAGTTAAAAGGCAGAGCTGAGGAGACAACTAACCACTAAACAGTGAGGATAAATAGGATCCAGAGCTTTCTCTCTTGCTCCTGTTCTACTCTGGCTTTCTCTTGTACGTATCCGATATTCTTCACATTTCTTATGACCTTAGGAAACATCTGTGACCCTTGTGATTTTCGGGTGTCACATTCTAGGTCTGGGCATGGCTTGGTAGCGTGCGCATAGTCAGTATGTGAGACATTTTATATAACTTGCTGAAATGCAATTGCACTCTAGATTCAGGTCTAGAGTATAACATGGTAGTCCTTGGCTTCTGCAGTACTCAGTGAGTTAAAATATGAGACACTCAGGGAATCAACAAAAAATCGAGGATATCTTCATTTAACGTTGCAGAAGCTCAGGACAATACAAAGAGCAGAGCACTCGAAAGCAGTGAAATCAAGCACTCTAAATATATGCACATATTCAGAAAAGTACTTTATTAAACAGTTATTGAAAAAAATGTTACAGAAGGAAAAGAAAAAAAGTTGTTACAAATTCAGGGACATTTATGGGACAGTGACTTCTTGAGGTCATTAATGTAATCACAGCCTATTATCATATCAGTAAAGAATTTGCACAAGTACTTTTTACCTCATCGTTGTTTTGTACAATGTGAAGGAAAAGCCATTCAAGATCATGAACTAAAAAAACAAACAAACACCCAAGTTTGACAAGGACAATGACAGTAGAACACACAGTTCTTGTAGTGACTTTTATGCTGATATGTTTTTCTAACAATAGAATAGCGATTTCTTGCTACTCTGTAACTTCTGTTATTTTTCTCGTTTTACAGAAGCATTTATTTTTCATATTAATTTTAATTAAATGATATACAATTACCAGAATCTACAATAGACTTGTGGGTACTTAATAAGCAGGTAAGGTAGGAAATCTTCCCTCCTCTATACTTGCATATTTATTGACATCCTACCTCACACAGGCTTGAGGCACACAGAAGGGGAAACCGGGACAATTGCCTGTTATCTTCAAGCCCAAAAGCAGCTCCAAAAATGTTTAGTCATAGAATTTATTGATCTTTTTCCTTCTGAAATAATCTACAATTTTGAGAAAGAAATAATACAGGAAAAATGGGAATAGTTTTGGAACTAATACTGTCTGTTCTGTAAGTAAGTATTTGAGTGTATTTTTCTATTATGGTCTTTTGGAAAGTATATGTGTAGGGGAAAATAAAGATAAGAAAAGAAAACCACTCTCTGATATGTTATTCAAATAAATTTTAAATGGAAAATATTCTGATTTCTGGAGTTTTGTGAAAGCTAGAAATTTTTGTACTCCTAGCAGAGCAATTTTCTTTTTTCCAAAAATATGTTTTAAGGAAATTCTGTTGAATGCTCTGTGGAGAGGAGGAGAACCGTGTGGAAATTGCTTTCTAATTATTTCAGCTGTTTCTATGCACTCTGGGACACCGACTGACTTTCATTAACGTGAAAGATCAGAATGTACGGATTTGCTTGTCAGTTGAAGTAGTAGAACTATAAATCAGCTAAGATGCTGGTATTATCATTTATCTAGGAATCTTAAGAAGAAAAGCATTATTGATGTTCTATGACTTTGGGACATAAGTGAAACTAGAATTCAGACCAGGGAAGACAGTATAGAACTCAAATGCTAATGTTTCCAAAAGCACTGATGCTTCCAAAAGATGCTATATCAATGGTATGGTCTAGCACAAGATGACACAGATCCACACTCTAGTTGAATTACGAAGCGTCCAAGTCACAGACCATTTAGCCTGTGCTGGCACTTCTAAGAAGAAGCAAGAAAATGACCTGTTCACATATTTCCTCACTTAAATTGTTCGTTTGTTTGTTTGTTTGTTTCCAGTGTTTTAACACTGACATAATCAGCAGGTTATTTCATGTAAGCCTAAACAACCAGAAGACTTGAATACTGATTTTGAAATATTTAGAATACATATTTATGTAAGAACTTCATCTGATGTAATAACTTTCATCATGCCATCACACCTTGATATTATTTTTATGTCTTTTCTGAAGTCATAATTGTTTGTTTAAATTTATCTTTGCTCTTCTTGGTGTGTGAGACTTAATTAACTGAAATGAATACTAAAAAGCAATAGTAAACTTCACACTACAGGGTGTATTAAATTAATTTTCTGAACCTGTATATAGGCTACAATGTCAAACTGTCAATTGTCAAGTGCTCAGAATCAGGTGAGAATCAATTTATTTCATTTTATATGCAATGTGTAAGTGAAAAGAAAGAGAAAGCAGCCATGAAAGGATATTGTACTTGGATGGATTATGGAATCCAAGACACACTGAAGCATCCAGTAAAAAAGACCAAAGAAATCCAAGAACTTCACATTTGAGTCTACAAACTAACATGTACAGAGGTACCACTAAAGGAAAAAGCATCTCTAGAATTTCCAACTCATACAATTATCTTGAAACATTATGCCAATGAAGTGTTGTCCTAAGTAAGTCAAATATAAGGAAAGTCCTCCAATGAAAATGAAAGCAGAAGAAGATTTGATATGATTTGAAACTTGAAAAATATAGCAACAGAAGCTCTGATCCGTACATAAGATTGTATCACTGAAGAAAAACAAAGTAAAGAATTCATTCTTTAAAAAAACAGGACACACTGATACGATGCTGTAACAAAACTAAGGAGACAAAAATTAATCAGGAAATCTCAGCAAATTGATATTGATCAAAATTGTAGGACTGTGCAAACTAATTTTTTCTTATTTAATAGGGAGAAAAGTAGCTTGGATGAACACCATTAAAAGTTTAATGACTAATGCTGCCAGACTACATTCTAAACTAAAATTTCTCTGTCAGTGTAAAGACCAATATATAAGCAGGTCATTCTAGACTTCCTGTTACAGCCAGTGAAAAGAAATATATGTTTGTAAAATATGATTTATTTCCTATTATGTAAGAACTATAAAAGAGGTAAGATGTAGAAGTCCTTGTCCTGGAACCTCTTCTGGATGAGTTCCTCTAATTCACAGTTGTTGTATCAGCAAATGTGCACATCCAACTAGACGAGTACAAGCTTGAAGTTTGGATGTACAACAGTGGACCTTCAGGTTGGTCAAACCAGCCACTTCTTTGATCTTTTGCATTTAATGAATAAGATACAGCATCACCTACAGCAGCCAGAGATACATGCAATTAAAAAGATTTTCCATTATGTTGAAGGCAAAGAACGTGTGTGATTCTGACCTTTTCAATATTATATATACATTAATATATATATTAATTCACATCTATGCACATAGCCCTTTAGCTGTCTGGAGGATCTGTTGGCAAAGGGGTTTCCAGTGTAGTAACCTCCCTTTTAGTTCATATGAGAACTCATTTCATATCACTCTTTCAATTTAAGACTATATCTAAACCACCAGACTCAGAAACTTTTCTGGATTCAGTATTCCCCTCACACTGAATTGCGGTAGGATGTGGACGTGCCCAAGGAGAAATCTCCACTTTCTCTTCCAAGACATTCCGACTTGCCCCCAAATAAACCTGTGCATGTAGGGTGTGTTATAGTGTGCTCCTCCTGGTCCCTAACCTCGGTGCAAATGTTGTGTTCCTCAGGAGATAAACCTTTAAATCAATTTCTCCTTGCTCTTCTGAAATTTCTCAGAACCCTTGAATCAGTAATGGAAGAGGCTGATGGAAAGCTGAAGGGTTTTGCTCACAAGAAGGTTTCAAGCAAACCATTCTATCAATGAAAACCATTTTCTCTACAATTCTTTCCTTAGCAGTACCTTTAGAACTATGGAGTATTAATTATTCTGGCTTATTAAATAGAAAGAACGAAAGTCATAGTATGTCATCTTATCCAAAATCTTCTTCAAAAATGAAGAAGTAGCTGCAGATACTAGCAGTACATTTTTTTCCTGGAATGCACTGTCTAAAAGGAAGCTATATTTCCTGGAAGGGAAATTTTCAGTATAACCACAACTTCTTCTAGCTGTAACAAGTTGGACAATTTGGAATACATTATGTCAGAATATCTCTGCTGCTAAAATCAATGGTTATGTAAAGAGTAATAAAAAGAGA
>Ga0181612_154454_pt1 | contig 13923 bp, 14 predicted proteins | sample HoacroProtozoa21_FD_119630 | JGI IMG/M metagenome (GOLD analysis project Ga0181612, IMG submission 119630) | Hoatzin crop microbial communities from Cojedes, Venezuel. Combined Assembly of Gp0051906, Gp0051904, Gp0051908
ACTTTCCAAACTCAGTAACTTAGGGTTGAGATGCAGCTGATGACAAGACAACCCTCAGTATAAACTGTTAGTAGCTGTTCAGTAGCTATTTTGCTTCTAGGGAAGTGAATGATTTAGCCTTCCACCTCCCCAAGCAGGCGTTGAAGAGAGCAGGACCTTGCAGCAGAGCTCTCTGGGGACTGCAAAAATGCAAATACTTTTCCCAAATGACCACGGGAGGGCTCAGAAGGGATGTCCTGCCTCCTAGCTCTCATAGCACCAGCTGGTGATGTGTCCTGCTATGAAGAGCCCCATTTCCCTTACTCAGCATCTTGCGTTCGCTCACATGTTGCCCCATTAAACTCTGTCTGGCTGTTAGCAGAAAGCAAGGAATTTAGTCACACCTGACCTGGGCACAGCCAGGACCATCCCCAGGACTCTAAGCCAAGCACTGCCAATTAGTATTTGTACCTTCAGTTTTCCTAGTCTTGCCTCAAAGACGGGTCTGTCACCCTCACAGGGAAGAAATAAGCTCTTAATTGATGGCACAATATCTCAGGAGCAAGAAAGCAAGCAGCAAGCAAACAAAAAATGATCCTGTTTTTTGTTTCTTCTGCACAATGATCCCTATTATACCATATATCACATCATTTGCATTGCTACAACACAGCCTTTTATATCTGCTTGAGTTGCAAGCCATTTAATCTCAGCCTACCTTTAAAAAAAGGCTTATAGAAAATGAGACACTTGCTTTATGCTGATGCAGTTAAGGGAGCTAATTTCAATTCCAAAGCAAACAAGATTTATGCAAGTTAATAGCCTGAGGGGTCCAGGAGCCAACTAGAGTAAGGCTCTAGTTGTTCTGTTTCAATCATCCATGAGACAATCCCAGGTATTTACATAAACTGAATCCTCCAGATCTCATCTAGTTTCCAGGCAATAATTTCCGGGGGGGGGGAGGACATTTACCACTAATTTCAGAAGTGTGCAAACGACTTTTGCTGGCTTTGCATGTGGCCCTGAAACATTTTTGGGGCAGCATAAAGACAGTTTCCCACTTGGCTTTTATTTGCCAGGATCAAATTCCACCAGTATCAAAAAAAGGTGGTTTCAGTGTCTGCAGAGCTAGCAGTTTACTGGCCGCCGTCACAGGGTGTGCCGGTACAAGCCGGTGTCCAGCAGCTCCAATGCCTACAAGCAATGCAGTGGCATGTGTCGGCAGCTGTTCCTGGGAAAGCAATACTAAGTTCTATGAAAGCACAACAGACTGCCTTTCAATTAGGCCAGAGATCTGAAGAGTCACTACATTAATTTAATCTGCCATTAATATATTATAACTCCTGTAGTTTATTGAACATGCTGGACAAACATCCAATTTCTGCCTCTTTTCTTATGGCAACATATTGATAACCAGCCAATTGTTTCACCATCAGAAGTGAATATTTTCTTACGCAGAGCCTGGTTCTCCTGAGGAGCTAATCACAATGAGATATCTCCAGTGTAACATTTTTAGCAGAACTCAGAAAAGGTCACAGCCCTTCCCCACAAACATTTATGCTGGTATCTATACCACATTTGTAACGCCCGCAAAAGCAATTTGTCAACCTTTGTGTTTGATTGCTTCTTCAGGCACCTGCCAGGTACAAGGGTGGTGGAGGATCTGTGGTCGAGGATGCACGTATTTCAGTATCCCGGTTCTCGCGCTTGCTTACACAGCCTCGGGACCTGTGCTCACAGATGCATGATTGAAGCTCTGCGACTATTTTCGTCACATCTGGGCTATCTAGCAAAAATGCATTTTGTATTGTAAAATGAACAGAAGTCACAAAGTGAAAAAAACCAAACCAAATCCACACACGACCACTCAACAACCCAGCAACAAAAAAGGAATGCACAAGCCCCTCTGCCTCTGAGCAGCGGGAAGGTTCAGGACAAGGCATTTCCCTGCTCTCTTTCCCACCGCTCTGTCTGATCCAGCTACAGCATCAGTGTAAAAATGGCACACAGCCCTTTGCCCAGTGCAGGCTCTGGCGACTGTCACAGCCGAAGGAGCCACCAGAGGGATTTTTGGCCAAAGGAAGCCCTGTGTTTGCTCCTGGGCTGCTTCTGTAGTCTTAGTGCATTCCAGGGGACGCGTTTGCTGGCTGCACTGGAATTTGTTGTCCCTCAGGTAAACCATGCCTCTGAACCGGTAAGCGCGGCTGATCGTGCTTGCCTGGAATGTATATGGGGAGATGTTTTTTCCTTGCTCCAGAGTGAGCAGATGAACAAGAATGTGCTCACAACGCACCGTGTGTTTTTAAGGGCTGCTGCATGCTAAGCCCGAGATCACGAGCACAGAACACGTTTTGGGGTGTACACAGGGTCAGCTGTGGAAGACAAGCATGTTCCTATCAGTGTTCCTCAACAGACAGGGAGAAAACTCAGAAGCACTGAGGACTCAGGGAGTATCTTATCTTGATCTCAAGGAACATGATAAATGCTATTCCCCGCCTAGGGGCAGCTGCATGTGGTTGTGCCCTTCGCACTTACACATACAGCTTAATTATCCTCAGAAGTAGGACAAGAAGATGGGGTGAAATTATAATAATTTCCTTCAGTCTAAGAAGCACATGTATAAAAGATTCTGAGAGGTATCTGTTGATAGTGGAAATGTCCAGGAAAAGAGCTGCAAGAACGGGTGCTGACCCTGCAGGAGAGCATCTGTTTGGGACATTCAGGATTTTGAGGGCCTGACTGAGGCAGCGTCAGTCCCTCTCATGCCCCTGTGCCTGGATGATCAAAGCAAAACATCTGATACAGGCTGTATCAGACCTTCCTCCAGAAGGCACCTGAAGAAGGTGGCCACGTACCTGCTGGGAGAAGGGACAGGGTTGTGGCAGACGCCTGGCTCTGCCTTGCTTGTTCTAAGGATAAGAAACCAGCCTTCCCTGAATCCCCAGCCCAGTCTAGCATCCCCTGTGAGATGGTGACCCCCTGTGGAAAGCTTTTAGGTTACACATACGAGGCTGCAAGAGGTGAGAGCATCAGCTCAGCACTGGAGAAAGGAAGGGTTTGCTTAACCCCAAGTATCTGGGACCACTTTTCCCTGCTGGAAATTCATCCATTACTTTCACTTGCCCTGTCTCTCCCTGCTAACCATGCCACGTCACCTTTCTGAAGATCAGTAGGAACACAAGAGTGGGAAAGGACCACAGCATCTCCTTCCACTCGTGGCCCATCCCATACAGAGGCAAGAGCCATCAGACAAGTGCCATCTCAGGTTCTGTGCACCCATCATTTGGCAACCTCAGCAACCCGATGTCAAGCACATCCAAGCAATCACCAAGGGGAAAGCCCAACCCAGGTGTTTCCAGCCAAGAGCAGCCCCCCATCCTGGTCCCGCTCTCCAAAAACAGAGGCTGGGGTTGTTTCCCAAAGGGCATGAGCAAAGGGAGACTGTGTACTCCTTCTCCTGGAAGTTGACCTCTTCAGGGTAGACTACTCCACAAGCGAGATCCTGCCATGCTGCATCTGCAGAGGGACCTGCTTACAGGCAGCATCCCACCCACGGGAAGAAGCACAGAGGGCCCTGCAGCCCCAGTACAGAGCAGAGCCCAGGCTGGACCACAAAAAGGAGTGAGTGGCGCTTCCTCCAGCCTTTGGGCACCAGCAGTGGCTTTTTCTCTCTTCCAGTCCTAGGAGACACACGTGCAATGGTCAGACATCATCTGCCTCTCAGGAGGGCTCATGAGATAGCATCTTCCACAAGACAACACAGATGGCCTGGGAAAATGCAGATGGTGATGATCAAGGCCAGGAAAGAGAACTCCAAACGTCAGCAGAGGGACGTTCTGGTCACATCTGTAGCTTATGGACTCATTTCAAACCCCATCACACAGCACCTTCCCCAAGGGTAGATATTCCCTCAATGTTCCCTATGATGTAAAAATATAATTTTAAAAAGTAAAAATAAAAATAAAAACCTTGCTCGCCCATGTCAGTATTTCAGAGCAAGGTCCAGCCTATGCCTCTGTGTTGATTAAAGCAGGGTTTCTGCAGTGCCCTGCTCCCCTCACAGCAGGTACCTTGACACCATGTGAAGGTTTCAAAGGTGCTTGAGCAAAGTGCTTATAGACCTCATACCAGGTGACATACAGCCCCTCGTATGGGGCATCACCTAGCCCAGCAGTGGATACTAAACACAAGATTCAATGCAAGGCCGAGAAACCCTCTGTGCTTTCATGGGTAATTGGGAGCCGATCACAGTGTGAGACCCTTTGCTGTCTGCACTGCCAGTGCCAGGCACTGGAAGCTTCCACGGACAGCAAGGCATCCTGCCACAGCTCTTGCGCTGGCTGCATGTGCTTCAGGCAGTGTCAAGGTGAAGAAGCACATGCCAGCCCTGCAACCACTCACGGGGTTCACTGGCAGGAGTCATCCCCAGGACCAGTCCCTGCTCTCCAGCTGAGCTGGGCTAGCATGGCCCCGCTGGCACCGGGAGGGGAGAGGATACTCTGCAGGCACTGCAGCCCTTTCATGGGTCTGCTCTCAGCAGCACCCAGGCAGCTCCTCTCCTTTAAAGTGCTTGAAGGACAATTGAAGTGCTGAAGATTTCTCTAATCCTCTTTAAAAAATAAGAAAAAAAATGTTAAGACTGGCAGCCAGCTTACAGCGCAGGCCCAGAGGCAGGCTCGTTTCCAAGCAAGTCACTTTGGTGCACAGTATTGCTTTGGATGAGAAGTGTCTTCCACACCAGACTCTGCCATGAGCATCACCCCCAGGATGGGCAAGGATGCTGGGGACCGTTTCCCCAAGCCATGGCTTTGCACCAGTCTGGTGCTCTCCATCCTGTCCCTGCGCAGCACAGCGAGCATCAGTCCCGACTGGAAGCTCTCCAGATAGCCAACACATGGGGAGGCAACGTCGCCATCTTCCTTCTCCCCTCCTAGCCCCAGAGGCCATGAAGCACTGAGCGCTTTTCCCCTTCTGGGCACAAACAGGCTAATTTCAGTGCACTCAGTGTAAAATGTGGTAGGTATCTGACATGTGACCAAAGCATGGCAGTCTGGGGCCAGTGTTTAATTTCTCACTCACTATTCACTCAATACTTCCCAGTCGAATGGGCTCTGCTGATAGCCAAAAGATGCTGGGGTTTTTCTAATTGCCAGCACCACAAACTCAGCAGAGGTTCTGAAAGCCTGTCGGGTATTTTCCCTCCCTCCTTGCCCCCCACTACCATAAGCTCTGCGGTTAGTACTGAGCTGACAGTCTTCGTGGTCAGGTGGAAAAAAATTGGTTTACGGCAGCCGCAGCTCTTCCCTGGCGAATCCTGCCCCACCACACCCAAGCACAGACCAGCCCTTTTTCCTACGAGTCCTGCTCACACATCGGCCCATCCCACAGCGTGCACAAACCACGCTGGCTCCCCCCGCGCAGCTCCAGGCGCAGTGGGCCCCAGTGACACCTGCTTGGGAGATTAAATCTCTCTCTCTGCCCTCCTGTGCTGCAGACTGAGTTTCTCTCCAGCGGCTGCTTCCCCCAGTGAGCGCAGGCTTTGGGCTTTCTTTAGTCCCATCAGAGGTGGTAATCAAGGGGTCAAAACAAGATTTTTCTGAGAGTTCTTGATTTGCACTGGATTGCTGAAAGCGTGTCTGTGCTCCTTTTGCTGTATTATCTGAACTCTGCTGCTTCTTGCTTTCCCAGCACAAGCATCTGCAAGAAGCATTTGCTGTATTCAGGAAAGAGTAGTTTAAAGTGGCAGAGAACAAAATGTCTCTTGCCAGTTCTCCAACTTCCTATCAAACTGAAATCCCAGAGTCAGTTTCGTTCGAACCCCTCTGAGCAAGCCAGCTGGGCAAAAGGCATGTCAGAGCTGTGGAAACATTACGTTTCATTATTCTCTCCAAAGTTCGCAGAAGAAATAATTTTCACTGAGCCCCCTGGGGTGTGCAGGAGACAGACAAAGTGTCAGATTGAATCGGACAAACATTTCCAGCTATGCTATCTGGCTAATGCAGAAAGCAGTGAAAAGACCTACTATTCAGGGAAGAAAAATAGATAATTAAAAATCTGTAGTCGTCTTAAGAAGTCCCATGGGTTTTAACAAGGGAAGGTCAGTGTAATTACACAACCTACCCAGCCAAGCCATGCTCACAGGTCCAAAGCTAATTTCATTTCATAGGTTACTGATCTTCTTGAGGGGAGCCTGCTTCGGAAGAGTTCCCAGATATCCCTTCTGGGACTGGCCCTGTGACCCCCGAGTTCACCAAACCGCACCTCTACACAACTGGAGCTCGGCACATCCAGCTTCACCTGGACAAGCAGCAACATGTGTTGTGAAGAGCATCTTTCCAAATGGCTCTGGTGCCCCCTCTCCTCCAGAGAAGGTGTGCTCAGAATCAGCGTGGCTGTGTTTGTAAACTGAAGTCACCCAAAAAGCCCAGCCAAACTTTTCTCCAATCTCTTCCTCTTCCTCATCAGCATGAGTGGCTTCATCCAGCTCTGTTGGCCATCAACAAGCTGACATCAGGCTCACTAACCACAAAAGTCTCCTGATGCTTCTGTGCAGGGGAAAATCACCGTGCTTTCGGCCTTTGGTACACAGAGATAGTAACTTCCCTGGGCAGCTGCTTAGAACAGGCCCTGCCACAGTTCATCTTGCACCTTGGTCAACCCAAGACTACAACACTGATGGAGCAAAGAGCAGGTGAAGAGATATGCTCACCGGCCCTGCAGCTGTCGCAGCTGCCATGTGATGGAGGGTGGCATTTCGTTTTCCTCTCTGTCACGCAGCAATCCGCAGCCTGACGGAACTCTTCACTGCGGCAATTCAATCAGGAGACTACAGAGGGTTGAAAAGGTTCAGAGAGAAGCAGTCCATGCTTCCCTCAACACTAGTGAGGGCAGGATGTCTCTGCTCGGGAAGCCCTTGAGGGTGACAGCACTAACCTCACCTCCCACTCCCCAGTCAAGAGTGGGCGATGTTACTGGGGACAAGGAGGATTCAGGCTGCACTGATGTTAATGCCACAGGTTTTAAGCTGCTCTTAGCCACTTCTAGCAGTTGGAGATAGTACCTTTTCTCCAAGGATGTCAGGGTTTCCCCCCTTGGCCCCATGAGAAGGGAAGAAAACCACTGGTCACCTGTACAGATGGGGGGACTTAACCTGGGACAAGGGAGAAGGAGGATGCTTAGTGTAAACATCACTACTGCACCTGAAACTACTCTTTTCTTGCTAGCTTTTAGATTCAAGACATAAAATCAATTCCCTGGGCACGCCCGAGCCCCAGTTCCTTCTCCAGCTGGGGGGAGTGCCCTTTGCAATACCTGTACTGCACAGGAGGACAGAGAGGATCCTGCTGGGTTGGTTTGTCTACAGGATCATCTCGCAACTGACTATATGCACACATTTACTTCAGAAGAGTCCCTTAGGGAGAAAGTTTCACTTTTCAGCACTCTTATTGGTTCCTATCTGCTCACATGATTATTTTTTTTAACTGATAAAATGTTTGCACACATAGATTTTATTTTAATCTTCTTTTGTCTTTTTCCCCTGTCTTTCCCCAGGTTAAGAGGGGAGGATGAAGTGATGCTGCCATACAGTGTCCCCCACAGACTGTTGCCGTGAACAGCCATGACACCTGCTTGCAAGAGGAGGGACAAGAGCCACCTCCAGCGCTACTCGCCCGCAGACATGGGCCAGGAGATAACTACAGGGAGAAGAGGCCTTCGCTTGCTGATGATGGCCTCACCCCAGCTAGAGCCAGATCACCCCGGGGTGCTTAAAAGGAGCCAAGACAGCATGACACAAGGTATGACGTTTCTCAGCTGGTGGGGAAGAGGGGACGGTGCCTCCCAGCAAGGCATGGTGCAACAACGGCACTGTGAGTCACTGATGGTTTTTCTCCAGCTGGAAGCAGAGAAAAGTTTCCCCATCGTCAGTCCTACGCACGCACATACCCACACCCACCTCCGGCAAGGTCAGAAATAGCACCCAGCACACATCCCAACACTCACGCACTGGCTTATCACGGAGATGAGAGGCTCAGCTTCTCATTTTCCTCCCTGTTGCAAAATCCTACAGCAGGAGCCTACCAGCTCACGGAGGTTGAGCAATGTCACCCCAACAACGCAGGAGAGAGGCTTTAGCAAGTGTCACCTCGAGCCCCGGGTCCTGTCCCACGGTCCACTGCCACACTAAGCCATGCCCCATGTCAGAGAGGGACGGCAGGGAGAGGCTCGCAAGGGATTTGCACTGTGGAGCCTACAGGTTGGTTCCCCCTCACTCAAGCTTGGCAGGCATCGAAAGTCCTCTTCACCCCTCCTTGCCAAGCCTGGGACCATGCTGCCTGGACAGGATCAGGAACCTGCCCTCCCACCTTCTCACCAGCAGGCCGCTACCAAAGCTGGGTGAAAAGAATTGTGGAAGGGCCCAGCATCATCAGCAAAGACAAACTTGGGACACTTTCCTGCTCGACCCTGTGGAAATGATCTCCAGATCATCACTGCGTCCTGCAAGGAAAGGGATCTGAAGTCTTACCTCTGTGGTGTCATCAATCAGGGGATAAAGCCCCAAGATTCAAAATGGGATGTGGTTTGATCAGTAAATTTGATCTCCTGAATCACACTACAGTGATTCTAAGGCATTTCACGTTAACTACGAACACAATCAACCCAGCATCTTCAACCACTCACTGAGAGGTCTCCTCCATGCCTTAGGCTAAGCAACATTGGCAACAGCACTGGGTGGCCCAGCCCTAAGGCTGCAGGGTGACCTGGATCCTCACATGATCATTCGCTTTCATAATTGCAGGAAATTGCAGTTTAGGCTATGTGCAGAGGGAAGTGTCCGTACCCAACAGGAGTGTTGATAGCTTCAAGCATCTCAGAAAGATCTTGCAGGGACATGCCCCAGGGAGCAGCACGAGGAGGGGATGAGCCAGGAGCCAAGGGGGCTCCAGCACTGGCCATGCCCTCCCCAACAGGGCACAGTCCCACGGAGTCTCAGCATGGCCAGCAGAGCCAGACAGAACAGGGATCCATTAACAGCCCCAGACACAGCGAGGTGATGAACCAGGACCAGGGTCCCTCCAGGGAGCCTGGTCTGGAGTAGAAGAAGGGGCTGGAGACAAAGCCACAAGGCAGGTTCAAGGTCCATGCAGTAGCCAGGGCTGAAGATAAAGACTTATCTAATGCAGCTTAGATGGGGACAGGTGACCCAGGCTTAAGCTTAAATGAGGTTGTAGGCCATGGGCAGAGGAGGTGTGTGGGTGAGGGTCCCAGATAAGGTAAAAAAGCCAAAGGCAACCTGTACCCCATTTCCCAGCACTGTCTGGGCTTTTCAGTTCTCGTGGCAAAGCTGCTTTTTGTCATAGACTCTCACATACACAAAATGCTCTCCAAAAACGCCCGCTAGGCCGAATGCTGCCAGCCCCATCAGGTGGGATCAACGCTGCTGCTTGTTCACGCTAAGGAGCATAGAGCATACAGCGCTGTCTTCAACAGAGCATGACATAGTTGCGGCACACCAGTAATGTCCACAGGCTCCAAAAACATGATGCCTTTCACAGCGCTGCGTCTCAGCTGTGCTTTGCAGAGCAGGAAGCTACAAGTCCCTGTGAGTACGGGTTTGCAGTGCAGGCACTTCCAAGGAGAGCTATGCTTCTCAGCCGGTTGGCCCCAAATCTCTCCCCGGCTCAGAGCCAGGAAAAAGCTTTGGCTTCACGAGCTGCAGCAGCAGCAAAGCTCTGACCCCCCTAAGTTTAAGGAGGCACAACCCCAGAATTGATCTGTCAGATGCAAGAACAGCATAACAAGAGACAGCCTGAAACAAGCACCACTCTCGCTGACATCTGTCACCAACATTTGAAGAAGGCAGGCAGCAAACACAGCTAAAAACGAGGGCTCGGTGTTCAGCTGACCGAACTACCACCAGCCAGCCGAGCAGAAGGACCTGCCAAGTGACATGCTCTTGGCAGGGGAACTTCCACTACAGCTCTTTGCCTGTTGCAAACAGACAATAACACAGCCCACAGCGGAAGGTGCTCAAATTAGGTCAGCCTTTTCCGCATTTGCTCTGAGTGGAGAGCTCATAAGGACAATCCCCAAGGCCAACACTCAGCAGCTCGTGAGGGTGGGGTGAGCTGTGCTGTTCACTTGAGCTCGTAACACCCCAACTCCCATCTTCTCTGGCACCGCCACTCTTCCCTTACGCTGTTCGGAGCTGCTGGCTGATGAACACAGCTGAAGGTGCACTCCCAGCGAGCGGCATTTCCCACTAGAAGATTGTTGTCTGGTTACTTACTCTGGTTTTGCTCTCCTTCATTAGTTTTGAGTCCAAAGATGTGGTTGTGTTAGCTCTCATCGAGGTACCCTGGATTTAGAAGGTTGCTTCTGGGGAACATTCACATCCACAGAACAAAGCCAGGGTTTGTGGACAAGACCCGGTTTGCCATAAACCTACGCTGGCTAATAATGATGTTCCTTTCTTTCTTATCAGTTATCTACTTACCACCAATTACTAACTTTCCTATTGTTTTTGCACTAGGCTGTCCTCAGGCTAAGTAGGTTACAGGTATCAGGGTCATCTGTCCTTCCTGATGCAGGCACAGTATTTCCCTGCAATACAAATTCATCACAGCGTAACAAGAAACACCTCAGCCAGCTCTCGGGTGCTGATCCTCTCTGCCTGATGATCTGAAGGTATTTGCCCCAATCAGACATAATTCAAACTCCCCCCAGTTAACACAGAGCCAGACGACAGTTCAGCTTCCCCACACAAGTCTCTCAGGCTTGTCACTGGTCCACTCCAGGCCTTTCTACACCCATCTCTGCTCACAAAGGGAAGCTAGGATGGGTCAGGCACATGTGCTGAAGAAGCTGTTTCTCCAGCTCCACCGGTTACAGTTCAAGTTCTCAATGCAGTGAGCCACGCTAGTGCTTGGACTGGAAAGAAAGCCCCAGGGCTTTCCAGGCAGAAGAGCCAGGGATACAACAGGGCAACCGACAAAGACCAGATGTCAGACGAAGGAAGGCTTCCTAAAACACCTCAAAGGCAGTGCAGGAAGGCACTCGAGTGGTTAATTCTTACACAACACTGCTGCATGAACACACACAGTCCTGGCAACACAACAGTAGAGCAGCCAGGGCCCAAAATGATCACAGCCCTAGTACAAGCTTTGGCTCATCTTCACAAGATCAAGCCTTGCAAAATGCAGTGTTTTCAAGAGCAGAGTGTTTCTTCAGTCACAACAACTAAGGACTTCCATCGCTTATTCAAAACCCGAATCCAGGTTAAGGGACAGGGAAGCACCGTTTATCTCCGCTGTGGTCAGGACCCCTCATCACCCCATTTTTTGGGCATGACAGACAAGTCACAAGTAGGAGCAAACCCTCCCTCCAAGGCAGCAGAAGCTCAAAGAAAACCCCCACACCACAGCAATTATCAATTGTTTTTCTGTTTACAGTAGTCACTTAACAGGCATACTAAGGGTTTGTTGTTTTTTTTAATTGGAATTCTGATGTTGGAGTTACTTTATTTGGAAGGCTGCAGGAAAACCAAAACAGCTGCTCTAAAAAATAATTACAAAGGAGAAAAACAAAGTTGAGATCATACTGTGCTTTAAAGGAAAGTTACATAGTTTAACTTGCATAGCACAAGCATACATAAGTAGCTGAGTTAACAGGCATTGATACAGCCCATCTCAATTTCTGTTATTTTGTTTTTTTGCTTTCAAATATGAGCAACTGGTTGCTGGTCTCTGCTGGAACCAAGGTAGGCTTACTTGCAGCTAGTGGACAGTAGTTTAGTTTCGTTTAGCCAAGGAATAGTGTACACTACAAAGGTGCAAATGTTGTGCTAAGGAGAGAAAGAAAAAAACAGTTGTCAGATTAAGAACATAAAACATTGTCTTTGACTGTGGTTCTACACTGATTTACTAGCCCACATGACCCAGAATTATGCCACTTTCATGGCTCTCTAGACTAGCATTCTCCTGGCAAGCATTCTGGAACACCACTCTTGCTAGTACTTGCTCAGGATAAATCATTTCTCTTGAAGAAACACTAGCAGAGAAGCTGGGCAGTCAGCACTTCTGAAGATCAGGTTACCGCCTTTACCCATTCACACACAGGAAAGCTTTCAGCATGAACAATACTCCAGCATAAGCTCTCAGGCACAGGTAAGCACACCTGCACAGCTAACCTGTATGTGCATGAGTCAAACCACTGCAGCTGTCGTAATGGTACACACACACTTCCTAGGAGCTTAACGGATCACTTCTGTGCAGTTCCAGTTCTCTTACATACAGGCAAGAAAGGGCCTGTACACAGGGAAGCTAAGCCTATCACTGTAATTAATACAAGTAATGAAGTACTATGGAAGAACTAGATTCAGGCCAGATCAAGGCAGGCATATTTGGTGCTCTCCTCTAAAAAGCTAAAGCACTCATTAAAAAGCACTGCTATCAGACAAGACTCCCATGTAACTGCCCCTGTTCTCCGTGCCCACCAAGCTATCTGCCTCTTGTGATCAGTGCTTAGCCCAAAGCACTACTCACAGTAATTCAAGAACCCCAGGAAAGCACAGTAAGTCAAGCATGTTTACATCACCATGTGACATGAGGAGCTCAGAATGGTATGGGGAGTCAGGACACTGAGCTTAGAGCCAGGAGACCTGTAGGCTTGCAGAGTTTCTGCCACATACCCTTCTGTGATTCAGACCACAGGCACTTTAAGAGGACTGAAGCATGCACAGTCCTTCATGCATTACGGCCTCACATCCCCACTTACAAAACAGGCTAAAAGGCCCTGCCTTCTCTGTCACCATCATCTGGCAAGACAAGTTCTGCAAGGGCAGTATCTTGTTAAATGTAAAAACACAAGGTCTCCAGTCTTGACTGGGCATCCTGGTTTTGGTCAAAACGTAACAATTTCTTTTAGCGAATCTTCCTTACAGCTAAGTTCTGTTCTAACCAAAACCGGGACACTGCCCGCACCTCCCTGTGCTAAGCCAGCCAGAGGGAAGGGGTTGGAAACCCAGGGGCCAGCACGCCGTGCTCTGGAGCCTACCTTCGCCATCTGCGGTGCCTCATGCAAAGCGCAGCTCTGGAGATCAGTTGCTGGCTTGGGGCAAGTTGTCCGGCCAATCTCAACTTCTATCGTGTACTTGAGTCCAGACACAATCTGCAACGAGACAAGCAGGCAGAAACAGCTTTATTTACAGCTTATACAGAGGGGCTCTCAGATGAGGGAAGCCTAGCAAGAAAGCTGACAGTTTTCAGGTTACACAATGGAAACCAGACTCCAGAAGTGCAGAGGGGACTGTGCGTGGCAACCTCCACAGCAGGAGCCCTGGGCACCCTTTCAAAAACAGGAAACAAAATCCAAGTAAACAAGTCTCACAGTGCAGCTTCCTCAGCCAGTAAACAGAGGCATGTGTTAGCTCCCCAGCAGCCTAAGCTACCAGCTTCCTCAACAACACACAGCACTCAAGGGCATTCACATCGATCAGACACAAGCTACAAAGAACAGGCTTTTATTCACCCTCTGTGGGGAAAAAAAAAACACCAGCTTTAAAACCCCTTCAGCTTGAGGCCTGCTCTTTCCAAAGAGACACCCCGCAGGCCTCGCTTCCCGCTGGCCCCCCGCCGCTTCCCAGCCCGTCCCGGCGAGGGGCCGGGCCGCCCCGGCGCCCACCTGCCTCTTGGCGCCGATGATCCGCACCACCCGGCTGGAGTACATGTCGTTGCTGGCCTTGTTGTACTCCGCCATGGCGAACCGCAGGGCCCGATCCAGGCCCTCGTCGTTGTCGGGGTTGGCGATGTCCACCGGACCCCCCACCAGCCGCGGGCGGTCCGGGCCGCCTAGCACAGCGCCGGCCAACACCAGGGCCGCGGCCAGCAGCGCCAGAAACACACCGTCACCCGCCATAGCTCCTCTCCTCACCGCCCCGCCGTGCGGCTG
>Ga0181612_109851_pt1 | contig 13922 bp, 8 predicted proteins | sample HoacroProtozoa21_FD_119630 | JGI IMG/M metagenome (GOLD analysis project Ga0181612, IMG submission 119630) | Hoatzin crop microbial communities from Cojedes, Venezuel. Combined Assembly of Gp0051906, Gp0051904, Gp0051908
AAAAGAAGCTGAATTTTCCAAACTCTTCTTGATTTTTTTTTTTAAATAATTAGTGGATTAGATATTTCATAGCCATTATCCCTAACCCAATCAGCTACAAACTCCTCTGGGCTACGTGTGAAGGTTCTTCAAATTCAGGTTAGTTAACAGGTGCTGCTTGCTCTTGGGTTTCATAATTTGCTCCTCTGCAATGAAAATTAAACTGAGAGACACACTTTTCCCCAGAATACACTGTGGGAGTGTCCTAGAACTCGTGTCTGACCAATATCACCTGGAATTGTAGGTGATTGTCCCAAAAGCTGCTCACCCTTCACAAGACACTCTGTAACTGGAGCATGACTTACATATTCTCCTAGGTACTGCTGTGCTGCATACATGTATGGGACATACTAGACATCCTTTAGGAGTGGCTGCTGTTTAGCATGATTTATAGCTGTAGTTGCAACTAATAAATGCACCAATGGCTTAAGCCTCTGATTTACAGATATTTAACTTGAGAACTGTAATTCTACAATTTTATCAATAAAAGGTTAATATGGACAGTACCATGCATACACACAGTCAGTACAATTGTTTTCTGAATTGCTATTTTTAAAAATCTTATTTGGCCAAAAGCATCTAGATCATTGCTATGTGTGTGACCTAGTCACTCCAGTATCACAGTGTTGACAGGCTGATGCAGATCTGACACTGCTGGTTACAAAAAAATACATAAAAGAAGAAGCACAAAAATTTTTTCTCATTAAGTAACAAATTAAAACAGTCATAAAAGACTTTAAAAGATAAGGAAAAAGGACGTGTTAGAATATAAAATTTATTATTTATTAATTACAAGTTGTAAGTGACTTATAAATGACCGTATATTCCTAACGATGCACACCTATACCTAGACTATCTTAACACTTTACTTTTTTCAGACGTGTGATCCCTGCTTTAGAAAGACAGTACATATTACATAGTGCTCTGTTGTTACAGAGACAGGTGAGACTTGCCCAGTTAAGATTATCAAGCCAAGGGATTTTTGCAGGAGTTTTCAGAGGCAAAATATCTCTCTTTTTAAGTGTGCTTATTTTCTTTGCCAATTCTTTGTAGTCAGCATGACAGTGAGGGCAGGTAGGCCACTTCTCACTGGTGTAGCAGATAAATCAGTCTGTCTCGCATCCCCACTCAGCGCACAGGATGGACTGTGCTTTGGCTGCCCTTGCCCCCAGAGTCTTGCCCACCTTTCCTGCCTGCATCGACTGCCCTCTGTTCGAAGAGGCACTCTGCTGCCTCGCCTTCCACCTCATTGCTGCCTTTTTGTTGTGGGGTTTGGGTGATAAGTGTCAATGTAGAAGGCACAGTCATCTGAGTACTTGGAGCTTTTGGGGCAGGTAACCATCCTATTTAATAGCAAGTTCAAAAAGTAGAAACAATTCTCCTAACAAATTCTTCCTTTATTGTCAGTGAAAGAGAAAAGTCACCTGTAAAACTACCTCTTTTTTCTCCCACTCTTTTTCCCTCCTTATTTTTAATTTTTGTTTATTTTTTCTTTCTCAAAGTCTCCCTACTTTATTTGGCAAAGACAGCAGATGAGCTTCCACTGTTTAAGTCTCTCTCCGCTTTTTACTCAGCAGTATTACAATACGTTGGCCACATCCAATGCCTTGGCAGCACAGCTAAACTCCCAGGAGTGCTGGAATTTGGCTTTTGTTCACTTATATGATTTTAAGTCTTCTCATGAAAATGGGAAGAGTGCCTGTGTTATATTAGTTCTGAATGTGATCTATTTGGAAGAGGGTTAGCATAAGACCTGAAAGCCAAGCTGCACCAGTCATTTTCCTGAAATAAAAATTTTGCTAGGAAGTGACAAATATTCTGAAAACAAACAAAAAAAATTATGCATGAAGTGTTTTCTTAGTTTAATGGTTTATGCTCAGTTTCAGCTGTATGATGGAACTTCTGCCAGGGCCTTAAGGGCTGGCAGCCCAGCTAAACTCTTAAAGATTCAGCACAGATGGAGAGGCAAGGGAGGCAAAATGAAGTGCAGATTTCATATTCACAGTTCAGGACTTGTGGAAGAGAGCCAAATCTGTAGTACTAGCCAAACTCAGAGAGTTTCATCACAAAATATAGCTATCAGCTTCACAGACTACTAAAGCCCTATAAACCACATTAGATCTGCTACAAGGAGAAGCCATAAAGGTTTGAGCTTAAAAATTGGATGGCAGCATTTTAGGGAACACCTCGAAACACTCATTCAAGAGTGAGACTGCTCTCCCTCACTTTAAATTGGCTAGTACACACCATTTTAAATCAGTCTCCCAATGGCAGACACAGATTAGGAGCTTGTAGCCACACTTTTCTATCAATAAATTAAAAATCAGAGTCAGCTGGGAAGTGCGGAGGCCAATAGTACTTAAACATGGATTGGAAATGAAGGGCAAAGAACAAGTGATCTTGTCAAAAACAGTAACTACATCTGAGCATTTGTGGGACTGGCAAATGGAAAAGCGTGAAAGAAGAGCGGAAAAAGTCATTATCACAGGAGAAAAGAAATTGAGTAGAGAAGTGTCAGTATAAAAAATACAAAACAGAAACAGCCATACTTTTGACCTTACAGTCTTCATTAAATTTCCCAAATACAGCTTTATGGTTCATAACATGCCTTTTCATGAGATATATGCAGCTTTTCAACCTGAAAAACTGCTTATGTTATGAACAGTTTCTATGCAAATGTTTAATGCAAACATTATCTAAAACTGTTACAAACATCTTCAGGAGCATAAACACTGAAAATTGCAGAGAGTTTCTTCAGTGCAAAGCTTGAAAATGTAGTAGTTTTTCAATAACACTGTTCATTTAATGCCACTTAATACACTTCCACACAAACTCCCAGAGCATGTGTAAAATTAAGCTGGTCCCCTACAACAGGGAACTTATTTATACCTATTATCACTTGCTTTCTTCAGAAAAATCTCACTTGAAGTGGACCATGTGAGCATATGAGAGAATGCACAATGAACCAGATTTGTTTGATTGCTACTCTGAACTATGCAGTTTCCTTCATTTTTTCCCCTTCTGTTGTTTATGAGAAGAGTGTAGAAGTTTTTAACTAACTGTAATACATACAAATGACCACATAATAAATTACATCAACAGAAAGTTAGTTATCTTGTGGGTATCTAGGAAGGAGACATATTAGGAGGAAGAAGTTTTTAAGTTAAAGGAGATACCAGTTGAAACGAAAATAATACTTGAAGAAGAGTGTAGCAGACAGTGCAGAAAAATAAATTTAAAAAAATTAAAAATCTGTCTAGTACGATAGTTATAAGTCAGACTCTTTTACTATCCTGAGCAATAAAATAGTTATATGTTATTCTTAATGAAATTCCTAATTTAGTATTGCTCAAAGGGATTCTAGAATTTAAATAAAAACACTAAAGTATAGAACTTCACAGCTAACAGCTTTTGTACGTAACATTTTCTAACCAACTTAAAATCCAGTGTGTAAGTACAAATCAAGAGAGATAAAAGAACTGCGTTTTTTATTTTTCATTGGGCTTTGATTCAAACATGCTTGTATAGCCTTAATGAAATGACAGCTTCTCTCAAAGAAAAAAGTAGCAACTATAAACTTGGCCAAATAAAATATTTATGTGGCTCAAGAATACTTTATTTCATATCTTTATTCCATATTCAGGGAGGACACTCAACTTAGGAAAAGCCACACTGGCTATGTGTATTCACAAGCAATTCAGTGTGACAGAAATAGATTGGCAGATCAAAGCAAGTGATGTAGAAGAACCTGAGACCTTGCAGGTTGCTTATGGATGCAGACTGAAGAATAAGTGTGTTTTATCACAGCCTAAGCAAGGTAGATACTTCAGTAGCAGTGAAATGGGCCCTAACACTGGGCAGACTCAACTGGACATCTCCATGATCAGTGAAGAACCTGAAGTGCTGGCACCAGTGACCAGGGGTGAGACACCCCCCGAGCAGTCCCTCACTTACGGGGCTGGTAGGTTCAGTGTGGCGGGCGTGGCAGCACGAACCTGTAAAGAATACTTTCTAAGGAGTTTGAAGAAATAATTGTGATTAAATAGTGACAACAAACCAAGTTTATCTGGTTTAGTGGATATGCACCGAGTTTTGTAAAGGAGGAAAACCGACAGATGCTTCAATCAAAATGATCATTTCTAACTGGAGAACTCAAAAACAGTGATATGCAGTGCCTGTGCTGTGGAATATGAAAACAGAGAGAGAAGAATACTGTTGTAAAAAGACTAGAGAGAAGAACTGAGGAGAGAAAGATTAGTCTATCAAAAGTGAGTGACAGATGCTGGAAAGGAATCCAATGGGTAATACGAGATGAGCTAGAATGAAAAAAAAAGGTTCAGCAGAGAAAGCAGAGAGGGAGAAAAAGTTAAATCATTAAAAAGGAATTAAGAATTAGAACAAAAAAATAAATAGGGAGATATTAAAAATGGTGAGAGGCATTTCAAATATTTATTACCTCCATAATTAGCTTTCTCTCTAAACTGTGTGCATGGTGTGTGTGACTATGTACAATGCTGGACTCAGATGTGCTTGCATTTGCCGAAGGGCAGCTGGAGTCAGCCTGGGGTGCAGGTGCCCCTGGCCTGTGGTGTCAGCTACTGGGGCCACTGGGGTGTCTGTGCCACCCACTGGAGTGGGTGGGGATCTCAGCCCCAGTCACTGGGGTGGGAACCATGTGTCCCCTGAGAAACAGCTATTGGGGGGTTCAGTGTGCATGAGGGGCTCAGCACCAGTGGCTGGAGCGGGACCACGGGTCACAGCCCATGTGCCTGGTTCTGTTTGCTGGGGGTGCAACTGTCTGTAACTGCCCCAAATTGTGTGTGCATGGGGTGTCACTCACTAGCAAACCTCAAGCTGGACCAGCCCGTGAGCAGGGGACCCTGGGTCTGGGCCGGGGTGTTAGGCAGGGAGGGGGTCTCTGCTGGTACTTGGGTGGACCCACAAGAACACGGTGCCTGTGGGATGAGCGTGAGTGTCCGTGTGCTTGCAGCAAGCACCGAGCTGGACAAGCCAGCGGTTGGGAGACCTGTCAGGGGGGTAAGAGGGCCTCAGAATGCAGGCTGATTGAACATGCAGATGGAAAAGCAGCAGCCGCATCCCTTGGCCTGGGCTGGAGACCCCTGGCACACTGGGCTGGGCTCCAGCACCCAGGAGAGGGAATCCCTGGGCCCCAAGCTGCTGGAGATGGCAGCCACTTGTCCCTTAGCAAGCACCTCTGTACTTTGTAGTGAAAATTCTTTTCACACTCATTAGGAAAGTTAGAGAAGATCAGAAAGAGATACTTTTAATGAATAATTTGTGGAGTACACCTCCACGGTGTTCACGCTATTATCCAATTATTCTGAGTGGAAATAATTAACCTGCAGTGCTCCAGGCTGCCACTGTAATGTGTTTTTAAAATGTTTTATATGACATTAGTTCTTAGGAGAAATGTCTCATTTGAGCTCAGAGAACTTTCACAAAATGGTGAAATAAAACCACTGCACGCTTCTTGATTCTGCTGAACCAGCCCTCAGTGAGTCAGCTCTGACCTAGATTATTCAGGAGTAGGTTCCTTCCAAGCCCACCGTCAAAGTCAACAGCAAATTTTCCACAAAGTTCAGTAGGACTTGTCACTTGTCTGGAGCTTAAGTTTTATACTCTGTGCTTGGATTGCTAACATTTTTCTGCACTTTTTGATGGTTTGTATAAAGTTCATTTTAATTTGGGATGATAGTGACATTATACCACCTTTGTACAGAAGCCACCAAGCCTTTCTTAAATACTGATAGTTTTCAGTTGCTGTCTAAGCTGCCAGGCTTGAGGTAAACTGATTTATTCTCCATTGATGATCTGATTGTGCTTCCATAAAAATAAAATTTTTGAACAACAGAGAAAGGGGCACAATAAAGTAATGAAGGCTACACTTGTCTTATTTGCAAAGAGATGTAACAAAACCATAAATAGTGCCATTCATTTAAATGCTTTGTTAAAAAAATATTATAAAGAAGAAACAGAAGAAAAGAGTATCAGTTCTTCCTTTTGATCAATTATCCTTAAAATCAACCATAATATATGATGTTTACATTTACATTTCCTTGGTACAGAGTTGAGTTGTTATAAATTACTTAATATAGTTATACGCAATGCAGTATTCCTACTAATTAAGTAGTAAGAGTGGTGTTTTATTTCAGAAGTGTTCTGGTTACCTTTAGCATGATGCAGGTACTCTTGCAGCTGTTACAACTGTGTGTCCAGTTTCAGCTTGAAAACCACTTCAGATCACACAACAGATGACGGTCTTAGCAAGCACTAAGTGAATTAAAAATACCTAGTATTTGCGCATGATGAATTTTAGAAGCTGGGTAAGTGTGACAGATTTGTGATTAGGCCGGCTAGAAGTAACAAATATATTCTTGTAAATCCTATCCTCTGTAAGGACCAGTGTATAATTTGTTACACAGACATGACTCTGTACCAAAATGCAGAGCTTCCACTCAGTCTTCTAGGCTATCTTGACTACAGTTGCACTCTGAGACTATAATTAATCTCAGATAGGTTTAAGAATTAATGCTCTGGATAGTACTGTTCCAATATTGTCAATTTTTCACTAGTGTTCTACAAGTCATAATTAAAGAAGCCACTCTGGAAGAACAAGTTCTCCTTAGAAGTAGTGAATATAAGAATTTAGCTGACAAAAATTTCATGTACAGTTTAAAGGCTTATTAAAATTCAGGAGTCACATATTTACAATTCCGTAAAATACTAGGATGCATGTGCAGCATTTTGAAATAAAGTTTAAATAATTTACAAAGTACAATGCACAAAAAATGGCAAATATCTTCCTGTTGGTAAAACTAAGTCTGTGACTCAACGGCAGAACCGGACTCTCCGAGCTGAGGATTACCAGTTCTCTCTTCCCTAACATCGATTCCCATCACAGCATTGCACTGATTAAGAACAGCCCTTTCCCTTGCAAATCTCGTTCTATGTCCTGAAGCAGTTGACAGCACAACTCTGCAAATAATTTTGCCTGCACGCCTGGGAAAGTGATGTGTTCGGGTGGGATGAGAATGAATGGCTAACCTGGGAAAGCGGGAGATTCTAAGGCCTACGTTGCTACCAGAGTTTGCATAGTGCTGCACCATGATCTCATTTTCTGCATCACAGAGCCAGGCGGAAGGTACAGACTGTTATTCAGTATTGAAGGAAGACAAAAAATTATTTCCTGCTAATCCTTGCAAAAGAAAGCAGTTGAGGTATTCCAAGCTATTTTCTGAGACTAGAAATTACATTTACTGTCAGGTTTGTTCATGATGTTTTGAAAGGCATCTAATGTATTTCAGCTGAAGGACATCATGTATAACAAAACCATGAAATTACTAACTAACAGCAGCCTGAAAAATGTTAGGTGATTATACACTGTCATAACAATGAGATTTATCTAACACATGCAATAGGTGTAAAGAAAAAATCCCAGAATCTCTTTCTGTTAGTTTTTCTACAAATTACAACATTTTAAAGGCTGGTTAATTCACAGAGCATTGTGAGGGCAACTGGAGCAAAGTCCTCTTGTTTTCACCAGCCAAAACCCTAATAAAATTAGTTGCTTGAACAAGGAGATGTGAAATCTGGCTTATAAAAGATCTCTGAAACCTTTGCACAAAAACATTAGGAAAAAAGTTTCAACTGATCACTGGCTTTCCATTCTGATGCCTTACTAACCATTGCAAAGGACCAAAGGAAGGAGTAACACTGAAATGTAAAAGAAAGGTCACTTACTGAATAAGAGTTTAAACCTTTATTTTTTGGACAGCTTTTTAAAGATGCTTTTCTCTATGAACCAATGCTTTCACGCACAGGCTTACACACAAACACTGACTGCAGCATGCAGATGCTGATTACACGTCTTCCCTGTGACAATTCAGGCTGCAAGATAAAAGAAATAAAGTGCTGCAACAGGTGGGGATGTTTGATTACATCCTCCTGATTTTGCAACTATTACAACACACAGTCTTCCGTCATTGCAGGGCTTTTCAGTTGCCTGTGCTCTATTTCTTCTCTTCTTTTCCATTTCTCCTTATAACCTTCATATTACAGTTCTCACTCATTGTGTATTTATTACATTCCTAGTTTGAGTATTTGCTGCAATCTGTTCAAAAGCTGCTACTAAGGTAATTTTCCTGCCTTGACATAAATGCATTACCCTAACATAAACTTCCAGCTTGCTGCTCTGTAGCCTGGGTAAACATCTCTCTTAAACTTCCCTCCCCATGTCCCTCCTTCAGCAGCAGTATTCCCTTCCTGCCTTGTGGAAACTCTCCACAGTTTAACTATATATAATTCATTTAACCTAATTATATTAATATATGGTTGATGTCTTCCTTTGTTCCCCTGGTGATCTCAGCTTTTCATCACTCAGTTCTCTGAATTTCTAGCTAAGACTTTGACTCTTTCTACTTGTATCACTGCATGCAGAAGGAAATGAGAACTGGAACATGTTTTTAGTCAGTCCTCTAGACTCTTCTGTTTGTGCACTGAGCTACAACTAGACTGAATTTTTACATAGAAATATGGAGAGCTATGAATGGCATGAATAAAAGCATTTAAAGCACACATTGCTTTGTATTTTATTTGTCTTTTATTTCTGCTTTTATCAGTGGCTCCTCATCTATGCACTGGTTGCTTAGGTCCCACTATCTGTGGGAGGACAAAGATATTAATTTATGTTCACACGATACCTACTCTTACACAGAGCCTGACCGAGCTTTCAGCTGTGAAGGGAGAACACGTGCTGGGACGGCAGCTCTCATGGTCCTAATCCTTGTGCTTTGAGTCGGTTGTTTCCAAACAAGTCATAATTTGTTGAAGAGGATACTGTATCTCATGTTTCTCCTGCTTACTTGGTGTCAATCATAAGAAATACATCTGACTTTTGAACTTCAGAGATCCTGGTATAAATCAGTTGTAACTTACTTGCTATTCATAAAATCCCTATATCTTTTTCATTCGCTATTACCACATGTTTTTCCACTTAGTGTTCAAAATTTTCAGCTAAACCAGAGTAAAATAACCATGTGTGATAACACATACCACCTTGTGTTTAATGGAGCAACCAAAGGAATGTGAATTTATGACTAAATAAATGTGGGAGAGACAGAGTTGGTAGGAAGCTCACTGGGTATTGCAATGCTAGCACAAAGGAAGCAACAAGAAGCAAGATTCCAGCAGAGACCCTCCCCTGCCCCAAAGGTCCTATCACTAATCAAAAAATGTATTTGCAAAGTCCTATTAGAGCAAGGGTTATTGATTTGGGAGTTCTTGCCAGGGCAAATCTGTTCAGTTCAGAGAGATTCCCCAGGGTCCTGACAAACCCCACTCTTGCCATACTCCAATAAATGGTCCTACTGGGCACTGGTTTTTAGCAGGCCTAAAAGCAAGCAAATCCATTTGCTATTTTCTTTTACAGAAGGCTCCGGTAGGGGGGGGTCTGGTTTTTTTTGGTTTTTTTGTTTTTTTTTTTTTTAGTTTTCTTTTCCAGACCACTTCCAGTATTGACAGCAATGAAACAAAATACCTTGGACTATTTTATTATTATAGTTTGGCAATAGTCCTCATGCTGCTGGCTCTCTTCCAATAGTCTGTTCACACATGGATCTCAGCCATCTTGGGCACAGCTGGAAACTGTTGTCAAAGATAAAGTGAAATTCCTTTTCAGTTCCTCAAGACTTCTTCAAATTCTTTATTTCCCACAAAAAAGCCACTTTTTAAAGAAAGTAGTAATTTCACATTGTTTCTTCAGAGTGCTCACAACCTGCCACTTCAGATTAGAAGCCCCAGTTAACTCTTTAAAATGTGAAATACAGAGACTCCGCAATAACTCCCAGTAAATGGAAATAAGGCAGACACAATAAAGTAGAGAAATAATGAAACTCACTATGCTTCTTACACATACTCGCACAAACCAAAACAGCATAGCTGTCTAGTGTCAGCTGCTAAAGACGGGAGCCTTACAGTCTAAAATGCTATCTGCAAAATTAAATGGGTTTCGTTGCTCAGTTTAAAATCTGGTGAGCAGACAGAGACATAACCATATTTGTATATGGATAAATATACGCAGTTATATAAATTCTCATAGCAACACCTGTGTCATACTCAAAAACCAGAATGACTACAAATCTTTTTTATTTTTACATTTCTAATAATACACTTTCTAATTAAGATACAAATAAATATTATAAGAAGATAAGTAATTTCTGAAAAGTAACTGAATGAAAAGAAAAATTTATACAGCCATTGGCATATTATTCTCACTTTTTATTTGAATAAAGCACTCAATTTTTCTGGTCTGAAGTAAATCCAGCAGGAGAAGTAGTTCTCTGTTTCTTGTTATGTCCCTTAGCTGTTCATGCATGAAACAGAGTAATTTATTTCTGAAAAGGTTACTAGATGCTTAATAGCGAGGCAGAGAAAACCTCTTGATCGTTGTTTAAAACTATCAAGGCAAGATCTAAGTGACAGAAACCTGTTCAGTTTGGAGTCCTTTTCACTTGTGGAATTTAACTCCAAGAAATATCTGAATATAAAAAATAGTTCATTGTAGGTCTTGTTTTACACAGAATATGGTGTAATTTTAACTTAATGGAACAAATCCTTAGTACTGTTGAACAAAATCCACATTCAAGAAGATTAATACATGATTATAAGCCATTTGCTTTGGTGTTCTGTACCGATAGTCATCAAACTATGGATAATTATTATTACTGTAGAGCATAGAATACTGGAATGCCCATTCTTGTGTAAAAGTTCAGTAACTAGAAAAGTACATACTTCACAATCCAAATCCAAATCAGTAATACAGAGGTTCTCAAGCTTTTCCACGTTATCACCCAATACAGAAAATGATGAAATAACAGATATTATTCATCTGTGTAAATGAAGTCAAATGGATGAGAAGTGTTTTTTAAAAAGTAGTTAAAAGAGAAAGCATTGGTCTGGCAAACCAGAGCACAGGAACTGTACTCCTGATAGAGTAGGTAACCTGTAAAAAGGTACAGAGACAGCTTTGCAAGAGAAACACTAGAGCTAGTGTCAGTTGTTAAAGACTGGGAAGCAGAATTAATCCAATAAGATCATAGACTGGAAAATTACTTGTGTAGAAAGTATCTTTAATTTATAGTCTTGGATATGTTGTCACAAAATTATCAGAATTTGTACTACAGGACAATACCAATACTTACAGGAGGGCCAATAGTTCTCACTTTATCTAACAGGAATTAAAAGAGTAATGATAGCAACTCGGTGACATAGTATATTCTGAAAGAATCAGTGGCTAAAGAAGGGTTCAATTTTAATTTCTTTTAAAAAACCCCATGCACATCCAATTAATCTAATTTTATTTGTACAAATTTAAAAGATTTTCGTACAAATAGATACAAAAGACATTCGTACAAAAAGATATTCGTACAAAAGATATTCGTACAAATTTAAAAGAGAAATCCAGAATTAATCAGAATTCTTGTCATTAATATGGAAGAATTCTCAATTCAGACAGTAACTTCCCAACTATGGCATTTTTGCAATAGTTTCCGTATCTTTTTGTAACAGGTTGCAACAGAACTGCCTTTCTTTCTGGCTGGCTTAATTTACTTTTACAGAAAAGAACCCTCCGAAGTATTTCTTTTGAAATGAAAAAAAATCATATTAAAACAGGCATAAAACCACCTAATGGTCTTTTATAAAATATGTTGTAATTCAACAGTTTTCAAAGGTCTACTACAAGATAGTGAACAAAGTGTTGCTGGTGATCTACAGAACTAGAATACTAGGGACATTGACAGAAATTAGATTTGTTTAAAAAGGAGCAGTAATTGTTTCAGATATCATTTCTGATATGAGTTTCTAATGATTATTTTTATTATTTACATTTACATTTCCTTATTAAGAAATAAATTATCTCTACTGGTTCTGGTGTCCTCAAAAGAAACAATAAAAATAGTAATACAAACCATGGAGTAAACATACTGAAATAGTTAAAATGTTATTCTCAACAAAAAAAGCACAACTTTTTATATATAAATGTGATTTTTAAATTGATGTTGCTACTCTAAACGTAAGGTATTACAACAGAAATTGTTGCATTTATATATAAATGTGATTTTTAAATTGATGTTGCTACTCTAATCCCAGGGTGTTACAACAGGAATGTTTGCATGGAAGCATGACCCTGCAAGTAGAACAGAAACCTCCCAGAAAATGCCTGTTTTTCTGACCTGTGTCACAAGGTGACTTATTAGCCCCCTCAGAAAGGTAGAGTAGCACTCTTTCTTTCATTTCTCTTCCAGATCACTTATGGTTAGGGAAAACACGTTTGGGTGATCTGGCACCCTGGACAGCCAACCCATTTGAGTGGCTACACTCCATTAGACAATGATACAGTCAGGCTTTTATCATTCCATCTGCAATTACCTGTAAAGCAAAGCTGGTTCCTGACATGTCAGGAAATTACTGCGGTTTGGGAAGTGGGCCATCTGTAAGCACTTCCTTTGAGATACCTTCTCATTATCAAAGATCTTGGACTGACTGAGAAAAAAAGATACCTAAACATCTTTTGGCGATCTTTTTGGCAACTGTTTGGAATAAATAATCAATGACAGCTACATTAGCAGTGGCTAATTAAGCTTTTTGTAAAAAAAATCTTTAGGTATTTGGCATTACTTTTGCTTGAGTGATTTAACAAGTTACATTTTTTTTCAAGTGTCAGTCTTATTTATAATTACTGATTTTCAGCAGCTCTTTACACTCTTTAATCCCTGTGACTAAAAACTGTAATGCTTTGTCATCTATAGCACTAGTATTGGACAACTTCACATACTTACTAGCTAAATTAAAAAAAAAAAAAAGAGGAGGGAACAGGATAAAGAGCATTGAGAAAGCAGCCTGATCACCCATCGGTCAGTGTTTCAGAATCAATAACCAATTTACTACAGCACTTTATTACCATATAACTTAATGAGTTCTTGAGGTCAAACCTAGCTATTTCTCAGGGTGCAATATACCCCAAATTAACATTTACCCTTTCTCTTTCTTTCCTTGAGTAACTGCTGACACAACCGTTATGGCAGTTAATTCAGAAATAAAATCTCACTACTCAACACATACATATCATAGAATCATAGAATCATATCTTTAGACATGTTAGCAAAATACTGTTGAAACTGTTTACACTAGTGTGGTTTATTTTTGAGACTGAGCTAATAGATGTGGGAGGACAATAATCTCCCCAGAGTGACAAGTGGCTGTGGGAAAGCAGTGGATAATCATTTCTCCTGCTGGCAAAACTGTAGCCAGAAGTGATTAAGCCTTTAGGGTGCTACTGATGTCAGGGTGGTTACAGTTTCCTCTGTCAGGCAGGATAACTATCTGATAAAATTAATATAAATATGTATCATCAGCAGATAGAAAGCACACACACCAAAATAAACAAGTATTTACATCTATGTGCAGAAAATCCATTCCTAATTGCTCTTCAGTTCTGAGTCAAGCATTGTGTGAAACCACCCTCTTCAAAAGAATTTTATCTTTTAATCACGGTTGCAAGAAAAACATATCAAAGAAAAGAAAGCGTATTTTCCAGTGAAACCTTTGTTCCTGTGATTTTTCTAAGTTGGAATGTTGTTTTTCTATGTGTAATTTTTATGACATTCTTTAAAATATTACTAAGAATATTCACCCAGGGAATTAATTATTACAGACTTTATCCAAACTTTATTTATTGCCGTTTTTAAATGCTCCTTACACAAATTTGTGGGACTAACATATCTCATTTGGCATTTGATATTTTCATCTCATCCCCTCAGATAATGATGCCACTAAGCAAGAATGCTGCACGACTTTTATCAAAA
>Ga0181612_119524_pt1 | contig 13922 bp, 7 predicted proteins | sample HoacroProtozoa21_FD_119630 | JGI IMG/M metagenome (GOLD analysis project Ga0181612, IMG submission 119630) | Hoatzin crop microbial communities from Cojedes, Venezuel. Combined Assembly of Gp0051906, Gp0051904, Gp0051908
AACATGAGGAAGAATTTCTTCCCTCTGAGGGTGACGGAGCAGTGGAACAGGCTGCCCATGGAGGTTGTGGAGTCTCCTTCTCTGAAGATATTCAAGACCCGCCTGGACAAGGTCCTGTGCAGCTTGCTGTAGGTGACCCTGCTTCGGCGGGGGGGGTGGGCTAGATGACCCACAGAGGGCCCTTCCAACCCCTACTATTCTGTGATTCTGTGATTCTGTGGGAGTGATAAAGGGGAAAGGTGAGGATGAGCTCTAGGAATTGAGTCCTGTCTGCGAAAAGGGGTAAGATATGTCAGGCAAGTGCTTGAGATTGCACCGTGTGACAACACCCACAATCTGATTTTATGGAATAAGTTCGGATCTGGTCTCCAAATTCTCCTTAGTGTCTTGCAGGATGATTTCATCCTCATCCACTTATTCAATGTTGATGGAAATTTTGTTTCTTTCAGTTGTTATACTTCTGAAAACATGGAGAGAAACACTACCTGGTCAGTTGCCCGTCCCACTGTCCATCTTCTGGGCTATAGTAGCTAATCAGTACTTCTGAGGAAGCTGGCAGAGAGTTTCACTCTCCTATTGGTAAACTAACATTAATACGAAAAGAAGGGGTGGCGGGGAAGAAAAAACAGAGAGCAGTAAATGAATGGGGTAAACGAAAATTTTGAAAGACCTACTCTGACTGACTGTCTTCTCCCCTTCTACAGCATAAAAATAATTTTATTTGTGTCCTATTTTAAATAGTAGTTTTATCGATGCTGGACAAAGCTGAATTTTAGCTGGAAAAAAATATCGTATGCATACATTTGGTTTTGATCAGATATTCTTGACTTCTGTCAAGATGAGAAATAGCACAGTACTGAATTTCACAGGGTGATGTACTGAAATAACGGACCCTGGAGAACAAGAGCTAAAGAGATTTGTGAGAATCTAAGTGGAATATTTTCAACAGGAGGTTTGTGGTGACACATACTACAAAAAATTGCTTAATAAATTAGAAGACAATCTAGCTTTTAAAAGAATAACATTGCTATCTACAGCTGAAAATTCCCTCTTTAGGCAAGGAAATCTCAATTAGATATTAACTTGAAATCCCCTTTGAATTGAAACTTTTTAAATTTTGATTTCTATATAGGCTGATTCTCTGTGAAGAAGTTTGTATGTATCAGAGCTAAGATACCTTTGCCCTGGAATAAGCTGACTGGTGACGTTTTTCCCTTTTTCCTCAGAACCCAAGGCTTCTTCTGGGGTAAAAGAGACACACCAAGAAAACTTGTTTATAAATTTATTTCTAGCTGATTACAACCTTCATGCGTTTCAGTCATGGCATATGTGTCTCACTGTCCCCTTCCAGGCAATGGTTTAACTAGTTGCCTTAGTTATAAAACCAGCTCCTTTTTGAACCAGCCAGCAGGTCCCTTTCCTTTCATACCTCAGATGGTGTGACTGAGCTCAAAGAAACTGTTAGATGTGTTTCTCAAGGTTAGAAGTGGACTTACCATGACAACTAACTTTCTGAAGTTCATGCTGGCATGTGCATGTCAAGAAGCTTATCTCCTTGACTGCAAAGTTAGCGAGCCAAGTGCCAAGAGTAGAACACAGCAACTCCTCAATCCAGGAAGACATGACCATTTCAGACTACCTATAAAATTTTCCACATGCATGTGCTGAAATGTCAGAGCAGAAGTAGACAACAAGCTCTAGCAGAGTGACAGGTAAGACATCTCCTCTCTGCAACACTTGGATATACCAGACTGGGAAGATGCACAGACAAAATGTGCTAGTAGTCCTCCACATTTACCTTGTTGGAAAGGAGAAATGAGAAGGGGACTCTGCTGACAACGCCACCACCGCGGGAGGGGGAAGAGAGCCTGAGAAGGCAGAGCTGTTGCAAAGGAGAAGCAGATGAGGTAGTTGTGGTGACAGGCAGATTTGAGAGTGCAGCAGTACCAAAATCCCCGTGTTTTCTTCACTTAAGATGATTTGCAATACAGATAGTTTTCTATATCCACGAGGTATAAGGGTTTATAAAGATATTTAAAATTTTAACAGATACCAGTAACATGGTATATACAGTCCTTACTCCTGGTAAGAGCCTCGGAGACTTTCTTTCTGAGGTACTGTAGTTAGCAATACTCAGTACATTCAATTGGTCTTGGGAATAAAGGGTCCTGTTAAAGTTTTATCGCTATATAGGTGGATTAGATGTACTCAGAGGTAACCAGGCTGGGTTAAACTAAATTTTCCTGCAATTTGAGTAATTTCTTTAAGACAGTCAAAACAGAGGGAAAAAAAAAGAGACAAAAATAATAGCAGTGACCAACAAGAAACTCTGCTGTTGTATTTTACAAGCCTAACTGATTACATAAACAATAACTTGTACCTAGGACGTTGTATGATGAAGGTCATACTTTAAAAAAATTGTCAATATAGGTGCTACCAGACCTGTGTAGCTAGCAAGTAAGAGTAAATACCAGAAAGCAATTAAAAAAATCAGAAGATTATAATAAAATAATACATTCTTTAATCTTTTGATTTACCTTTCTGCTTAAGAACATAGTTCATACTTTCAGTCTTTTCCTTGTAAATATGAAGACTAGAAACTTTCTTTCTTGTTGGAAAGCTACGATTCTCGTTCAGCTGCACAACTAAAGAAGCTGAGGCTTGAAGGCAGAAAATTCAGGCTTTGCAAGGCGCATGATAACATCAGAAAGCTGAGATAGTTCAAAATGACTATTCAGACTCTATGATACCAATATTTAACAAGCACAAAATTTTATTAGCATGTCTGTCTGTTGCTCTCCAGCTTTAGGCCAAGATGAAGAAATGGGGGGTTTTCCTTCTATATAAAAGATCAAGATATTTTCATGTTTTCCAAAATTAATTTTGTCCTATTACAGTAACAATACAACTCGAGTGGTGGGTCAGCCAATATCCTGTCATGTTCAGCTAGCAATTCTCAAATAACGCTAGCTTTCTTCAACCTGATCTGTCTTTTTTAACGTTTCTTGATCAGACAGACTAACGGCAACAACAGCTCTTGAAATCTATCCTTCAGCAAAGCTGGAATAGCCAACGAAGTGATAAGTTTAGGCCATACAAATAGCCATTTAAAAATTGGGAATGTTCCATCTTTATCAGCATCTATACAGTATAAATCACCATGACATTCAAGTACATACCATGTCTGGCAGGATTCTGCAGGAATTACCATGAGACCTAGCAAAGGGCTAGCATATTCAGAATTCCTTGAAATGTTGAATTAGAGGTATTAAACCACGACAATGGTTCATTTTCTTTTGAAGATGTTGTACCAGTGTATTGTTTCTTTAAGTAATACATTAAATCAGAGGAAAAGTTTACTAGTCATTCTGTGGTGAGTCACGCTAGAAAACAACAACTGAAATAATATCCTTCTGTATTTCTGGGCAAAGATCTGATTTAAAATAGTGTATTTTATGAAAAATTAATATTCCAGTTAAAATAGTCGAGAACTGTTTCTCACCTCTGAATGCACAAACAAAGAAGTGGGTAGAGAGGCACTGTTGCTCCTCATTTTGTCTGCCAAATGATCTCTGACTGTCTATTATCGATCACATCTAAGGAAAGCTGGAAATGAACTTTACTAGTTTGAAACTTCTAGTGCTTGTTAAACTGTTATTCATGGAGTTTCCTATGAGTTTCTCCATATCGTCACCATCCTTGATTTTTTTTAATGTAAAAAAAAAAAAGAAAGGTTGTAAGGTGGAAACTACTTAGCACAACTAGGAAAACCTGCAAGGAACTGACTTAAAAAATTTAATGTGCTTCTGCAAAGTGAATTTTGCAGGTGTCCCACCTCTGCTACAAGGAAACTTGGATGTTAATGAATGTAAATAGCTTAGCAGGTGTTTGAGTTTGTCTGTTTTGAACTCCATCACTGATGAGGATTTATTTTGTTCTTAATGACATGTTTGGGTTTTTTTCAGATGCTAAAAGTATTTGAAAATACATCTGCTGATGCTGGTGCCACTTTGATTGGGTTGATTTGATTGCTGTGTAGCTGGGTTAGCTTTGGTAGTATATTATGCAGATCCACCTCACTTTCATAGACTTAATAGGACTCTCAGTCTTTTTGTTGAAGTCCATGAAATGCAACAGTAATCCACAGTTGTTGAAACAAGGTCTTTGCATCAAATTCAATAGGCTTTAAATTAGGTTCAAAAGCTGGTATTTGCTATCCAGAAGCAGCAGCAGTAGCTTGCATACTAGGGAGGATTTGCCACATCAGCTGCAGAAGGTCAGTTCTGCAAGTGAAGCAGCAACAGCTCTAATGAGGAGTCTTCAATGTCCCTACACAACTAGGACAGTGCTACAAATCACAAAGGCTTAATTTTGATTGAACTGTTACTTTTTAAAAGAAATTTGCAGAAATGGAAAATGTCTCTTAGGATAATTCCCAATATTATCGTTATGGGCTATTAGAAGACTAATCACCATTTCCTGACATTTGGTCTCCCTAGTGGATCACTAGTGGTAAACGGTTAAAAATCTGCAATTCTCTAAAAGGATTTTAACTATGCAACAGACATATAGAAAAGCACAGACACTGATCAACTGCACCGAGAATTCTACAAACAGGCAGAAACTAAATGCACTGCAACAAACCAAGGACGAAGGGAAGAGGGAAAATCCAGGACAGAAGGGTTACAAAGAGGACAGGAGTCTCTGGAGTTAGCATTGCCTAAGGAAAGGAACACAAAGGTGAAGAGAAGCTCTTTAATTTTTACATTAACCATCAATGAAGCTTGCAAGCCACATCCATCACCTGTTCTAACAGGAATACCGAAAGAGTCTCTCAGTGTGAGACCACATCCAGAAGAGCACTTTTGTCCTTATGGATGAAAAATCACGTGCAATCTCCTTATACCAAGAACCTTAATCACAACATGACACTTACGGCAGATGTTCTTCATGAGTTTAGTTTCTTATTGGAATAGAAACTCCCTAAAGAACTGATCAGGATTTTTTTTTAATGTGGTTCAAAAGTTATTATAGTTTATCTATAAATCAGTTTTCATTTCCCTTTACCTTTTGATTTCCTGTCCTGTATGCTAAATAATCAAGCCCATCATCTGGCAATGTGCAGTAATAACTCAGGAGTAGCTGCTGCCACAAAAGCAACTGTATATGGAAAGTCTGGCCAAGACAACAATTCATCTTAATCCATATGATGGGAAGCATGAAATTTTGAAAAGTGTTTGTTTGCATCAAGCGTTCTGCTGATTTGTTGTTTATACTACTGCATTGGATGACAGTATTTCCAAAGCATCTAATGAACACAAAACAAAATTTTTTGTTTAAATTTCCTATTTACAGACAGCATTTCCAGTAAAATTGTACCTTTTGGGATTCATGAATGTTTTAAAAAAAGCAGAGCTCTTCTCTGAACACAGCAACTGGATACTTCTATTTGTAGAAGAATACAGACCAATTATTTTTGTTATACAACCTAGTTCATTGCAGTGGAGATAATGACAACAACACTAAGAATGTGATTATCGAGTTACAGTTCAGAAATGCATCCTCACAAAGATATTTGGAGATGTAAACAGAACACTCTGAGCTGCAGAAAAGAGGATAGGCAGTAGGGAAGAGAAGGACCGAGACAAAGGTTGTTGGACATAAAATACCTGCTTCTTCTGGGTGGAGAATCTTCAAGTTGTGTGGAAGAAAAAGCTGTTTTCCTCACCATTGCAGAATTGCTTTGCCTCTCTGCACAGTCTCTTGCAGCTGCATTTGCAGAAGATAGTGGTTCTTAACGTGCTCTTGGGAGGCCACATGCTCTGTTGGCTGAAACAGCACAGCAGCTGTCTTCTCTGCTTAGAAGTGTTTAAAGTCTGACTTTCTGCTAAATGTATTTCTAGTCTACCACACCTGGGTAATGGATTTCATTTAAAATAGAGGTCATTCAATTTATTTCTAGTTTATCCTTTATTTGAGCTGATTTTTACAAAAGTAAGTCACTGGACAATAGCTATTGATCTGTAGCAGTCTTCTTGGTAACTGGAATGAGACAGCTCGTTACTCACAGCTGCTACAGTCCACTGTGATGACAGGCCCAGAGTGTGTGAACGTGAAATGTTCTTTAACTGGTAGATAAATTTTACATTAAACTTACAGCCTCTGTCCCTATCAAGATTGTGAGCTTAATAATTTAGTGAGACACTTAGAATCAATCTGATGAAAATACTCCTCACAGGAAAGAGACATTTAACCTGCTAATCTGAAATGGTAGACTTTAAAACATCCGGCAGGTCAGCACCATTGCTGTACCCTGCTCTGCCTTCTCAGCAGCTTGAGCCTCTTCTTTTCACACTGTTACTACAGATCTTACTCAACCAGACATGTATAGCCATCTTCAGAAGAAACTCTGGACTGCCCAGAATAGATTTGCATATATATACAAACATCTTAATAAAATTTTAAAAGTTTTGGAACTCTATTATTCAAACTGTCAAAACTACTGGAGTGTCCCTGACACACACGTAACCTGTACCTAATAGTATTTTCCCAAACAATTTTAACTCCTGCCGACGAGTCTTTCTAAGGTCGGTGAAATTGTTTCTCACTTGTGTACATCTCTTCTTATCTTGTTGCTCAGCATTGACCTGTCTCCCGGATGATCTATCCTCTTTCGTCCTCTTTACTTCTACTGTTCTATTCAAATTTCCTCTTATGTCTTTGAAATTCTCATTTCCAGGTTCCCCATGTTCCTCAAAAATCAGCCCTGATTTTTCTTGCCCATTTCTATCTTCTGCCCATTTCTTTCCTTCCTGTTCTTTCTAAAATCCATAATTATATTGCAAAATGCAATAATTTTCTCCTTTTCATCTGTTTTGGTTGCTGCACAAGCTGACTTCTCCGTGTTTTTACGCTGATACCATTCTCACAAGTGTTGCTAATGACAAATCCATTTCCAAAAACCTTCCACTTCTTTGTCCTCAACCTCTCCACAGAACAATTTTTATAATCTCCACCCTTATGGCCAAACATCTCATTCAGGTCCCCATGCATGTTGCCTTGATTAGTAAAATGTTCTCCAAAATGCAGTCATTGCCTTTGTCAGGCCACATAAATCACTGTTTTTGATTTCATCTCCATTGTCTGCATGTTTGAAAGTTAACTCCCCTCACCGGTTCTGTCCACTGACTTCCTCTCCAAGATCTTTTCGTCCCTGGAAACACCCTCATACTAAAGGGCACTCTGCACCCTTTTCAGGCAGCCGCCCTTTGGTACTAGCTTTGCCAACTCCACTGTCTTGTCAGCCTGCTTCCTCCTTCTGCAGTTTCTCTCTGCTCCTTGTCTCACTGGCTTCCCCTACAAGTTATGAGTGTTTTGATTTTATTGACAAAAATGATCATCTCATCCACACACACTGCATTTTAAAGGCTTGCTTGTGGCCTGTAGTAAATTAAGCTGAATTTGCTTTCTCTTTTTTCCCTACCTTCAGTCTTTGTTTCTGCTCTGTCCTTTAGCAAAGTAATTGCAGATTTTTGTGCATAAATTCACTGAGTGTATTGTTGAGTGACTCGGCATTGACAACCATACTTCTACCTGGAAAAATGCCACTATTCGGTATCCAAATTAAAGTAGTCATAATTTTTTTTAAAGTAGTCAAAGAGTTTCTGATGTATCTTTTAATTTAAGTGGCACTAATGTATCTATTTTTATTATATCATGCAACTTCCAAGTAAGAACATCATAGTGTGACAACTTTGGACATGACTATGCACAGAGCAGGAAGGCTGTCCAATACTACATGAATAAGCAAACTCAGCTTAGTAAATGAATAAGCAATCCATGACGTGAATAACCAACCTGTGCTCCAATACTGTGCTGAATAAGTGAAGTGCTTCTTCATTGTAGTACTTATTTTTACCTTCTTGGCTTTACCTCTGTCTTTAATTCTGACAGTTGCCTCAGAGTCAGTATTAGTAAGACATTAAATTTTGAGCTCTCCCCATTTAGACGGAGCAATATTGGAAAAAGTGAGATGGGTGTTTCTCAGGGAGCTCCAGCTTTTCGGGTTTCTGCACTGTGTGTGTGCTCATAACCAAGGAAGAGTCCTCTTGAAAGAGCAGGAGCAGACTGCCATGATTCTGAAGACAGAGAAAACTGAAAGGCTGTGAAGGGGTGTGTGCTGATACAGCTGCTAACTGTTTTAACAGCTCAAGAGAAGAACTTCAGTTTCAAGAATCTGATCACACAGGGCAGCCATGCCTACCCGGATACAATAGGTATATTAATTTTTATTTTATGTCTGCCCTTATGCTATATGTGTTAAGAGCAATGGACTCTTCATTAACCCCTGTGGAAACACCGGAAGAATTTGCTCTCAGCACGAAAGCTCAGAATGTCCAAGGCTGGGTTTCTGGCAGACTGCACATACACACCATAATGATCAGTGAGAGGTAGGAACAACATTATCATCAAGGTTAGCCTTCAGGAAGGGAGGATTGGCAGGATCTGCTTCTTGAAAGTGTCTGTGAGTGCTAAAATAGGAGTAATGTCCAGAGTCTGCTTAGATCCGTCTGCTTCATACATGTCAGATGTATGTCAGATCTTCGGAGTTTATCCAGGTGGGGGAAATGCTGCTAGATCTGTGACACAAAGGTTTTGTTTAGGAAAAAAACCATGTGGCCTGTGATCAGAGATGAACCATATGAGTTTCTATGCTTAGGTGATATATCTAAGTAAAATACTTGTAACATGAACTTTGATGTAAAACATCAAAAAAATCTGAACTACTGAATTTTGCATTCATTTGCAAAGACAAAATGACGGCAATGCAGAATCAAAGAATAAAAGTCTGACTACTGTAAGAGAAGACAGCAAGCAATTGGAAAGCAAATAGGCAGGAAACAGTCCAATCACTGATGAGAGCATTGGCTAAACATTTAACAATCACTAGGTTTACATGACATGAGTAATTCTGAACACGGGGTTCACAGCCTAGCTCGTTGCATATATCCAGGTGCCTCACATTAGGAGGTTACAACGCTGAATGCCACAACACCAAGGTCCTTTTCTTTTTTCTATTTTTTTTGTATCAAGCACATTTATTTAATGTGGCCCTGCACATGCGGAATTTTGGAATATAGATATAATCATAAGAAGGTGTTTAACAGGACGCACAAAACTCATTACTGGTTTCATATCATTGTTACCAGTGGAGAACTATTACAAAATAATTTCAGTCACTGATATTTACTGAATGCAAACGTCACACCCAAGGAAAATGCTTTTACTATAGAATAATTCTATCTACCCATGTGCCTTTTTTACTGCTACATATGTTCTGCTACATAACTCTCATATCTCCATTGTAAAGCAAATATATCCCCAAACTGTGACCTCTTAGTCTTTCTTGGCTCCATGTCAGTGGCAAAAAATAACTGCTTTGCATAGAAGCTGAATTAATGTTGGAAATGACACGGAAAAAACAGGAATGTTTCTAGCTGGTAAGTTGCCTGAAGAGAAAACTTGTGGCACTGTTTTTTGTATCATGAAGACATGTCTGTAATCTTTAATTTTAAGAAATGTCTGAAAGACTTATGTAGCACAGAGCAGAAGTGGTTGTACGGAATGGCTCTTCACTCTTACTGTTGCGTAAAGACCTTTTCTTCTTCTTAGGCAACGATGAGAAATTGCAATGCATGCAGACTTTTTAAAATAAAGTCAGTCGAAATACCATTGTGCTTATGACCCAGACATAATTGCAGTCTGAAGTTATCTGTAAGGTAGAAGATAGATATCTCCATGACTTTTCTTCCTCACTTCTCCTTTCGCTCTTCTGTTTACTCTTTCTTACCAACTGTTGAGATCTTGCCATGTTTAGAGAAGCCAAGATCCCTGTGGATATACAGCACTAGGTTTTTTCCGCTATTCAGCAATTGTTTTCACAGGTGATAATTAAGGACATGAATAGACAAAATCGGTTTAGTATTTACAGCAGGTTTATATACAGGTTTAATGGACAAACCAAGTTTGATGCTGTCAGAGCAATTTACCTTTGCCTGCAATCAAAAGTAACAGGCAGATTTTCTGTGAACCAGGTGTTGTAGTTTAACCCGGCAACTAGCAGTTAAGCACTAGACTAGACAGCTGTTCACTCACCTCTCCTCTTTTTCTCCAGTGGGATGGGGAGGAGAAATGCACAAAAGGTAAAACTCATGAGTTGAGATAAGACAATTTAATAAGGCAACAAAGCAAATAGAAATAATAATACTAATACCATTAATAATAGTAGTAATATTGGTAATTATTATAATAATGAACATGCAAAACAAACTGTATACAACACAGTTTTTCTCACCACCCAACGACTGATTCACAGCCAGGAATTGTTTAACCCCCAGTCAAGAGAGGATTCAAACTCTGGGAAAAAAGAAAAGCCAATAGCTTTCCCCCCAGCTAACCCCCAGTCATAAACTGAACATGACATTTATGGTATGGAATATTGCCAATGGCCAGCATGGCTATCTGTCTGTCTGTGGTCACTCCCAGCTCCTGCCCACCTGCTCGTTATTGTCACTTTGTGGCTAATTTCTTTTTGAAGGTTTAACCAGATTCCCATTCAAAACTGTTCTGGAGACCCGAACACACCATGTCAGTCATATCAACATTATCAGTATGTCCACACCACCTTTGAAGAACTTCAATAGTTCTGTTGCTTCTTCCCACTACATTGGATTTAGCCCTGCATTCTATTTATTACAGTGTCTAGCACTTGACCAGGCAAGTATTTATCTACAGTTCCTAGGTCTCCCCTTAAGCCATTTTACACAATTCCTTTCACACTTGCCACATTCCATTCCTCTAGTGTAAAATAGTTCACCCGTCAGATAACGGCTTGGTGCTATCACACAGAATGCCTTCTGGGTAACTAAATGGACACTAAGTGGTTCTTTGGTTTTGCTAGTAATAACTACACATTTTATGATTTGGGAATCAGAAGTTATTTAAAAAATAGTTTAAATTATATGTCTCAGAGATTCCCTTATAAACAGTGGTTTAGATACAGAACTCACCCAGTACTCTTCTATATTGACACTAACATAAATAATTGATCTCCTTTCTCTGCTGCAGCTTTTTCTTTTCACACATTTAACTTCAGCCCTTCACACTCAGAGTTCTTGTTTCCAATTAATTTGCAAAGGGCCTTTAGTCTTTGTTTTTGATTTACTCCCTTAATAAATGATTCCTCAAAATCTATCTATCTTTTCTATATTGTTACCCTTTCTTTCAGAACCAAATATATTAGAAAGTTTCTCTTTCCCATTTCTATTGGTCTATCATACATCCTGGCTACTGTTACTGAGTGATTTTTTTATAATTACATCCTGGATCAGATCCTATTCACTGATCGGTACTAAAGAAAATTTATCTCCTGATAAAAGTTTCTGACTAGGTGGGTTTCCAAGATGTTACCATTTCTGCTGGCTAAACACATCATTTTTTCCTGCTGTAAAAGTAATCAGTTCTTGCAGACTTAAGTTTCCCATCCTGCTATGTTTTGTGCTTTCTTTCACCATGTTAGTCACCATGCTGGCCAGTATTTCCAGTAGACTGTTACTGCTCTTCCATTAAAAAATGAATTTTTTTTTCTTTAAATATTCTGTGGTTCTTGTTTGATGTTTTTAACTATTTGCCTTATTTGGAACTAAACTTTCTTGACCAGAATATGTCAGGAAGTGACAGAAGTGTTGTTCCTTGGCTAATGTACTCTCTCAATCCCATTTAGTCCAATTTTCTTTCTTTCTTTCTTTCTGTCTTTCTTCCTTAAGTGTTTATTGTATCAGTAGCACACTTAAAACCAAACATTATTGTTTACCAGTCTTCCTAGATTCCTAATATTGTCACAGAACTTTTATATTTAGTCTTGGTTTTGTTGCTTGTTTTCTGATGTGTGGTAGAACAGGAGCTGTATAAACTACTCTTCACCAGTTTCCAGCTAGGTTTTTTTTTTTTTGAGATCTGTGCTACATCTTCTTGATGATTCAGAACTCGTATCTTCATCCCTACAGAATGTGTCATCCCAAACTCTATGCTCTTCTTCCCTTTTTCATCTTCTCAAAGTCCTCAATTCAAATCACTCTACTGTCAATTTTTCAGTGTAACAAGCCAGCTTCCATCTTGGTTTAGATGGAGCTGGAAGAAATGCCATTCCTTCTCTATTGTCTCCAGCCATACCTGCAATTCATAATCAGTATAAGTCCCTCTTCCATATACTGTTTCCTCAACTATTCACCAATGCTTCTCTGGTTGTAGGTGTCATACTGCAAGGATTTCAGACTATCCTCCCATTAAGTTCAATAGTTTATTACTGCTTAAACTAGAGAATATACCCTCTTATCCCTATTTCATTAGCACTCGTATAGGCCACAACAAAGGTTCCTACACAGCTCTGTTCTCCATGTCTCATTCAAGTTGCTACCTCTGCCTCAGCAGGAATTCAATCCACACAGCGTGTAACTATACTGCCATGCATCCCAAGCATAGCAGTCCGAAGTGTGCATATGTCTGGCAAGAGATATCTCTCCTGTCCCCATCCCACCAACCACTATAGACCACATTCTCCTATTGGAATCCCTGGCAATGAATTTTGGGGACTGCAAAATGCAAAGCCGTCACTTAGTGTGGAAGTCTCTCTGGCTTGAATAGGATAGTCATAAAATCCCTGAGTCTTCTCCATATAAGCTCTTGCCAGTCATCCAATGGCAGTCATCCTACAAGACCAAAGAGGACAAAAAATACAAGCTTCTTTAAATTCTGTGGAGAAATAGATAAATGCAACACCAAAATAAGACAGAGTTGACATGCATAATACTTTTCAGCATTTTGATGTAACAGCCAGGAGTATTTGCAGATTTTCCCTACTCTCTTCACTGTCAGCATTGCTGCACAGAATTTAACCTCGTTCCATGAGTTATTTTCAGTGGCTTACACACTGTTTGTATTTTTTAAGAACTTTATTCACAAAATAAATGCTGACAAGATACGCTTCCACCCACAGAAATTTAATGTCTATGGTCTTTGGGCTCAAACATACAAAAATAAGTAGTTTGTGGCACTTCTTTTTTAAGATGTCCTTTGTCTCTCTTTTTCCTTTCATGAAGGAAACTGCTAAGTTTTCTTATCTAATCATCTGTTTCTCTAAGATGGCATGCAAAAAATGAGGAATCAGGAATCATATGCTTGTGTCTTTAAAATTGTCTTAGTAGGAATCTATCAAACTCTCTGGGGAAAAAAAAACCCTCAATTTATAGTTAAGCTAATGAAGTTTGTGACTTTGCTCCAAAGCAGATATAATTTGCAGTTAAAAAGAAAAAAAAATGTGTTCTCCTTTGCATTATGTGCAGTTATTCATTTTATTGACAGCTGTTCATATACTATTCTACACAACAAGTTTAGTGAGGAAATAAACTATTGACTGGATCAAGCGGCTCCATACCCAGATGCAGACAGGAAAACAGTAATAAAAGCTTGTGAAAATACAACTACAGTAATCGTAATAAGATTAAAATTTCAAGTACTTTGGGAAAATTAAATCTACCCATAGGGGGATTTTTTTCCCTAAAGAACCTAATCACTCTGTCTAGGAACACATGCACAGAGCAGCAAAAGTCTAAAAGTAAATTACACTTCAGTATCTCTGGAACAATCTCATTCTAATGACACATTTACTGTTTAATATTCTAGCCAGAAGGAAGCTGACTGGAAGTCTTGGATACTGATTTTCCAGGACTAATTTTGCTTACTTTTTATAGATACATTCAGAGAGGAACTGCACATCTTGTACAGTGTGTGTCAGAGGGGTTAGTCACAGACTGCAGCAAGTGTGTTGCAGCATAGACTGAGTTTCTGTGAGGCTGTGGTGAACC
>Ga0181612_137455_pt1 | contig 13921 bp, 7 predicted proteins | sample HoacroProtozoa21_FD_119630 | JGI IMG/M metagenome (GOLD analysis project Ga0181612, IMG submission 119630) | Hoatzin crop microbial communities from Cojedes, Venezuel. Combined Assembly of Gp0051906, Gp0051904, Gp0051908
ATACCCTGCTCTGTTTGGCCAGTTTGGGTCAGCCCACCCGGCTGTGTACCCTCCTGGCTTCTGGTGAAAATTAACCCTGTTCTGGCTGAACCTAGGACAAGTAGATAGTTTTTTTTAATTGTTTAAATGTTTGGAATAACTGTGTTTAACAACAACATTATTTCCTTAATATTTTAACACTCACAAATGGAATGAGTGCATGGTCATCAAGATAGAATTGGTGTTTCTGCACTTTGATGTCATTGAATAGACCTTGTAATTAAAAAAATGAGTTACACTAGACAGTAATGTCTATACTTACAAATCAGAACCACACATCCTATAAAACCTAATGGGAAATCTTGCAGATAAAAACCTGTGTAATAACAAAAATACTCATAGATTCTAGACTTTCCTAAATTACTTATTTAAATTATGTCCCCTGTTGAGAACAAGAAACTGTTTTAACTGTACTCACTTCTGTAGATATCAAAAATTTGGAACGCAAAATGCGGAAAATATTTTATACCAGCTTTTACTTTTTTAAAAAGATTTTAATGTGCATTATATTAATTGAAAGCCAGATAAATGTGTGATGTGGGGGTTAATTTTGGGGGAAGGGGCAGGAGGAGAGCATGTGTTTAATCTTCTTGATAAACTGAAGAAATAATGTGATGTTCTTGATTATATACACCTGTTAAAGAGGAAAGAACTCTTCAGATAACTCATTTTGCTGTTCTAACATAGGATTGTCAATCAGTAACACCAGGAGTATATCTTTACTGCCATGCACTGCAGTTCCTTAACTGGAGTATGCATTTCTGTGCAGCAGCAGGAGTCACACAGTGAGCAAAGTAACAGCTACACTAAAAACTTCAGAATTAAATGACATTTTCGCTAGAAGTAATAGCATTTTGTATAACATGCAGGGAATGTTTAAGGCAGCAAGGCAAGTTTGTCTATAAATACAAAATGGGAAACCTATAAGTGATGAAGAAAAATAAAATAACTGTATACAGTACCTAATGGAAAAGCCCGACGAAATATTTTAGGAATGAAAGACAACATGGTTCTACCAAAATAATTCTAAGTCATTGGCAAAATAATGAAGTGCAATAGGTCTAGTAAATTCTCTCAAGTCTTTCAAAAAGAAAACAAAGCTAACAAACAGGTATACCCTGACCATCTTATTCTAATTAAATGTTCCATAAAAGATATTGTGATTAGATAGTACTTTTTAATTAAAATATTTCCAGATGCCATAACAGTAGCAGTGAAATAACCATTACAATACCCAGGCAAATTAAATAATGCTCAGAGAAACTCAAGCATAACCTGATTAAAGCCAGTCAACTCCAAGACACTTGCTAATAATCAAAACCTCATTTTGGTCCCACACTTGAGACAGTTAGTGTGTCCTGTGAAGACCTGGAAATGAGATTCAGAATTCTGAAGTGTGTTTTTAAAAATGATTGGAGCAAAATTATTAAAGTAACTTAAGAATTTTGACTTTTAGGAAGCTTTTTCCAAAAGCAACTTCTATGCTTGTGAATCAGTCTCCCTGAAAGCAAATTTAGCTTAGCTTCTAAATTGGGTACATTAATGAAAGTCACCTGGAGATTGTGGACCATCCAGTAAGATATACACCTTTTCCTATACACTTCCCCTGCCATGCATATAAATTACATCATCTGAGTGTAACTTGGTAGAGGAAGAAACTGTTCCACCCCTGTGAAACAAAAAAGCAGCAAGAAGTATCTCACTTTCCAGAAATACCTACCTTTATCTCATGTGTTTTTTGAAGACTTGATCTTCCTCAGTGACTTTAATAAACCCTAAGGCTCAAACTGTTCCTTGCTCAGTTTGGAAAAACCAGTGCGGGATTACACCCTGTGCATTGTACCTCGGTAACAGTTTTCTCCAACTTGCAGCTTTGTTCTCCTCTCTAGTTTTAAATCCCAAATAGGCTAAGTTAAACCAACAGGGTAAATATGTGCTAAAACATTTCTTTTGCAACATTTACAATTCTTTTCTATTTCTGAAATGAACTCCATGTTAGCTGGAGGAATCTGTTGTTAGCCTGCTGTGGCTGTTTGGTGTGCCATTGGCCACAGAAGCTCTGCCCATCTGCAAAGAGTTTTTCTTGAAATCTGGAAAAGTCTGGATGCCACAGTCATGATCACTGAAGTAAGGTCAGGAAGCAAAAGTTAGAGGCTTTATGCTGTACAGCATCTTGCAAAGAAGTTTCTTGTTGTTGCTAAAAGGATATTTTTTTGTGTGTGTTTGTTTGAAAAAGATGTGATTATTTATGTATACTGGTCTACAACACTTCGTGCGGCATCAGAGAGCAGCTGACAGAATACCAGTGGATTATGCAGGCTTTGTAGAGAGGCAGCAAGATCCAAGACAGTGCTTTTGTATAGTATCTGGTAAGTTAAAACACAATATATTATGTAATAGTAAAGAAACAAAAATATTCTTAAGAAATTTCAAAATAGCTTGAGGCTTCACAAAGAATGGAAATGTTTCCTTTTGTTCATTTAGTAGGTTCTCCTAGACAATGGAGTCTTTATGTCTTCACAAACTACTATAAAAAATTATAAAAGCATACAATGTAATTGCACACATACTTGTTATCTGCAGAAAGCCACTAAGTTATTGTAATTGGGACTGAGCTGGGACTATCAGGACAAATAATAGTAGCAGTCTTCATGGTAAAAGGCAGAGACAAATTCCTGTACCTCAGAGCTGCAGAAAAATATCTTGTGTGACTCAGGAATAAAAGATATGACAGTTCTTATTTGAAGTGGAGTTAGTGCTAGACTACCTATGATGCCATTGTGCAAGTCATCACAGGGTAGGAAATGGAAGTGTCACAGTCCCTGGTTCAAAAAAGGAATGTCTTACTAGTCCCAGGTTCAGAAATAGTGATGTGACATAATACATCTCCCTCCATAATACACTTTCACCAAAAGGAAGGAAAACCATTGTGCTGCTTGCCTACATGCTGGACTAATAGATTGTGTGATCTTTTTCTTAGTGTCTACTACTTCCAAGCCATAAACAGGAACTGGCCAAAACATGAGCCACTAGGCATGAAAAAATACTTTTTCACAAAACAGGTATGTCCAGCAAGTTATTCTTTCTTGTATAGCATACTCTTACATTGCTATAATGGATTTATTTTTTTCTTGCACTCCACTGCTAGAGCTTGTTCTCTCTGTTGCTGGCTGTGCTCTGGCTGGAAACATTGCCATTTGTTGCTATGGAAATTAATGCCAGAAGTTGCAGGGCTAGTGAGAGTGTGCTGAGTAAATCACTTAATGGAACATGACATTGTCAGATATCCATTATCTTTCATTTACAGCAGTTTAATTTTCTCTCTTACTTTTCCAGGCTGCTACCATTTACTGATTAATAGGCCTGGTACAAAGGGAATTTTTAATGTATTGTGACTTTATTGCAAACCTTTACCCCTTTATTATCCAGATGTTTGTTACCCAGGTCTAAATTAAGTGGATATAACAAGGAATGGGCTCCATAAAGTTTGTATCAGCTTTATTTTCTTAGAAATCTGTTGGAAGATGGCAGACGTACTCCAGAAGAGTAGGTAACTAAAATGTATTGTTTATGCCATGTAAACTAAGTTAGGCTATGGTAGTGATTACATTAATAGAGGAATTTAATTCAAATGTCCAATTGCACTTCAATACTATATATAATACAATACAAAAAAGGCTAAAGTTTAGTAATAAGAGTGTATGGTACCAGGAAAATAAGGCATGAGCTTTTAATTTCAGTAGACAAAATTGTAATATTTGAAGATGCATCCAGTTTACTGAAAAGTGGAATAAATCTGAACTGGAGAAACAATAGATATGAGCAAATTTTATAACATTCGTACATCTGTTGTTGAAAGAACCAACCTTTTTTTCTAGCAGAAGCTAGAAAGCCATCCTTAGACGTGTGAGAGATCTGAGAAGGATTCTTAATGAACCAGAAGCTTAGCTTTTCACTCCTTTCCTTGGTCATGTTTCCATCTTCAGGGCCATGTCCTCTGCAGGGAAAAGTGCTAGAGCAACACCAAAATAAATTCTTCTGAAGTCCTTCACAGCTAAGGATCTGACCGCTATTAATCTTTTGACTTCAAAACAAGAAGAAACTACACCTGCTATCAACCAGCAAGTACAAAGGCATTGTATTAGCTGTAGCACAGGATTTCCTGGGCTTAGATAAAAATATAGGAAAATACTTGCACAGTATATTGGTAAGCATTTTAAATGATGCTGATGCCTGCTTCTAGGTACCAAGCAGTAGCTGACATAACTTTACTGCACTAGTTGACCACTATATTGTCTGAATAATGATTTTTTATTTTTTTAAATTAGCATGATAATTAATTCTCAGTATTTTTTTATAGTATATATCAATTTCATATCAATGTCCTAATATCATGAGTAATTATGGAGCTCATTAATCACAATATACACAGAAATACCAGCTCAGACTTAAGGTCCATCTAGTTCAATATCCTGTCTCGAACCGTGAGATTTGAAGGAATTAAGGGTTTACTGGGAGATAAAATAAACATTTAGCCGTAGTCTACATAACTGATAGAGAGGGGCCTAAGGCTTGAAAAACATTTATTATCCTTTTCTAAATTCTTCTGCCCCCAATTACCCCAAATTTGTCTATCCCACCAGGCTAAAGGCAGTAGCTTAAAGAAAAAGAGTGAATGGAGGCAAGTCCACTTTGGGGGTGGCAGGCAAACCCCCTCCTTTCCCACTTTGCCTTCCCAGGTGCCATTGTACAACAGGTATGAGGTTCTAGATGTGGAAGGCCAGCCAATGGATGACGTGGATGACTATCCATCTACAGCAGAGGTGTTGCCAAGGTCAGAAAGACCTATGCCCTGTATCACAACTACCTCCATGAGGAAGCAAAGAAGGGTTATAGTTGTAGGCGACTTTCCTTCTGAGGGGAACACAGGGTCCAATACTTGAGAAAGACCCTCCTTTTCGGGAAGTCTGATGCCTGCCTGGGGCCCGGGTCAAGGACATCAACAGGAAACTTCCTAGCCTGGTATGGCCCTCAGACTATTACTTATTACTGGCTTTCCATGTGAGTGGCGATGAGGTCGCAAAATAGAGTCGAAGTGCAATCACAAGAAATTTGTCCCAAGGGCCTTGGGACAGTTGGTAAGGGAATCTGGAGCCCAGGTTATTTTTTAAACTAGACCCGAAAGGGGAGTGGTTTAATACCTGGCTTGCCCGTGACCAGCTATGGGATGACATGCCAAGGTTAGAGGGATGAGGTGCTAACAAGGGCCCTTAGCCTATTGCTCCTAAGTGTGCCGGCTACACTGCAGCACACCTGAAGTCTTGGAAAGATGAGCTAGAGGCTCCTGAGGTAATAAGGGCCAACAGGGAAACACCAGTGAAATATCTCAAAGGGATTAAGGGATGTTCCTCTAAGAAGGTGACATGGCCGAAAGCCCAGATGAAGTGCCTCCACACCAATGAACACAGCATGGACAACAAACAGGAGTTAGAAGCCACCATGCTGCTAGAAACCTACGACTCAGTTGCCTTTACTGAAACTTAGTGGGACACATCCCATGACTGGAGTGCAGCTATCGATGGCTACAGGCTGTTCAGAAGGGGCAGGTGAGGAAGTAAGAGTGGAGGAGTTGCCCTCTACTTCAAGAAATGGATAAAGTGTTGAGAGCTGTCTCCAAACAATAGCCATGAACATGTAGAAAGCCTATGGGTAAAAACAGAGATTGAGGCAACAAAGGGAACTTTGTGGTTGGTGTCTACTACAGGCCACCCGATCAAGGGGATCATATTGAAGAAGCCTTCTTACTCCAGCTACAGAAGGCTTCACGCTCACAAGCTCTCGTCCTGCTGGGGGACTTCAACCACCCCGACATCTCCTGGAAAAGTGTCACGGTGAGCTGTAGGCAATCCAAGAAACTCCTGGAGTGTACGGAGGATAACTTCTTAAGCCAGGTAATAGACAGCCCTACCAGAGGGCATGTAATACTGGACCTGTTGGTCACCAATGCAAGGGAGATAATCGGTGACATCAAGATTGGAGGCAGCAGGGATCATGGACTGGTAGATTTTGCAGTCCTGAGGCATAAGGGTCAGGTGAAGAGTAAATTCAAGACCCTGAATTTTAGAAAGCTGACTTCCAAATGTTCAAGGAGTTAGTCAAGAGGACCCACTGGGAAACTGCCCTCAGGCACAAAGGAGCAGAACAGAGCTAGCAGATACCCTGGGTGTCAGAAATCAGGAAAGGTAGGCAAGAGATTGGCATGGCTGGGTCAAGAGCTGCTGGTCAAACTAAAAGTCAGGAAGTAAAGGCACAGGCAGTGGAAGCAAGGACAGGTATCCTGGGAAGAACATAGGGACGCTGACCAGTTCAGTACTGAAGAGGTCAGGAAGGTCAAGGCACAGGTGGAGCTGAACTTGGCAAGTGACACAAAGAATAATAAGAAGGGCTTCTACACGTAAGTCATCCAGAAGAAAAAGGTCAAAGAATGTGTACTGCCCCTGATGAGCAAGACTGCCACACTGGTAACAACAGACAAGGAGAAGGCTGAGGTACCCAACAACATTTTTACCTCAGTTGTCACTGGCAATCTCTCTACCCACACCTCTTTGGTGGATGGACCACAAGACAGGGACTGGATGAGTAAAATCCCTTCCACTATAAGACAAGGTCAGTTTCATGACTGGGGCTCTGAACAACCTGATCTAGTTGAAGATGTCCCTGATCTTTGCAGGGGCGATGGACTAGGTGATATTTAAAGGTCCCTTCCAACCAAAACCATTCCATGACTCTATGATTTTTAATCGCTGGTGGATTTTGTCTTTCAAAGTAGCTACTTTTTACTAATTTATTACCCAAGATGTATTCAGGTAACCATCCTTAGAAAGAGTAAAAGTAAGACATTCTCTGTAAAGACCTGTATTGTGCTGCTGACATTGGTGGCACATCAAATTAACAACAAGGCAGGGACTTTTTGGCCTGCATTCTCTAAGAAAGGAGACGTAAACTAAAAATCAATATATTTCTAATAGAAAAAGATAAAAATAATATGTAAAACCAGCTAAAGGCCTGAATATATTCTCAGCTACACTTCATAACTGAAGAATTTCCAATTTAAAACCAATTAGGGGCGTACATTTAAAGGTGATTAAAAGTTTGGGGAAAGGTTTATTTCATTTTTCTTCCTATTCAGTCCAAAGTTGGCATATTTGCTCTAGCTTTAGGTTGACCTTTAGAAATTCTATAAGTAAATATAGAGCTCCTGCGGAAAAAGTTAGCCTCTTGAAGAAATTGCTAACAAATATCTCTTTTTTGTAACATACCTTTGGGATTGCTGCCAGTCCTAGAACAAACTTCTGTGTATAATTATTGAGCATTTGCCAAAATGACATGATATATGTAAGTGTCTGTTACAGAAAGCTCAGAGTTTGTAGATGTTCTCCCAGATCCTTGTGTAACAATTGAGGACACACAAACTCTGGCCAGGTTCACTGATGTACAACTATAATATTTTATGATCATGTCTGCATTTACTAATATGCATTTCTTTGTTTGCAATATGTAAATAATAAAATGGTTATAAAGGTAATAACAAGAGGGTAATGGAACAGCACAGAATGTGCCCCAATCTTATAGTTAGTGTGCTTCTACTGTTAGCGTTCCCATAACTCAGAGGGATAGTACTTGGTGATAGACATCCAGAATGAAAGTCTAAAGGTCATCTTTCACTTCAGTTCTGTTACTGAAGCATTCCTGCTCTTCATGGAGTCAGGTTAGGTTTGCGCAGAGATGGATGTGCAGGAAGAAACAACATGAACATTACCAGGAATAATGAATCTCAAATTTCACAGCATAACCTAAGCAGCTCAACATAAACGTGGAATTGAGTTTTCAGTGTCTTAGGCTGCCTGACAAGCAGATGCAGAAATGGTACTGGTTTTAAGCAGATATGTGCCTTTGGACCAAAACCTGGCAGAATGATTGAAGGCTTAAGAGTGTATTGCTGAAATGTCCAGGTAATTTCGATGTTGAAGAACTATCTCAACTCTTAGGCACTGAGTTCATAATACATAATAAAGGTGTAGCTATATTGTCTCTATTTGAATTTTACACCTAAAGGAAAAAGTGAGAGCTGAACTCCCTCTGACATTCTCAGTACAGATGAGAGGATAGCTTGCAATGTGTGTGCCTTACAAAGTTTACTTTTTTAATGTTTAAGGTATTTCCACACACAGGTAGATACTCTCTTGAATATGCTAGCTATTCACCATTTTATCCTTTCTATTCAGACATCTGTTATTTAAAATCCAACATTTAGATGTTGGCTGGACACAAAGAAGGTGGAGTTTTTGCATGTATCTTATCTGTCCACTGCTTCTCTTCTTTTCCAGGCAACATTAGTGTCATTTCAGTCACATTTCAGGCTCTGTAAAGGAAAATCCCACTTGGCAGTGCAAAGGAAGAAGTGTTTCCTGAGCTGACTTCACTAGTGTGTGCACAAGGATTATTTCAGTGTCTTCTCAGTCTTCTGCTGGATCCTACACTGTGGTTAAACTAGAAATGTTTATAGTGTATGGCTAGGCTGCCTGCTCAAGAAGGATTCTCGACTTTGCTAGGGCAGTTCCAGACTCAGGTGAATAATCAGGAATACTAAGCCATTGGGTGATATTCAAATATATTTTTTATAATAAGCTAAGTAAATAATTTCACAGAATTTTTAAAAGAGTATCAGTTCAACCCCAAGAGGCTTATCTTTTGATTCTGAATAGAATTAAGGCTTAATCAAAACAAACAATATACAAAATTGAATTTATCAGATTACAGGTTTTCTCATAGTGTGTTGGGTGCATGTTTTCATTTTTCTAGGTGTTAGTAATGCAAAAAGATTTATTAGTTAACAAGTTGTGGTACTGTCCTCCTTTACATGAATAAGATTTGCCCTCTTCCTTTGATCAATGCCTTTCACAAGAATAAAAATGTGTCTGTAATATCCAGCTAGGATTCTCAAGTGTTCTAACGAAAGGTTGGAAGTTGACCTCCAAAATTTAAATAGAATAAGAAATGAACAGGAGTATACAGAAAACTACTTGTTATGAGTAACAAGGAACTGAAATGACCGTTCTTCTGAATACACAGAGGTATATTTATTTCCTGAAGTATTTATAGATAATGATGTTTTCATATTAAAAAATATATTCTTTTTGGTGCTGTTGAAATAGCAGTCCCAAAGATATCCACATTCAATATGAGTAATTTATAAATTCAGAGTATGGTAAAGGTAGGATGGCTGATAGATTTATTCATGCTAAAGCCCTTAAAAATTTAAAAAATAAAAAAAAAAGCAAGAGAGGAGGGTAAGAATTGTGAGATTTGGATGGAATGGAAATTCTCTTCTACATAAAAAGATGGACAAAAAATCCCAGGACATGATGAACAATAAATTATGAGCTTGAAGAGCAATCTAAAAGTTTGAGGACTCAATTGAAAGAGAGTGAAAAAGAGAGGTGCTATTATATTGTCACATTGACAGTTTACGAGATAAATGCTTAGCCTCCAGATGCAGGAAGCCATTGTACTGAGAATCCTGATGAATTAATTCTGATAAACCAGAACTTTGTTTTTAACTGATGAAATCTGTACGGATTTAAAAAAAAAAAAGGCAAGAAAGCAGCAAGAAAAGGTACGGATAAGAACAATGAAAACAATCTGATATAGAAAAGAACTAAACAAGAGAAGATTGTAAAGACTGAGTCAGCTTTTCAGCAAAAGGTAGATAATATGACGTGCTATATACAAACGTAACTGATGTGAAGAAAATTAATCACTGATTTATTTCTCTACTATAAATGGATAAGAGAACCCAGTGAAATTACCCAGAGTCCCACTTAAAACAGCCAAGAAACCTAGTATTTCTGGGGCAATACTTATTTAACTCGTAAAATGTCTTGGGTTTTGAGATGTGCAAGTAAAAACATAAATAAGTTCAAAGAGGTATTATACAATCCTCAGGAAAGGCATAGACTTGCTACACAAGAGAATCCAAATATGACCTCTAAATGAGAACTCTCCAAAACAGCTGCGGTCTGGAAAAAAACAGCATTCGATTGCTATGTGGTACCATTATCCTCAGTGCATCTCTTAGTCTTTCTTAGAAACAGACTATTGGGTTAGATGGAACTTTGTTGGGATTCAGGTGATTTGAACAAGAGGAATAAAGAGTATTCTAATTAATTTTTTCTTTACATGATTTTCAACTGGGTAAAATTTCCATGCAGAATTTTGCACCTCTTAGCATAGTGGTATCCATGCATCATTCATCACAAAATTCACTTTTGCTTCTTTTTCCTCCTTCTTCCAGTCCTGAGGGAAAGAAAGATAAAATGTTAACAATTTCATAAGAATTCCTGTGTGTACCAACAATGTTGTCAAGAAAGCTACACTGTCTGCGTATTTCAAATGACATCTGATTTTGGTCCGGTTTTGAAAAGTTGAATGATATCATAAGAAAGCCAAGGACGGGGAAACTTCTAGGAAAATGTCCTGCAGCAATCAAAAAACCAGAAATTTATGCAATGAGACTTTTGAAAACAATAAGTTTAATGTAAATTTAGCCCTGTTTTCCAAAGCACTGAGAAACAGTTGGCCATATCAACATGGAAAAACCAAGGAGAAATACTTTCACAAGCTCAGATCTACTACAATAAATTAATTTTACAATAAAAATGAAACTAAATAGGACATTCCTCTTCCCAAATTGCAGTAAATAGTGATTTGTATTTCCTTAATGTAGTAAGAAAGATGAGAAAAACTTATAAACACAAAAGCATTTATTTTATGAGTGGACACATGTTATTATATGCAGGTCATGAGCTTAAACTTTTTCCACAAACATTTTTAAGCCTGTAGTAACAAACCCAACTGAATGCAGATAAACTGTATTGCATTTAATTTCTTATCCAGTTCATGAAGCACTAAAAAAGACAAAACACCTTCTCTAATCAAGCTTCCAAACAGCTACTGGAACTTGCATTATTCCCAAAAAGTACAAAGAAAAACATGTGTTCAGTAATATAGTGAATTGTGGTAACTCTTGTGGTGTGGTGGAATGACATTTAATTAAAAAAGCTACTGGGTACAATTTTTCACTTAGATTTAATTACTTACACCAGGGAAAGTGTTGTTAAGTACACAGGTATTTTATACCTCTTTTGAGTGGGTATAAAATGGTACTCCCTGCTGTAAAGGAACACAAGGGTGTTCATGTCCACAACTCAGTTCAGTTGCAATTTTGTCACTGGCTTTAGCAGTGACACTGGCTTTAACAGACCTGCAGAAGTAGGTCCAAGACTCTCTGGCTGTATGTAATACAGGTATCTACTTGATAGCCAGTGACTTCTGCCTTGGTCTAGGCAGAGTCCAAAAGAAATGGATGGTAGGGAACTAAATCCCATACTGACTAAATCCCCACATCCACATAGTTGCTGACTTGTCCTCTGTCTCTTCTGAACAAAATGTTGGTCTGTTTTGGTAATAAAAAGTTTGGAAGGTAATGGTGGTTGGGAACAATGCATGGCCATCCTGTGCCACAGATGCAACTGCATTTCCTCATCTCAAGAGTGGGGACCAACCTTCAGCACCACAGAGAAACGAAAACAAACTGTTGAGACGAACAAAGTTGCCCCATCTTCATGCAGGCTGGCTGTTGCCATCTGTGATTAGTTCTGTCCAGTTACCCTGAAACCTGCAGCCTCCCATACCTGCTCAGCTTCTTCCTGATGCTACCCAGATGGGTAGGTGCCTGCTTACCCTTCAGTTATGTGTGGAGGCAAAGCTGACTTGTTGCCACCTGTGTTTCATTAGAACTGACACTTTCAATAATGATTTTTTCCAAATACTGCAACTTAATATAATTTACTAAGCAAGTTTATGACAAGGGAGAAAAAAAATCTTTAGGACTCATACATTATTTTCAAGCCTCTAACACTCCCAAAAGTAAAAATGTTACCTTAAAAAAAAAAAAACCCACAAACCTATGTCCTACTGGCTTTATGAAGATAGTCTTGCTTCTTGTTAACACTATGAATTCACAAAAGGAAGCCTACCAGAATTTGAGATATCACCTTGTGGCAAATTATAATTAGCTCTGCATTATTTACAGCATGTGATTAGATGCCAAGAGATTTTTCAAATGTAAGATAAAAACTTGCAATGAAGGTGATAATGATTCTTTTGGAAAGACATTCCTTTGTTCATTTTAGCATCCTCATAAATGTTTAAAGAATATAAATTGCGCTTCCAAGCCAATTAATTTGTCTGTTTCTCATCTCCAATGATGTATTTTAATTATACTGTCATGCCTCTAAGCTTCAGAATGGAAGACATCATGCACAGATCACGAAAAAGAAAACCTGTAAAAGTCCAAAAGGATAATGGAGCAAATTCCAAAATTTTGCGCCTTAGACTCATCCCATATCATTTTGTAGATATGGAAAAAGAATCTAAAGTCTTAAATAGTTATAATTTGGTGAGGCACACAACGATGATATTATAATTTGGGCGAAAAGAGTATTTTGGTTCATCTTAAATGTTACATGCTAATTTTATCCCATGAAGTAAAACCAATATATGATCCATTTTACTTTACAATAAGCAGGCCTAATTAACTTGTAGTCTAGAATTTGTATGCAATAATAAAAATCAATTTCCTGTTTTTCAAATCCCTTTACTCCTCACTGTTCAATCCTTCATCTGGTCTAGATCTTAAAATACTCCTAATAGTTAGGAATAAAACCACAAAATGATTTTGAATCACTGAACCTTAAAATGGAGCTTGGATGAGTGAGGAAGTTGATTATTTATTACAAGTAAAGTCCCAAGCTAACTATTTTTGATACTTTTTCAGATCATGTAAAATTGGCAGGCAGTTGCAATAGCTATTTCTAACATTAGTGGACTAAGTTGTTGTTTGCTATCTGGTCTCTCTCAAAGGAATTTTCTGAAGGAGAGCATGCTGCTTTGAGCTGTATTTAGTTATTTACTTACCAGTTTAAAAAAAAAAAAAAAAAAAGGAAAGGAAGAAAGGAAAAACAAGCTAGTTATTCTCCTTACTATCATGAGACCCTCCCCCCAACACCTGCATTGGTGGGTTTATTCCCAGGCCAATTCATCTATTTTAGCACTGAATTGATGGTAGCACGGTTAAGTGATTATAAAAATATCTATTAAAGCGTAGTATTCTAGATCCATCCTGTAAATCTCTAGCTGATGATGAAATGTTTTCCCTCTCATCTCTCTGTTTCAACTCTTTTCCTGAGCATTATATATTTTCATTTCATGTTCTTGAAAAATTTCTTTCTGCAGCAGAAATCTGTTCATACAATTCCGCATTGAAAAACCGGAAGAATATTAGGTGAGATTGTAGCAAATACCTGTAACTAGAACAGGGAAATACTTCTTTTGGTTTAGATTTTTCATAATTGAGAGAAATCTTGTTTTTTTCCCTCCTGCCATGTTGTGTTTCAGGGAATTCCGTAAGTGAAATATTTAGCCAAATTCCAACACTTTCTAATGCCTCTCAAAGATGTTAGAGATGTTATAAATAGTGCAGTCAACAGAATTGTTCTCTACCCCTCCTCAGAACTTACAATGGGGAAAAATAAGACAAATACATACCACAGAGTATTTAGGCTCCTTCACCTAAATACACAAATACAAGATAGGTGGGTTAAAAGAAGTATTAATGGGTGGTGTAGTCATGCACAGTACCACCACAGAATCATTAAGGTAGGAAAAGACCTCTAAGATCATCAAGCCCAACCATCCACCCAACACCACCATGACTGCTGAACGATATCCCAAAATGCCACATCTACATGTTTTTTGAACA
>Ga0181612_138297_pt1 | contig 13921 bp, 7 predicted proteins | sample HoacroProtozoa21_FD_119630 | JGI IMG/M metagenome (GOLD analysis project Ga0181612, IMG submission 119630) | Hoatzin crop microbial communities from Cojedes, Venezuel. Combined Assembly of Gp0051906, Gp0051904, Gp0051908
ATATAATTATATATTATTAAAATAATAATAGTTTTAATAATTATTCTAAAAAACATTGAAAGGTGGGTTTTTTTGGGTGCAGGGGCAGAAAAGCACGGAGAAGCCTGACAAAAATACTCATGATGCTTCAGCCACAGCTGAACCAAAAGGAACTGCAAGTGCACTTTGCTTTAAGTGCTTTTTCCAACATTTACGAGTACCTAGGGAAGAGCTGCATGACATGACTGAGGAACTGAGTCTCCAGACAGTTCATTAACTGGCAGCTGAGGAGGCTAAGTACAATTTCTTTGTGATAATCTTTTTCTGTGTATCTGAATGAGGCTTCCCTGACATCCATCATCCCTCCTGGCAGAAACATCTTGCCTTTTCTCAAACCCACCACTCGACATACATGGGCTGTAGAACAAAGGTTTGCTCTGACTTTGTAGGCCTCTTTCAGGCTGTGTATGGCTCTGCCCATGTCACCCACTGAGATAATGATGTAGGACACGAGAGCAGGCAACGAACATGCACCGAGCAAGGATTTAATGGTGCTCTATTGTTTGCTGAGCTGTGATTGCCAGGGACAAGCCAAGCCACCAGGAACTGGCTCATCCACTCATTGCTGCTGCTGAGCACCAGCAGAGTTTTGTTGGGACCATGAATGAGACCTGGCAAGCGGTACTTTTTAAAATTCTCTTTGATTTGACTGATGAAACATGAAAGCCATCCTCTTCCCAGAGGGAAAATGATAGGAACTCTACAGCTTCACATGCAGCTTATATCTTGGCAATGTGATTCTGCTGTATCATACCTCTAATTCACTGTAAAGCTTGGTATTGATACAACAGCTCCAAGCATCCACGGTTTTAATTACGTTCCTATAATTTAAAAAATGGACACAAAGTGAGGGTTTGAACCCAAGACTTTCTGACTTCTAGCATCATTAAAGGGTTTCTAGATGTCACCAAAATGTTTTTAATAATATTACAAAGAGAGTTAAATAGCTTTGTCCCCAGCATAATAAAGATAAAATCATTTCTTACCATTATCATCACCAGAATCGGACTGGAAGGAGCTGAGGGACTGTACTTCGGAGTTGCTGCCTTTATTACTTCCTGCAAAACAGGTCACTTCTTCAGCGTCATCAACCCCTTTACCTTTATTGACAGCAAAAACAAAGCAAAATGGTACTCTCTAGGTATGCACATTTGCCTATTTATACCACAGAGCCATTTAAATCCTGCAAACAAGTAGCCTTCTATTATTTTTGTCAGAATAAAATTATTTCCTTCAGATAGAGGAAATGACCTATTAGCCAAGAAGGCAGCTGATGAAGATACCTAGACTTCTGAAGGCCCTTTCAAGTGGCTGACACCACTGTAATCAAGGAGGAAACATCTGTATCCAGTATTGCCTTTTTAGATGCCATGTAGTCTCAGCAGCAAAGAAAATGACTTTTAAATTGTGGTATAAACATCTTATACAAGAGATTACAGTTACATTCATCTTTACTGTTCATTTCCAAATTTGAGAGCCTCATTAAAGGCTCATTCAATGCTCAATAAAGTTACTGTGCATCTTTTTATTCATACCAGTGGCCCTTGGATCAGATTTTAATGGCTTCGTCACTGACATATAATAGATTATGCTTCAATGTACATTGCTTTTCATCAGGGACATTCAGTCTTGACAATTCTTCTACAGCTTAGAAATGTAACTGTAGCCTATGGTATAAATTCTCATGTAATTAAACACACAGGAATAAACACATTCAACTGCACATTATATGAGTGATAATAAGCAGCACAAAAAATTATTCTCCTTAGTAAGCACTGCAATAGATACCTGAGCTAACTACCAATGAACAAGCTCAGGCACTGCAAACACGTAAGTACAGCTCTCCACCCGGTAGCTGTAGATATTTCTACCCAGCATGGGGCACCTCCATACAGTATGGGCTGATTTGCTCCTGCTGAGAAGCAGGGCATGGAGTAGATGGAGCGAGTGCTGCAGTAACGAAGCTGCACTGCTTCCCACTCCTTGACAGCTGAGGTCCGTCTCCATGGCATGGCCTCATGCTGTGCAGAAATTCATACGGATACCAGCAGTGTCTGCGGCAGATACACCCAGGAGAATACAGAACAGAGCATGTATGGGGGCTGGCATGCTGATGCTTTCAATCAGCAAAATTATTTTTAATGGTTGAAAAGGTCAACCACAACACGACTGTGAAATACAGCCCACAGAAATGAAAACTAATGCCTGTTCACTAGAAGACCTCAGCCAATGTGTTGCCTTAGATGAAAATGTGCAGGTCAGGGCACAGGTATGAGGCAGTGCGAGATTCCTCTCTCTATTCCTCTATTCCTATTGTCTAAAACTACAGGACTATGAAAGTTTCTTCATCATGTAGTTCTATTTGATAGTTTTGATTGAAGCTGTGTTGCAATGGGTTTGGAGATACATTACAAAAAACTAACTACTAAAAAGAGAAAAGATCATACAAGTTCTTCGTATGCTAAAGCAAACATCTCCCAGTCCGTACGACATGTGCTGACTTGTAAGGATAGACAACGTAGGGTTATAACTCTGTCCCAGAAAACTGGTATTTCCTGCTATGACAGAATATGTGAAATCTGTGATATCTCCAGCAACTTCTTCAGGAATGGAGGGGGCACAGTGTTATCAGGTGGGAAAGCATCAGAGCACAAATAGGGTAATTGTAGGGATCAGAAATTTTGTGATCACTCTGATACTGAATGCGGACTGGAATGCAGTGGACTGAAAAGATGATCCTCTAAGTAGCGCATGATTTTCTGTTTCAGTTCATAGGCACTGGAAGTATAGAATCTGAGTTCGTTTGTCCCTGCTGCAAAACAGGATTGCTTCTTTCACGTTTAAATGTTTGGAATTCCCTCAGGAGACAAACTTTCCAAACCTAGCAGAGTTTATATTTAAGAATTCTGCCCTAAATTATTTTTTTCCAATAGAAAAATGATTGCATTGTATCACTTGAACTAACACTCAGAGCACTTATTCATATGTGCTTTCTGAACAAGTGAAATAAATGCTTTTAGTCATAGCACACAGCAGTAGAGCTCTTGTATGCCTACTGCTAATTATTTCCTTTCAAAATTAAACCGAATCACTTCTTGGAGAAATGTAACAATTTTAAGTGTATGAGCTTGGAGTGTTAAGAGTACCCATGCCACTGTACCTGCTGAACCCTGAAGGCAACCCTTACCTATGTCAGGAAAGAGTGAGAGCAGCAAGCGGCGGTACTTACTTTCTATCCCAGCATCCCACGTGCTCTTCCTGATGGAGTCACAGTCGGAGCGACAGGGAGACACAGCGGGCAAGTTTGGAGCTACGCTGCACACCACCACCCCCCTCCTGGCTGTCAATATTCGAGGGGACTCGGGATGAAATGTTGTCATCTCCTGGTGCTCCACACTAAGCCCATCCACTATCTTGTCCAGGTTATTCCTCGAGTCACTCTGGAAGCATGGGGTATAGGCCATCGGCCTCACCGGGACCTGTGGAGGCCCAACCTCTTGGTAGATGTTTCTGCTGTCTCCGCTGTTCCTGATGTTCTTGAACTGGATGCCATTGCTCTTGTTGAGCAGGGCAGCAGTAGCTGGATCTTGTACAAGCGTGATGTTGTTGCGGGAATAGTTCTTCCTGAAAACTTTCTTCCGAAAAATGATAAAGAGGACAATCAACAGAAATATGACAAACAGGACCACAGCTATTCCAATCAGCTCCTCCTTGCCGACATATGAATGCCCAGCTTGTATATTGGGAACCACCACGGGGCGAAGACCACAGTATTGCCCCACATAGCCAGGGGTGCAGTTACACAGAAATGAACCAAATATGTTGACACAGGAGCCACCATTTTCACATTCTTCTCTTTCGCACTCATTGATGTCTTCTTCACACCTTAAAAGAAGAAAAGGAGAGTTTGGAGTTTGGAGAACACCTGCAAACAGCCCAACTTGTACTTGATAACTTATCTTGTCAAAGTGGTACCATTGCAATTAACATCTTGCTGGTGCTTGGCAAATGATCTTATTATTATCATATTATTTAATGGCTTTGATTTTTTTCTACAGCTATTCCATAGCTTTTTAATACAATACAATGGAAACATCAAGAAGGAAATAAGAGTCTAAAGCATCTGATAGGAAGAGGCTCCCCAACCGTAATGAGGCTCATTGAGTGTAATAGAGAATCTCAGCCTCTTTGTATTGTTTTTGGACCATCTCATGGGATTCAATACAAAATATTAGGAGGATTCAATTAGAAAGTAGTTGAGAAAAAAATAGTAAAAAAATCAGAGTAGTTATTTAAGAGAAGAGGAGGATATACTGACTGTGTAAAATTATTTAGGGTTGGAGATAAAATGAACAAACATTAGAGAAATGGGGAAAAAAAAAGAACAGGGACCTTACAGAGAGAGGAGAATTGGAAAGAAGCAGAGGTGATAAAAAGAAAAGGCAGAACAAAAAGTACAAACATTAGACAAACCAGATGAGAAAAAGCATGTTGATGGGCAGGACAGGGGACTTTCTGCTTCTACACCAAGTATATGATCAAGGCTAGGATTTAAAAAAAATGAATGCAATAAATTATGCTTTTATGTCAGGGCTAAGATGACTTGATCCATTTTCAAAAAGAAGATTACACAGCACCTTCCACAGGCTTTATGGGATTGTTCAACAATCCTCTAACACTTAGGTGTGCATATCAGTGAAAACTGGAGATAACATCCTGAAATAGTAATTCAGGAGGCCATGCTCAGAAAAGCGTTTCTGAACACGCAAGCCTCATGGATTTCTCAGCTGTCATTAGCTTAGACTTGAAATAAGCACTAAGTTTGGGGTTATCTTTTGCTAGGTGAATCATAGCTTTTGGGTAAAAAATGCCTGACCAAAAAGCCCACCATCACTGAATTTAAAAGCTCCCTTTGCCCGCCTGGAGCGGCTCACTTACGTCACTCCTGTTAGGCCGTTTTTGCAGTTGCAGATGAAAGCGTTGCCGATGGGATCGCACGAGCCTCCGTTCCGGCAGGGATTTGGGAAGCAGGCTGTGATCTCTGACTCACAATTCCTTCCCGTAAACTGGGAGAGGCAATTGCACTGGTAGCCTGGGAGGTGAGGGACACAGAGAAACAAATCAGAAGCCTACCACTGTATCTGTCTGGAAGCAAGGGGATCTATTTGGTTACTTTATTCCAAAAATACATACAGTACTGTGGGGGCAAGCGGATTTTTATATTCATTCAGGTATGTCTGTGAGGTCCACACTAATGCCAGTTGAGAGTTTGTTTACCTGGGATGTCTGGACAATTGGAGCTCATGTCTACAGCCATGGACCAAAGGAACAGCTGCAGCCCAGACCGTCCTGGTCGTCATGATTGAAATAAGAATAAATGTCATCCACGTACAACTTCGGTCATAAGAAATATTCTAGATCAAGGACACATCTACCAATATTTTTGAAAATACAGACCATACTGCTGATAGTGGAAGCCCACACTCCAGTTGGGGCTTCACTGAAGAACAAATACATGAGCTGAGAACTTTTCCATATCTGCCTCTTACAAAGATGACACAGTAGGGATGTGAATACCACTTTCATAAAGCGTGTCATCTGGGTATGAACTATAAACTTCATAATACCAGCTGTCTTGGACAACGCCAGTCCTAATCACAGCTCATTATGTGCAGTGTGTGCTATTAAAAGACTGATTAATCACTGGCTGCAATACATCAGACATAACTCCACTCAAGTGGACAGCGACCCCGTAGGGGATCAAAGTCCTACTTCCATATTTCTTGCCAACAGAGGAGCAACATCAGAGCAAAAACCAGTTCTTAAACCCATCAGTTCACTCTGCCAAGTATCAAATGACAAATCTCTTTTTTTTTCACTCTACTTGTGATTTCATATGGCGCAATCCCATTAATAAAAACTTTTTTTAAGGTCACAAAGAAATACAGTGAGGCAGTGCATCTCTTTATGTTGTGAACTGGATATTGAAATCTGAGCACTTTTTCACTCTAAAAGAGCAAGGAACATGTAGGTTGTGAAAGCCATGAGATGGCTAAGGCAGTCCTTGGGATGGAAAGACTCCTAGACCAGAGTTGTTGAACTAGCAAAATTTTCCTGGATATCTCTAAAAAACTTTGACTGATTTTTAAAAAAACTACTTACACAGTCCAAGTGTCCCACACAGATGTGTAGGTGAGCTTCAAGCACCAGTTATGGGTTCACGTACTTACTGAACATAGCTCATCAACCAACTTGAACAAAGAACCTTCCTGCCATTAATACTGCTGGAGTTAAAGCCGAAATGGTTGAATGCAACTCATTTCAGTGTCAAAACTATAGGAGATCAAACTGATGTAGCTGAAATATCATCCCTCAGTGGTAAGCTTTTTAAACATGTTTTTAAAAACTTTCTATAGCCATACCTCTGAAAAAAAAACCCAACTTATTTTAAAAGCCACTGTTCTAGGGAACAAGACAGGAATTTCCATCACAGTTACAAGGAAAAGAATTTCATGGAAACAATACGGAAAAGCCCAGTAGAGGCATGAGGCAAAACCAATTTTGCATTATGACTCCCACATCTTTTATGTCCTATCCGGTTCGATTCGTCTTGTTCAGCTACTCTAATTGAATTCTTTTATGAGGACAGGCTGTAAAGAACAAACTCGGAATCAGACTTGGTGGCGTATTCAGTCAGGATTCCAATCCTATTTAATCGAAGATAAATGAAATAGATACTCAAATATCATGCTGTTTCATTGTCCTGATCCTAGAAGGAAGATAGAAGCACGGCTGTTTTCAAGGTTGCAAAGTTAAGAAGTAAAATTATTCAACTCTGGAGATTCCTTGAAAGCATATTTGGTCAGCATCAGCAAGATGGTACTATTTTTTACTGTTTTATATATATCTCACTCCAACAGTCTGGACTTTCTGCACAACAACCTTCTGGACCTTTAGAGATCTGGGTCTGAAGAATTACAAAACTGCGACTATGCAGGCATTGCATTTTGATGCCATCCCTATGGCAGATTTATTTTTAGTTGGCAACGTAGCTGTTCTAGAAATACTGTAGCTAGAAATCACAGCATTAATAAATAAGGCTGTTTCAGTGCTTCATTTTATGACTGAACAGTGACATCTATAGTTCAAAAAATTGCAGTAATGTTTTATATATTTTTATCATCTTGATGAGTTTAACTGAAATGAAAATGTTAAATTCAAATATAAACCATTTTATTCATAAACAAATCTGTTGTCTTAAATAATAGCAGTATAAATGTGTTCTATTAACTAACTGATATTTTAAACCTACATAACTTTGAAGTGGCTTTAAACACCAACTTTCTATACCTAAGTTACTAGTTGCCAATCATTTGTAAGACAAAGCCTTTGAATCACTTTCATTTCATGTCTTGTTTGTTTCAGCTGATTAAGTTCTGGGTTCTCAGTCTGTAACATATTCTGTTACATTTATTCATTGCAGAAAAAAAATATGAAATATCAATTTGGTAAAAAAAATAATCATTTTATCACTAAGTATAAAAAGAACATGGTTTTATTAACTATTATCATTGCCTGTTTTTTATATTAAAGGTGCACTAGCTTCAATGAACATTTTATACTAAGCAGAGACGAAGCTGAATGCTCCAGATGGGTCAAAACTCTAATGGGCAGTGTATGAACAAGACCAAAATGAAAAGTCTGCTTCTGAAAGCCTATATTTTTGACTCAGTTTGATTTAATGATGGCAGAACACAGTCAGTTATTAGAAGACTGAAGTATTCAGCATTGATCCTAAGTCTAGGGATCAAACAGAAATAAAAAAGACAATAAAACAAGACAGTATTAAATCACAGCATTTATCACTGACTTTTCCTCCCATTGGAAGCACTGTCATACACCTGCCAACTCTGAGCCACTGGCAAAAGGCACAGAACTTTCCTCTGCCACGTGCTCAGAGCTGCAGAGCATTCACCCGAGAGGGCTCCAACACAGCAAAGCGTATGTTGAAATTTATGGGGTAGGGAAGTGAAGAGCTGATACAATGGCTCAGTACACAGCACATATCGACTCGGCCAGCAGACCTGCCAGACCTTTCATGCTTCTCCAAAGCTCTCAGCAGATGCTGTGATTTTGCCTGCTCACCACACATTGTAGCCACACGGCTGTGGACAAAGTGCAAGCGTAAAGAAAACCCTTTTAGTCAGGGGTGCATCTTAGGTCTAACAAACAATTTTTATTACACTTTTAATTTAATATCGTTAATATCATACACTTCTTCCTATCCATTTAGCACATGAATATTAAGCAAACTTCCCATGTCTGAGGACAACAGAGCTGAAGAAAAGGCGAAGTGCCCTCTCCTCTTAGCAGGGCATGAGAAAACCCTTTCAAGCAAACTAGTGCTTGCTCCTGTTCACAGCGAAGGCACTGGAAGTCTTGGAAATTCATCAACATTTAGGATCATACAGTCCATCTGATTTCCCTCCAGGAAATATGAATATTTCATTTTGCACACTGATGCTGGAAAATGTTGATCTGCATCCTCCAAGGCAACGTCACCACTGTTGCTTCAGAGGGAACCAGTGGAAAAAGATAGAAAGCTCTGGTAAACATGTCTGCAGTGCTGCTGGGCTAGGACCACAACACTCTCAGCATATGCCACAATATCCTGTACCAACAGCTGACCTAAGAGCAACAACAAGCTGTGAGCAAGGATACTGCCCTTTTAGGATGTATATGCATTCGCAAGATCTGCAGAGCAACGGCAGTGAGGCTGCGGAGGAAAACAGTTGGTGCTGAGCACCCAGCACCCTCAGTGCACACATTTCAGGGCCTTAGAACCACATTAGCTGCACTCCTGACACACGTCTTCCAGTTCAGCACTGTCCAGAGGGAAGCGTGGTCCTGCCCCCCGATATCTCAGCTTTCCACAGCAGGAACCGAAGCACAGTGAGAGAGGGTGATCAGAAGATTCACATCATAGCTCCTTCGTGATCTAAAATATTATGTAGACATAGCCCTCTCCTGCCTACACATAGTCTTGGGCTTTCTGGTTGCTTTTTTTTCCCCTCCTATGTAGCTGAATCTCGTCTTCTCACTTTGACTCCCCCACCTTCTTTTCCTGTCTTGCTGGCATGTCCCTGTCCAGAGGAAAAGGGATTTTTCAGCCCAGACCTTACTCAAGAGCAACATGCTGCAAGTGAGGACACCACACAGGCTGCTCTCTGCCTATACCTATGCTTGCTTGGCACTTAATAAGCAGAGACAGTGGCAAAAGGCAGGCACAGTGCCATCAGCAGATGGGATGCCTTTAGGCAGCTAACATCTCCATTGGTAGCATTGCCAGCCTGAGCACCTCAAAGTCTGTCTATCCTCAGGTTTACTTGGCTTTGTTAAAAAGGATGCTCTGAATGGCTGCCAATTCTTTTTTTGAACATGTGTATGCTCCTGTTTCTATCTATCGTATGCAAGAGAAGCTGGGTTTTATTTGTTATGTGCTTTGGCTTTTGCATTTGATCTCCCTATGTAGTTTCTTTCCCTGCTGTGCAGCTAGACCTGACAAACTCAATGTCCAGAAACAGGCCTGCCCTTGGCCTCGCTTACATGGCATTTTATGGCAAGTTAACCGATGAGAACTGAATGTGAAGAGGACCTCTCCCAGCATTTGTATTTTGGTATGTTTATGGACATACCAGGCCACTTTCAAGAACTGTGTGTTCTTCAGCCATACATATTCCTGCCACTTCAGATATAACTTATCTGCCTTCAAACAGATGACTGCCTCTTGCCACTTGGTATGGAAATGAACCTCAGTCTTTGTTAAACTGGTACTTTCTATGAAAGGATTGGCAAGTATGTGCTTTGAAAGTGGGAATTTAAATCCAGATGTCTAAAAGCATAGCTATAAAAAAGATTTTTAGAAATTAAAAAGCTTTTAGAAATTAACTGATGTGCATTTGATATGTTCACACTACAGCATGCTGGTTTGTTTTTGTGTGTGAAAAGCTGAGATCCAGAACATAAGTAAGAGCAGGTCAGTTCATGACTATGGTATTAATACACCCATTTTCCCCTAATGTCATTCTTATGAACTACCTAATCCTCACAAACCCCCATGTGTTAATGCTGCCAACATGCTTTCAAACATCTATTAAAACCACCACCTAAGTGTCAAATTGTATTTTCCACTCTCACTGGCTTTTAACTATTTATTAAAAAGAAAAAGGAAGAGAGAGAGGAGAAAGCAATGACTTGCGGTCCTCACACTCTGACCACAGTCCTTGACTCAGCAGATATTTCTGCTCACATGCTTCATGTTCAAATAAAATTGCCTACTCATATAAGCCATTTACTTCCATCAAAGCCAGATGTATATAGGACTGATCAAATTAAAAGGAAGTAGCTATACTTATAATTGCAAGGCTTTACAAGCACGAGGTTTCTCTCTGTGGTTGAAAAGCTTGGCGCAGCGTTTGGATTTGATTACAGTAAAGCCTTCTATTGCTGTGATTGCTCATGTTGTTATTCATGCAGATAAACATACATTTACTACTGGAAGACCTGGTAATGCCACTCTGTTATTAAGGTTGTGTGACATTTCCCATTTTAAGCCCTTATATTCAGCAGCTTATAGCTTAACCACACTTTAAACACTTCGTTGAATTTTCTTAGGAAATTTCAGTCCAAAGAGCCAAGCTGTTTCTGAAAGTCATGCTGTTTGTCAGGTTTCAAAATGCTAACAACTTCCTTCAAAAATAGCTTCATTGACCTGTATTTATGGATAGGGGCTGAAAAACCTAGAAGAATGTGGCCTGTATTTCAGGGCTGTGGTTTCCAGTGTCTCCAAGAAAATTGTCCTGAAGCTGTATACAGCAGAAGTCGCTTTCTGCTAGGAGTCTCCTGAGCTGTCAGACCTGGTGAGTGCTTGTGCCCCCTTCCCAGCCCTTACTAAGTATGCATGGGGTCCCTGAATGGGCAGTACCCTCTCTTTAACCACCGACAACGCTGGGCAGACGCTGCTGTCGCAGGACTCGGTTCGGACCCATGGGAACACATGGGTGCAAGCAGAGCTTTATGTAATGGTTGCTTTCTGCTGGCCCAGAAACCCGTTTTGAAAGCAGAGAGGTTTTTTGGTGCTCTTAGTGATGTCTCAGAGCATCTGAGCTACCTGTACATTCTCCTGCGGGCTAAGATTCACATCTTGTCCTGCTGTTCAGTGTGCAGAGAGGTCAGACAGAAAGAGCCAGCACTGGCCAGCTAGCCCTGTGCCAGCTCTCCTTTCAGGGCAATACCTTCGCCATCAGTCCCAAGCTCTGTGCAGCCCATGCGCTGTGCTGTCCCCGACCCAGGTGCTTTGAAGATGCTGTGAATTTGCCCATACGAACCCTAACAGCAGCAGCGTGGACACAATCCCCACGCACGCAGAGCATCGCTTTAGCGATTCCCAAAACAGGGCCGTAATATTCCGCTATTCCCGAAACTGCAGGATGAAGTGGAAGGTCATCAGAGGCAGCTGTGTAGTAATGGTCAACGGGACGGTAGGCACTTCTGTTGACAGGAAGATCTCACAACAGGAATGCTACTACCTAGGTCTGTGTTTTAGATGACCAATTTATGCAAATCACATGTAAATTAGACATGGCCCCTTTGATTTCTGGTACGTAGCCAGCAACTCTTTCATGTTATAATGTCGGGTAACCTTTGCTTGACTGTTTTCTTTTAAAGTTAGCTACAGAACTGAGCTTTCTTTTTCTCTCTCTTAATATCCTTGTAAAGCACAGTAGGGTTTTTGTAACAAAAAGGTTGTTAACAGTATATGAAATCTGCTCTGTAAAATTCAAATTAGAGTATTTCTTTGTTAAAACAAATCCTATAATTATGCCAAGAACTCTGTGATTGGGAAAAAGAACATTACTCTCCAGAAACTTTAATAGGAGGATAATATCATTGAAAATATCAGTCAGGAGATCCTAATGCTACTCAGTGCTCTGGGATTGGGAAAAGGACCTGTGCATGGTACATTTTTGAATGCTTCCCCCCATCAAAAAAAGAAAAAAGGTGCTGTTTTCTTTCATGAGATAAAAATTGAAGATTTATTACCTTTTTTTCTATTTTAAATGAAAGTCAGATGCTAACATCTACATCAGTGAACACAACGTCTGGCCATTCTTAAATATATATTACAATTTGTGGCTCTGCCACTAGCATTTGAAATGCTGTTGAAATTCCCAAATTTAATTACGTGGCCTTTTTGCAGAATGGCTTTGCCTGGTAGAAACAAAAATGCCCATGCCTTCTCCTTGTGGGCTGGGCTGCAGAACCACCGATGTACAGTCAGGGCCCATTGCGCTGGAATTACGACTTTATAACAATCCTTTATTTACATACACTGCTGAGGCAGTAAAAACAGCAAACAGATTTTTTAACGGCAGGCAGCTGAAACATCCCCGCAGGGCACGTGCCCCCTCGCCGAGGCAGGAACGCAGGCAAGTTAAATCAGTTCCGTGACTGCTTTCCAGCAGTGAATTATGTTGACATGAAAACGGCGCGCGCCATTCCAGCAATAAAACGGGTCTGATCTTCAGAGCCGCCTGCTTCTCCCCCACCCCACGGCTCCCCTCAGTCTGAATTGGCATGCACATGACGCCAGGAAAAAAAGAATTACTGTAAAGCGTTTCATTAGAAAGGTTTCAATTTACTCATCATGAGATTGCTGAGCAATACTGTAAATAGACTCAAATAAAATCAATAGAAGGAGCTGTTGTCATGCTTCCTAGGATGCTAGGCGAATGGTTAACCTCATTCATTAAGTATGGAGTCTGAATCAAAGCCGTGTTACGTCCATGTGCATATCACAGCAGTGTTTCCTAGGGATTTAAATAATCTTGCTTAGCAGTTCGGTCAGTGGCTGCAGCATCCTGCTGCCTCAGAATGATTTTCTTTCGCCCTTGTTGTGCAGCACTCAGTTTCTTTCCTTCCCTTAGTAAGTAAAGACCCTTAACCACGCACAGGCAGCAACATTTGTCCTCGTGCTGCACATCACATCCTGGCTTGCCCGTGCTACATTTAATTCCTCCCAACTGTCCTCCCATCTCCTCCCACCGACAGCAAAGGCGATAGCATCCCTGATGCACCCTTTGCCCTGGCATGGAGAAGAGGCAGCTGAATCAAAGCCAAGGATCAGAGGAGATGCTCGTTGAGAGAGCTCAGCATCAGAAAAACCACGTTGTCAGGGCTTATTCTATAAGGGCAGGGTTATCCAAGCGAGAAACTTCTGTCCTACAGTCAGTTTTTCTCAGATCTCACCAGCTTTCAGCCTTGAAAACTAAACTGGTCTAAAGTTTAGGAAGTTCCTAAAGTTTAGAAAAATCGACTTGGGGAAGGATGATAAGAAAGGAAATATGAGAACAAGGCTTAAAACAATGAAAAACGAAGTAGCAACCATGGATACGAGGGAACTAAATGGACACAGTAAAGCAAAAAGCCCTGGACACAGCGGTTAAATGCTCCATAAAAAAGAGTTTAGTGGGAACTTCCCTAGGGAACCATGACCAAAACCACTGACAATCAGTAGATGGAAAGCTCTGAATTTGCAGAAGACCTCTCTGTTGACCATCATCTTTTTCAGAGGAAGTTTTAGTCTGCCAGAAAATGTGAGCAATGCTGCCTGCTAATACAATATGCGGAACTGGAAGGGAAACTTGTACATTACAGAGAGAGAATGATACATTTCTACAATATTGCCTTTCTGGATAATTCAAGTGGTGGAGGTGCTGCTATCCAGTTTTTCTGTCTGAAAACAGAACTTCTTTCATGGAGATCAAGTAGCCAAAACCTGCCTTTTGGAACAGGTTCTGCCCTTACCTAGATGATGCAAAGA
>Ga0181612_146218_pt1 | contig 13921 bp, 12 predicted proteins | sample HoacroProtozoa21_FD_119630 | JGI IMG/M metagenome (GOLD analysis project Ga0181612, IMG submission 119630) | Hoatzin crop microbial communities from Cojedes, Venezuel. Combined Assembly of Gp0051906, Gp0051904, Gp0051908
CGTTCAAAGTATACCGTCCATTGCTCTTTCATTATAAGCTCTGAAGAAATAAAGCATGAAGTGGTATTAAAAAAGTATACTGACTTTTTATTTATTTTTATTAAATACATGATTACATTTATGAAAAAGTCTATCAATTTAAAATACTAATTTAGATTGTTATCCATTCTATAAATCACATATGCTTTAAAGTACACAGTGCTGTCAAACTTCAGTGACATTTACATGAGAAACAGAAAACAGTTCAATTTTTTTTTTAGAAATATAACAGTATGTCAGCATATTGCAAGCTAGATGTTTATTTCAAAATAGTGTGCAGCATACAAGCAGTGTTTAATTTTTATAGGACTATGCAAAATTACTCTTTCCAAATCTGCAGTTCTTTATGTTGTTGAAGCTATATACTAATTAACCAGTGAACAGGGAAAAAGACAAAACAAAAACAAAACAGAAATGACCAGGAAAGTTGTGGGCACTTGAGACATCCTGAGGAGCAGATAACGAGAACACCGACATCAAGGAATCCCCTGCATACCTGGCCCGTTTTCTGCCCACTGGAAAAAGCCACACTGTTTTCCCTGCCCAAGAGGGCACACAAAAAAGTTCTTTCCATTATTGGGACCAATCTTCAACACAGTCTTCATAACACATCGCTTGCCATGGTTACAAAATGGAAAACTCAAGTCAGCCCACTGCCAAAAGAAACAGGTTTTAGGCACAGTTTTAGCATATGTGATGGCTATGAATTCCTTATTTTAACATTGGCAATAGAAATAGATCTACAGGGAAGGCCCTAGAAGAAACTCTTCCTAACAGTTAAGATAGTTTGATCTCTTTTGTGATCACTGGTTTTAGATTTTTCTTTAATTGCAACTGCATGCATTTGAACTAGTGTAACTTTAATTGATGTTAACACATAGTTTTCTTCATATTAAGGCATTATAGTCTTGAGTTCACCTGTTAACTGGCTGGTGGTGGGCGACCGAGGAAAACTCTTCTCAGTCACATACACTCATAGCAAGGAGCAGCAGCCACCAGTTGCAGCTGGGGAGGTTGGGCTGGGTCTTAGGGCACCAGCAGGAGCAGTTGCCCAGGCAGATTACAGAATCTTAGTCCTTGGAGGTTTTCAAGGTTTTGGCTAGACAGAAACATGGCTGATGTCTAGATCTAGAGTTTGCCAGTCCTCCTTCAAGCAAGAGGCTGAACTAAACGACTTGTACAAGTCCCTTCAAACCAACATTTCTGCTACGCGTCTGTTTTACGTCACACGGAAGCAGATTAAGAGCATTTGCCCAAGCAGGTGCCTTCTCGGCAGTAAGAGAAATAACTAAAACTGTAACTTCATAACTACTATTATGCTCTTAAGTTTCAATTCAGTGTGCAAAAGCATTTAAAGTTACCTCAAACTTTAAATGGATCACATCTGTCCAGAATACTCATTGCTGGGGCAAGGAAGCTGCAGGAACAAGTGCTTATTAGAAAACATGCCCTGAAGTCTTATACATACCTGAAAGTAGTCACACTGAGTTTCTCTGGGTAGAGGACAGGTAAAAAACTGCCTGCCCTTGTTTTCTCCATCCTTTCTCACAACTCTGAGGCTGCAGAGACGGTTGTGTTTACTGCAGCGAGGATGGCCTGCACTTAACTTATGAATATCATCTGCCATTTTTGCTTGAGGTTTGCTGTAATGACAGATTACAAAATTACTCCTGTGTAATCTTAAAGAGATTACCAACGCCACAGCCAAAGAATGCTCTCCCTACTATTACAATAGCTCACTCTGTACTTTTACACACAATGACAGCCAGAGAACTTACTGCTCTAATGCACCCTATTGTGCCTTTAAAGCTGAATGATTACCAGTAGTGAATAGACAAGACTTTTCTTACAGGTATTATAACAGTTTTCCCCAGTATTAGTTCATGTTTTAAATTATTTGAAAGTACTCTAATATTTTTTTTGTTTTGTAGATTAATTTCTACTATACTGCCCACCCCAAATACCAACATATTCCAAAAGAGTGTTCTGCTGTCAGTAGGAAAAAGACCAATACCAAGTAATTACACCAGGCTGAAGACAGAATAGACTCCCACCCTTTTCTCTAAAGTTACAGTAATGCTCCAAATCATATTTGGACAAGTGGCAATCCATCTGAGGGGATGGAACAGCATTCTCTGAATGGAATAAAGTTTCTTTCTTTCTTTCTTTTTTCCTCATGATTGAGATAGTCAGAGATTATCAAATGCAATACACAAGGCTCTATTAAAAAATGGTAACTTGAAAAAGAATAATACTCTGAAATGCATATGTACAATGTATCTATAGAGCAGAAAAGCAGTGATGAAACATTAGTGAAAAAAGAAAAGATTAATTCATTCATGTTATCAGCTTAGGAATTTTATGTCCTCTTTTATGTCTGAGGGACTGCAGTCCTGCAGACATCAGTAGCTGTCTTCCAACACCTCATTAAAACAAAAAAACCCCAACAAATATTTTTTACAAATGTTACAAAGTATTTGGTTTGGGTTTGTGTTGGTTTTGTGTTGGTTTTTTTTTTAAACTTTTAAGTTGATGACTTTCTATAACCACCTGTTATTGTGTTCGATACTGTCTCATTTCTTCTTTGCACTCCTTTGTTATCCTCAGTTATCCTGCCTACATACTCAGTTCTCTGTAGTCCTCTACTGGGACAGCAAGCAGAAAGCATATTTATACAGCCTAACCCGACTAGCCAGTGAGATCCTGTTTCAAAACCGGTGCTTCAACAACACAGGAAATAATTTCTGTATTTCAGAACAGACACATGACCAAGAATTTTGGAGCATATCATTAATATGTCACATTCACTCTGCATAATTTACCACTGTAAATGACACCTACCTCACTCTCCCATTACTGCTGTGTGTGTCTGCCCAACTTTTCCTTGACAACCCTAACAGGTTCTTACGTTTCTCTTAACTAGGCAATGGATGTGTCTGAACAGGGCTTTGTAAATAAAAATTCAGGATGGGCAGAGCATTGAAGTAGTTACATACAGGATGAGGAGGAAAGTTAAGACAAAATAGTGATGGGAGGTTTATCAAGGTACCAGTACAGGGCTTTACATCATGGAAGAATGTTGAAAACTGCTAGCTGACAAATAACTTTAATGAGAATATAATTCAGCTACTTTCCTTTTGTCATCTTTCACAATGACTTCAAGATCTCTCTAAGCAGACAGCAACTACAGTGCTAAAGTCAGACATCTCCTTAGGTAGAACTGTGCCCATTGACCTATTAGAGCTGTACTGTCCTGTTCCATGGGAACAGCTGAACTGTGAACAGCTGTTTAGCTAAAAGCAGTACCAGCCAGATGCCAAAATCAGGACTTTTCCAGTGACAGCCTAGGTCATTCAGTGCTTTTGAAATCTAAGTGTAATTTTAGTTACCCAAGAATAAGTTACCTCTGGCAGAAATCCAAAGACAACAGTGTCTGAACCCAACAACAGAGTATTCCATTCATCTTCAGGGATAAAGTTGGTTTATGAGACTAGAAAAAGACTTGTTTACATTTTCAAATACATACCCGATTGCTATATTATATTGGTGAATAGAGGGTAGATTATCAGTTTTCTGTTTCTTCTGTATGTGTTCGAAAGAGAGAGGTTGCTGACAGGTGGACAAAGCCATAGCAGGTACGTGTATAGAGCAATCCTTGTCTGTGCTTCCCCCTGACTGGCAGACATTCTTTAGGATTTGATTACAATTGCTTTTTGGAGTAACACACGGAGAACGTCCATCAGATATCTGGCTGTCATTTCTTAAAACAGCATTGTTACCAAGATCTGTTAAGACAAGAGTTGTAGTTCCAAATGCAGCTTTCCTATTGATCTTTATTTCTGTGCTTGGTTTTCTGAAATCATTACAAGGGTACTTTATTAAGTTTCTGTTAAAGGCTGCAGAATCTTCAACGTTCTCTGTCTTTGGAACTAAGGAAAAATAAGTTATTGGTTATAATCCATCTGTGTAGAGTGATACATCATATTTCTGATCTGTATTCATAAGGCAGTGAAAGAGTAAACACCATGCCATCTTGAAAGATCTCAAAACCTGTCACAGATTAGATATAGTACTAAATTTCTTACAATAAAAAAGCTCATGCACTTTTGGAGTCACATACAACGTGTTTGAAGATAACATTACTATTGCTTGAACATGACCAGATGTGAGCAGTACTCTGTAAATGAAAGCTATTCGAGAATTAACTATACAAAATTGAATTTGGCCCAAATACAGGGATTAAAATGTCAGATTTTTTCAAAATAACCTTTTATATCCCCAGAACCATGAGATCGCAGGGTATGGTACCTCCAGCAGCAACACATTATCCATTTTTAAAGTATTGTTTTACTATTGACACAAAAAGAAATACTCATTTATTGGGTTTTCCAGTGCTTTCAAGGTTCCCATCCTTTTGAAACATTGTTTGCATCCAAACCTATCGATCCCTTACTGTAAGAAGCTTCAGAAGCAAACAGTTCAGACATTTACTTTGCATTTATTTCCTGACATGAACAACAGTGTGTTTCTTCACAGAATCAGAGGCCCACCTAGTGGGCAACAGTCATTCCAAAAGAGTGTACATAATTTATTAATGCCAGCTTAATAAATAAGGATCCTGTAGGTAATCTTTCCTGAGAAAACGGTGAAAAGAAAAACTTTACAGGGTCCCTGTGTGCAGTCTTTGTTAAGTAGCTGTGAAGCGGTAGTATTGAAGCCCTTTCTTTTCTATCACCTCTAGAGTCTCCCTCCTACATCTTCCCCCCATACAAGGAAGAGGGAATTAAGCAGAAGAAAAATGGGTAGATAAGGCACATTCTCTCCAAAGGCATTCTCCTTCAGAAACAAAATAAGACTCCCTACAGTTCACTCCCAACAATGCTTGTTTCTGGGCAACTTCCATTTCACCACTGTGAAACACACCGGTTCCAGTGCATTCAGATTTGTTTAAGAAAGAATAAGAGCCTGGCCTTGTACTTCGCAAAGGAGCAAGGAAATTGAGATGTAATGGTAAATAGTTATCTCTGCCTACAGACTGAATTATTTCAGCTGTACGGCCAGCAACTAACTTTACGTACCAAATATTCTGTCCTCAAAAATTCAAATGTTTCTGCTGACAGTAGTTAGTTTTAGAAACAACACAAAAGACAAAAAATTAACATAGTTAGAAGGCAAGGAATCTTAAAGTCTGAAAAGACAGAGGTAAGCAAAATCATGGTTAAAAAAATCTCAAATACCACTCCTATGATGCAAAAATAAGTCTTAGTTTTTAAAAATAATTTTTGTAATAGTATTCCACCAAATCTAACACCTCGTCAAATTCCAGGCCTGTTTTCAGCAATGGCATATAGCTAAACAAGTGAAACTCAGAAGTACAGGAGAAGGAACAGGATTTTGTTACGAAGCTTAAAATAAAGCATTTGTGCACATGCCATTACATATTTTAAGGTCCAGCTGACTATTAATTCCAGGATAAGTGTTAGATGGTAAATTTGAGTTTGTGGACAGATTAAAATTCCATGTTTCTGGCACCAATTTTGTAGGAGAATTACGCAAGTTTAGCCTCTCCTGGCCACAAGTGCCATGTAAGGCATTTTTATTGATTCCTGGCCTGAAGAAAAGGACTTTAGCTAGTGTAAGATAAGAGTTTCACACACATCACTCCATTCATAATAGGAATAACTAGAATGAAGCAGTACTTTAAAAAAAGCATTGGAACTTATTTTATAAGAACCAAGATTAGTACCATAAAGTCACTTCTTTACCAGCTAGGAATCTGGGGGCACTTTGGAAAGTTTGGCTTAAAGTACCATCAAAAGCTATGGGAATGTGATCTTTAATTCCAATTCCAGCACATATAATTTGAGTCATATAGCTAAATTCAGTGACCTTTTAACAATAGGTCTTGCAGCCTCCATAAAAACATTTATACTTCTTAGACACAAAAAGCCTGTATATTGTTTACAAATATCTTTTCTTTCCGTTTTGCAGCACTGGAACTGGAAAAATAAAGAATTAAGTTGTAGTATGTGGATTTCAGCCACTTCATTGAATAAATCACTACACAATGTGAAATGGAGAACTAGTTTTTGAGGTAGAAATGTTTCAAAATGGAATTGTTATAGAATTAGCTTTACCCCTAAAAAGCTACACATATGCACACCTCGAGACTTTGTTTCTTGATACATATGTAGCAATCCAAAACGTTTTGGAGCAACAGTCTTGATCCAAGTAACTTCCTGTAAAACCTTCCACAGAGTAATTTACTCACTTTTTCCACAGAAGGTGAAAAAGAATACAAAGCTCCTCTTAGCATAGAAAACAGGTCTCAGTGGAAAGTCTGTCCATTACTTCACTCATCCTTTCTTAATACCTAAATTTCTATAAAGAAACCTGGAGAGAAGCTAACATGTTATTCATTCCATCATCCTGTCCCTTTCTAGGTCTCATTCACAGCTGCTTCTGCCCGCCCGACCAGCAGCATTAAAAGCTCCAGTAAGGGACAAACAACAAATTTAGGTAAGAAGTCCAGAACCATCCTTACTCTGAACTTGGAGGAAAAAACCTAGCCCCTGAGAAACCCAACATCCTTTTGGAAAGGGTTCCAAAATATACTGCTTTTATTTTAATGAAAGAATGATAATTACTTTTCTGCCCCCTGGTGATTTATCTATCAGACATATGCTGCAAGCTTCTAATGATTTTAAGGAGAGCTGAAAGAATGGCATTTTGCCTCACTCCTTGCCCCAGTAAAAACAAAGGCATGTCTATAGAATCATAGAATCACACCTGCACAAAGCTGGAAGACACAACACTTTTAAGGTTTAAGACAAGACAGTTTCCATGATTGTCTGTGGTTTTGTCCCAAAAATCTGACTTTAAGTTAGCCAAAGTTACATAAATGCAATTCACAAAGACACACTTCTACAGTTCTATAGTTGTAAAAACCGCATCAAAACTACAATCCTCACTGCATAAAAATGACAATTCCCCCTCCCCCCCCGCTTTCCCAGTACAGGTTCCAGACAACCTTTCAATACCTTCAGGCCTTGAAGTCAAACAGGCATCACAAATTTCAGCAGAAGGCTTGTTTATTAGGGTACAGCGCATACACGTCCACTCCTCTTCAGATTTGAGAGCTACATGTTCATTAGAACATGACCCCCTGCCACATGCCCAGCCAATTAGGCTGTTTCTAGTTGGCAGTTTGCTGTGAAACAAAAGAATGATGTTAGTCTTTTGTGACGTTTCTTCTACAAATTGCCTTAGACCACTATGTGCAGGGAGGCACAGGGCTAGAGAACAAGTACACAGTGTTATGCCTGCCTATCATAGCTTGGACAGCATGTCATGGTTAAAGTTTGATTTTTTTTTTTTTCTTTACCTCAAGGGCAAATCCTTCGCGATGCTGCAGAAGTAATACAAATCAAAAATTTAAACAAAAATGGACTGATGTACTCTCCAGCACAATGCCCCAGCCTCTCTCAAATTCCCTATCATTTTCAAGTATTGCAGCAAGAAACTTGGCAAGAAAAGCAGACTGTTTCAGTACTTTTCCCCCATTCCTTGTACAGAACACTTACTAACAAATGCATTACTGGGTGAAGAACAGTTCAGAAGCTGAACTACAGAAAGCCACACAATGTAGCAAACAAACATTTTTGCTCTCATTTAAATGATATCAATTAGACCACATTGTTATCATGACAGCCAACAGAACTGAAAACCTTAAAATTCAGAAAGCCTTTCTTGCATGTCACCATTTGCTGAAAAGCCTTTTAACATTTAGGAGCCTGATTAGAATTAAGGATTTTTTTTTTTTTTTTTTTTTTTTTTTTTTTTTTTTTTGGTGCTTCTTTTCTCCTCGTCAGACGGAGTTCAGAAATGTCCTAGCTGTGACTGGTAAGCCAAAGTTGTACTCCAGCCATCTCTATGGATTTAATTTTTTTCTTTTAAATTATAATACCTCCTAGGTTGATACACTCATTTAGAATGATAGTTACTATTTTACAGTCACTACATGTTACCAAGGACTAATTTTGCCATAGTATCCAAACATCATTAGCATGTTAAGTGTAACTTGAACTTATCTGTTCAGTAAGTATATAAAATTTTAAATAATATGATTGATAAGTCGCCAAGCACTTTTCTGCATAGTTTTTGTGGAATTATGCACTTTTTAGAGACTTTTTTTAATCCTAAGAATGTAAGCACTTCAATTCATAACGCAATTGCTGTACGTGGGAACTACTGTGACACTTGTTAGACCTGCCACTTATTCTCTAATTATTACTCTCCTTAACAGGCTAGATTTCTAAGATAATGGTACAGATATCCACTACCTACCACATCTTCCACAACAGGAAAATTAAGGAGGATAATGAGAACTGCTGACATACCAGAAATCCTGTGCTGTCAAGAGGCAGAATAGACATTACAGTAGCCTTCACCAAAACATTGTGGGTAGATAACAAAACAGCTCAGCTAGAAGTGTTAAAAATGGGTATTTTCACATTATTAGATCAGTTGTTCTACTCAGGTATCAAAAGATGCATTGCTAGAATTAATATATTCAGCATGTCATGTCTTGGAGTTTAACTCCACATTGTCCACCTAGTCCGTCAATCCTGTCGGTCCCACCCCACCCCCCCATTTTGGACCACGAAGTATGGGGGAAGACTGTATTTTAAAGATTCAAGGTACATTTGAATTTGATGAGGTAGCTTATAATGGGTATTTTCTTCATTTTTTTCAGTTGAGAAAAATCATAAGCTACTCGACCCAAGAACTACTGGGTTAAATTTTACAGTTTATGTTCTGTAGTAAGTCAATCTGATCACAGGGGTTCCTTTCAGTCCTCAAATGTGAAAAGCTTGGAATGGCAGATAAACCACTTGAGCTAACTACACTTTTATTTGGTAGCAGTTACTGCATAATAGAAAACAAAGCAGTAGAAAACAAAGACCTGACCATTAGGATGAGGACAGCACAAGGAACAACCTTTTTATAGCTACCATTAATGTTTTTCACTGAAATATACCACTGTTCAAGTATTTTAAAAAATAAAAACAAGCAAACAAAAATCCGAAAAAACCCACAACAAAACCAAACAACTACTTGTTCTAGAACAGAGAGAAAGCAATTTTTTTTTTCCTTGTATCATTTTCTAGTTATCTAATTCAATGGAACACTGCTGCCTTCTTACCCTTCTGCAAAACATTTCTCATCATCAATTTCTGCAAATACAGCAGATTGGGGTTATCAGCATGTGAAATATTTATCTTCCATGCTGGAATTTTCTGTATTTGATCTGTACTCAAAGGCGATTTTTAAGCTTTAACCAAAATCCCTTCAGCCATCTGAATCCTGAAAGAAGGTTGGAGGTGGGAGAGGGATTTGTGTGTTCTGTAAATCTTATCTGAAAAAATATATATACACACACACACTAATGAAGGCAAAGTTTGCAAAGCAAAGCAGTATCTTTTATTAGATTGTCAGCTCAGTATAAAAAGGTAAGATTCTGAAACCTCAGATGAGAATTCTCAAGAATAACTTAGGTATGTAAGAGTCTGAATAAGGTGCTTTTGGAACTTTTGCCTTTTGACCCTTTGTGATATCAAATAGATTTTGTGCTTTTCTAAAATAAAAGACGGAAGGCTGCTGCTAACACAATTTATGTGGAACTGAAAGTGTCTCTGTGGCACACCTGGAGTAAAAGCTTTCCAAATCCAATAAGGAGGACAAAAAAAAAAAGTCCTAAGCCCTACAATATTTGCTGCACTCTGAATTTACCAAAGTTTTAGTTTTCCTTAGTGTAACTCTACAGCCAGAACAAAACTGCATAGATGCACAGCTATTTAGATGTTCCAGGACTACAGGGGCTATCCTATGAAAAGACTCCTGCCTTCCCTAAGGCATTCAACTCAGTTGTGTGTAAACATTCAAGCCTATTATGTTGATAACACCAAGAACAAGGGACAATTTCTCCAGATGCATTGAATAATTCCGAGTACCCCAAATTGTTTTATAATTCTTACATTTGATTAGAGTAATAGCTATTTCAGCACAGATGGGGCCTTTGAAAGAAATAGTATCAAACAATCAAAGCTTTTAACCAATTTTAAATACCAATGGGCAAAATATTTTTATTTGCAAAGTCAAGTGAATTTAAATATAAAACACACAAGAATCCATTCTACTTGAGAAGTGATGTCCAGCAATGTTTAAAAATGTTAGAAAGTTACTATCATACCTAACATTGACGAGCTGAGGATCCGCCTTTTGACATCGAGAGCAGAAGTAAGTCATCCTGTTATTCTCTCCTAAACGACACACAGTGATCTTCTCGTTGCACTGACCACAGGTTGGGCGCTTGTATACTTTGTAGTGTTTGTAGAGCGCAGACCCAGTTTTGCGGCACTAAAATAGAATATGTTTAACACCCAAGTTAGAGATCCAGTGTATTTTTTATGTCAGTTGTCCTACAGTTCAACTGAAGCTAAAATAAAAAAACCTTCATAAACTGACATCTCAATGACCACATAAAGATATTTAAGGCACACTCATAATGTTATCATCTGTATTTCACATCCTTTTATGAAAAGAATTGACCTTAAATCAGGTATAACAGTGGCTGGAATTCTCCACATAATGAAATAAAAGATGTAAGACAAAAGTCCATACTATCATGGTGCAAGCAAATATATGCTAGGGACCCCCCGAGTGCATCTGGACCAGCTAGCTCTGATGCAGCACCAGTCATCTTTGACCTGGCACCTACAGGAGTGTTCTTAAACAGCAGAAGAGCTCCAATCAATGCAGCATAGAAAACAAAAGTTAAATAAACATAGAACACAATACCAACACTACCTTCCCTTATCCCAAAAAGAACCAAAGACACACCGCAGAGCCAGCTCAGACCTGATGCTACAACCTGGGTTAATCAGTCTTCCCAAAACCTAAAGAACTGCACAATGTAGAAATATTCCAGAGATTCTGTAGGAGCCGGGTAGCACACAGTAAAGTTGTTCAGCTTCATCTTTGCACTGGCCATGCCAGACAAGCTGGCTCACGAAAAGCCACCTGGCACTATGGCAAGCTCCCCAGATCCTGGCAGAAAGTCATACGAAATGAAGTACGGTACAAGCCCAAAGGGCACAGTGACCTAAAGAGCCTCCAAGGGGCTGACAAGCAGGCACATTTCATGAGACAATTCACATGGAGTCAGCAGAGACATACCAAGCTAAAACTGGCAGAAAAACAAAAAACAAAGAAGAAAATCCCAGCAGAGATGCAGCTAAGTCTGCAGAGCCACATGAGTTTCTGCACTACAATTGCAGTTTCTTGGGCACAGTTCAGACGCTACCACAGCTGGCCCAGCAATACCAGCCCAGCTCTGGCAGGGTTCAATAGCTCCAGAACGCATGAAGACCCTTGGAGTTTTCCCAAAATCCAGGTGTCTGAGCGCAGCATATTTGCTTCTGCTGTGCTCTTGTTCATCAGCCTCACTGAATGGGAATGAATTACTAGATTATGCTGGCAAAAGCAATCCGAAGGAATTACCAACATATATTTACAGCAGTTTGCTTTCTCTTCAAGGTTTACAGTTAGTTTCTCAGTAGTAGTCTCCTCCCATCCAGTTATTAAAAAAAACAAACAAAAGCAACAGCTTTTTACATAAGATCCCTCATCTTTGCATCTGTAAGTTGTGGCTGCAAATGATATAGTATGATTACTACAAATATTCTGTAACAGTCTATAAAAAATTATCAAGCACTTCCACTCATATTAACCTATTTTTGTTATGTTTTTATCTTAAAGAGATTTCGGGAGCAGGGCCTAGCTCTCCTTTAAAGGCACTTGACTGGTGAATACTTGCTAAGTATTGATTAGAAAAGTTTTGAAAACGGCTAAACTGAGCTACAGAAAGTTTAACTTGTTTGTTTATTGTCAGTCTAAAAGTCTGTGACACATTTAAATCTCCCAGTATTATAGTTGTCGCAGAACTGGATGCTATCTCTTTATTGGCAGACTTCACTATCAAGTTCAGAGAATGAAAAGATTTCCCTAGCCAACAGGCTGAACTACTCTTCAGTGGGTTGAGGGAAAGCAGACATCTAAGCAGACTGTTAAACAAATTACATTTTTAGCCTCTATGATTGAAAGGCAGTATTAGCAAAGTTGGGTGCCCTCCTCCTGGCCTACCAAAAAAAAGAATTTTTAGCAGCACTAGCTCCTTGCCTTTCATGAATACCAAGAGAAACAGACAAGAATTCCACTGCTGCTGTTCATTTCTCTGCATGCAGCTTAAAGAAAAAAAAATATACCAGAATTAGGTCAAATTCTCTCTTTTTCTATTTTGGAAAGTTAAAGAGCAACCAGGAATTGCAGAGTTTACAGGGGAAGAAATTAAATCCTACCGAAGTTGTGGCAGTAGAGAGAAGCTGGAATTTATTTCACTTTCGCAACGAAAAAACATTGTTTCAGTCAGGAAAAAAAGAAGTTGCTAAAAGTTAGAATCTATTTAGTCAAATAAATATACTTGCTATTTGAAGTTTCATAAAGGAAGCCACATGAATTACCTTCATACCTCCTTGGAGCAGTCTCTAGTTCCCTAGAACTAGACTTTTAGTTCTAGTGTGTGCTCAAGCTACACCAATTCTGACATGTTCAGAGTGAGGTTACAGTGCATGCACAGCAAAACTGAACTGGCCCTCAGGGAGCACCTGTTGTTTCTGTTGCAGCTGGGCCAAGCTGTGCACATTCGTACAGTCTAGACTCCCCCACTTTTCCATCATTTGACAATTCACAATTAATAAAGAGCACACAAACCAACATTGCTATTCATGGACACACTTGTCCTGTTGCATCCTTTTACTATTTTCACTGGATGATCACATATAGCTAACATGCTGGGTCAAGTTTTGGAGGTTTCTCAGAAACATGTGCCAATACCTTATAAAAAAGCAGAGTAAAATCACGTGTCATTTTCACCAAGTGACGTAAATGCACATCTGTCAGTTGGCAAACCTGTAAGACAAGAATGACATTTAGAATATTACGATGCGAAAGGACAACAGCAGAAAGACCTACAATGCAGGGGCACTTTGAACACCTTCAGCTGATGTGGAATTGCATTGCTTCCTGTTATGATAATTCTGACTTCACATTATACATATCATCTCAGTAAAACAGTACATTTTTACACCCTATACTACACAAACTCACTGTGTGAATACCAAAAAAATGTACATTACCTCATCTGCACAAAACATTACGTAAAAATTTCAGTTGTCTTCCTCTGTACTGACCTAAGAGTTCGTGATCACAGGAATCACGTGGAGTTAACAACTCTTAGTTTCTTCTTAATTTCCTCATGGATTATGATACAACCTATTTATCATCAGAGCCTCTTTCCTGTGAGAGATCTTCAGGAAGAATACTTGAGCCAAAGGCATTACAATCAGAGAGATGTATCAACTAAATAAGTTTTTGTTAAGAACTCAAAATTTTAAATGACATTTTTCTTTCCTCTGACAGTTCACATTATAGATACAATTAAAATCCAGACTGATCCTATGAAGAACTTTCAGAAATATTATGTCTAAAAAACCTTTCAGTTACTACCTTCACCAGCATTCCTTTACATTCTATGTAATCTCAATCTGTTTTGCAAACATCAGACTTCTTTTCAACCAAAGTTTGGAGAGGCATGCTTGAGGATCTTAACCAAAAAAAGTATGGTAAACAATAGTAGTAAAGCAGATGATGCCAGCTAGCAGGACAGGAAGTAGGAGAAGCAGCTGCAAAAAAAATCAGCTCCACTACATAAACTATTTTGGGTAGTAATTGAACAAAGAAAACCTGAGCACTCTTCACTTTC
>Ga0181612_164395_pt1 | contig 13921 bp, 6 predicted proteins | sample HoacroProtozoa21_FD_119630 | JGI IMG/M metagenome (GOLD analysis project Ga0181612, IMG submission 119630) | Hoatzin crop microbial communities from Cojedes, Venezuel. Combined Assembly of Gp0051906, Gp0051904, Gp0051908
AAGAAGAATTTCACCTGCTTCTAGAAGGATCTTTGTTTTGAAGAAACCCAGCTGGCACTGTGAAAGAAAGAAATCCACAGCAGGTTTCTACACTTCCTGTTATCTGTCCATCTGCTTTCTATGTCAAATGTATATGACATTACGAATAAAAATGTTGAATACAAGCTTAGTGAAGACCTGCTAGTACGGTTCCTACTCAGATATTCAGGCACTACGAACACAGTGCAGAAGCTTAGAAGAGAACTGCATTGCTTAGTAGTCTTGTTGCCTTCAAGTGATCAGACAGGGATGATGAGGATGATATCAGGTGATCAGGATGCTTAAGACTGAATATATATGTAACTCCTTGATCTACGTTTTCTTCACTAAACTGCTACACCATTGTTTGCTTAAAAACTACATGAAGTAACAACTCTAAGAAATCCTTGCATCTTAGTAAGCACATATGCTTTGCGTTTTTATTTTTATGGTGAAATTTTAACACGTTAATTTTTCAAAAAGTTTCAGATCTCCATGTGAAAAGCAAGAAAAATTGCCCACACTGAGAAGATTTATAATTTAGAACCTTAATGCATATCCAACATTAAATGAAAGTAAAACAGCTAAACTGAAGTCCAGTGCCAGATTAACATTTCATGTTTGAAGTGTATGACAGGTTTATTACCAAATTGCAAATTCAAGAAATTACTCAAGACCACAAAAATTATTTAAGTGCTTCGAGGAGAGCATAATGTTTTGGAATCATGAATAATAGTTACCTCCCTTACATTAATTAGGCAAGCCACATTTTCTTGATTATTAAAAATGTATGCAAATTACACAACTTACGTGAAATATCAACATGTACGTTTGTGCGCTTATCTGTGTCAGATGAGCATGGGGGATAACTGCAGCATTAAAAGGAGCAATACTTCGTCCTCTGGCATGGTCTGCATTTGCATTCATGTGTACATACATGCATATATCCGGTGTTTGTGAATAGGCTTATGGATAGATAAATACCAAGAAAAGCTCCCTCAGTAAGAAATACATCCACTGAGTGCTGGAGATAAAAACAGTATCTTCCTATTCATTTTTGATCTAGTATTTCAACACGAAGACCTTCAGTTAGGAAAGAACAGATTAGAAACATGTGTTCTTAAATCCACTGAGTTGAATAACATGGATGGTGAAATCTCAGAAATCTGAAAGACAACTATCTTTGAAGTTAGTGGGGTAGATGAGATGATGGACAACTGAAAAAGTGTAGGTATAATATTAATAAAAAAGAAAAAAGGCAAAAAGCAAGCATCTGTAGATGCTTAGAATATGAGAGGGAGAAGATTAATACACGACATGTTTTTTGCAAGAATGAATAGTGCCAAAATCTGTCTTTTTATGATATGGGATGCTGACAGGCCTTGCGTGCAAGGGAAGGAAACAGATAAAAAACTTCAAATGCACTAGGGATTTTGTCTCTCATAGCATTACTATAAGCAATTTGAGAATCCTAGCCTGTTTTAATCTGCTATAAGGTTCTTGTAAAACTGGCTGTAAAACTGTTCCCAGATAGCAATTACCAACCTTGCACCATCAAAATGGGTGGAGCTCAGTGGGATCTCTCCAGATTCCAATGCTGTTCAGTATTTTTCCTAATGGCATGACTGATGAAATAAAATATACTTCTCAAAGGTGCGGCTGATAGCATCCTAGGAACCTGTCAAAGTGTTCTAAGAGATGTACTTCCAAAATTGTCTTTATAAATTTGAGACATGATCTAAAAACACAGTTCGGCTATTTCAGCAAGTGTATGATAGTACATTTAGGTAGAAGTAACGCACTGAACAAGAATGGGACAGTAAAGATATAAATGTTGTAATAATGTTCTTATAGCTATACTTGATCATAAATTAAATATGAATTTTCAGTGTCATCTTATGATAAACAACATACAATGCTGAGTATGGAAGAGTATAACTTGCAAAACGTGAATTAGGAACTCTGATCAGATCTGGTGTAAGTTGTGCAATTCTTATTCACTCAATGATTTACAGCCTCATACTTCAGATCTGGGTTTGCATGATGAGCTAAGAACAGAGGGGTTTACCTTTTGATATATTTCAATATGTCGAGGCTGTTAACATACCTTCTCTCACAGACACACATAACTAGGTACTTTTTTCTTATTTGCAATGTTCTCATGGCATGAAATTATTTATTAAACTGCCTCATTTATTTTAGTTTCAAAAGAGTATTAAACAAGTTTGCTAATCGATAACAGTTAGCTAGTTCAGACAGGGATGAACTTGGATTGTTTCAAAAGCCTGATGTAAAGTTATTGAGACAGGCTGGATTATAAACCTCCCACTTGCAAGGCTACATACAAATTCTCATTCCATATCTGGAAAAGTTGTCTTGTGGAATTCAGTGGCCACAGATCAAGCTGTAAAGCTCAGAATGACTACCTGAAATAATCAGAAGGAGTAGTATTCAAGTAGTGCAGTTTCTAATGAACAGAATTTGTGAAGGGACAAGGCTGATAAATTCAATTTTGTGTTAAAAAGTGCTGATGTGTTCAAGTTCAGTATTATGATTAAACAGCATCATCTTTGGCAAACATTTTGTCTAGCTAGAACAGGAAAGGAGTGGATCATTTTGCTTTACCTCATTTTTACAAATTTGTTTCATTTCAAATGTCCAGTTTAATTTTGGCTTTGTCTGTTTGATTTGATGCTGGAAAATTATGTTACCGGGTATGTTTGTTCCTTGGTGTAGCCATGTTGTTTTCCACTTGGTTTAGCTCAGTCAGTTGCAGCCGTATTTTAGCTTCCCAGGGTTTGATTGCTGATACAGTGCCTATTAATGTAGTGCCTGTGTATGACCCAGGAGGAAAGCATATTGCATCTTTCATGGATGAAACAGAAAAGAGTAGCTCTTGAGCTTCTGTCTCCATCTCCCAGAACAGGAGCCTTCCTGTGCTGGCTGGTCTGTGCCATTGTTTTTTCAATAGATAGTCATAAGGCCTTGGTTTGTTCCCCGCATCCAAACAGACTGGAAAGCACAGTCTATATAAGAAAAAAAAAAAAAAAAAAAAGAGCTCCATCTTATACAATTGTTCTACTTCAAGTGCCAACATCTCTTTCTCAAATCTGAAATCTGAGAGTTGAATGCGTTGTACTAGGAGATCAAAGCAGATGGTTGCTCACAAGACTGTTCTTTGTATGGGGCATTTAAAAAGAGGAAAAGAAGCAGGTTTACTTCTTCTGGAAGCTTATTCAATCAAGGAACTCTTGTGGAAATTCTGCAAAATGAATCCTAGTAATAGACAAATGTGACTTTGCTACAAGCAGATAATTGCTCTGAAAAGGATCACGAAACTAAGTTGACTATTTCACGTTCAGGAATTAATGATACTTGTGGAGGAGGAAGAGTTTGGAGCATCCTCCTTTAGTGCAACAGTACATGCAGTTGCTTTTCTTGAGTCCCTATAGCTGCAGGCTACTGTCCAGAGACACTAGTTATGTAGAGAATATGCTTGATTATTTTGAGCTCTGGAGAGGATGTAGCTATTCATCCCTATTCACAAGTGGAGAAAAATACTCTGTCCCTTCACCTCTCCCGGACCTCGTTTGGCTACATAAACTGGGGAGAGATTAGGCAGTGCTCCAGCCCTATATGCAGTTCATCAGCAACTCCTGTCATGCCAGGCTGCCCACTGATAAGGACAGATAGTCAGCCTCCTGGATATTGGACCCTTTCTACTGCAGAGCTAGAAGCATTGCAACTGTTTTGTCATCTGGGTAGGTACAGAAAACCATCCCAGAGTGGTGGTGATGTGGGGTCCTATAAAACATACAGAAAACAACCATGAAGAAAACATGCTGTAAAAAAGTCAGCTCATGAGGGAAGCAAGCAGACAAGAAGTCCAGGAGAGAGTTAATCTTCCCATTACCACTGCTTTCTGTCATTTCATTAGCTTAGTTCAAAAACTTTGCCTTGCAGACTTTTTCCAGAGTCTTCTTCAGATCAGGCAAAAGCAGGAGTTACAAAAGCCCACAGTTATACCTGTATTTGTTGGATGTATGAAGAAGTACACACTGATGTGAGCCGTTTATCTGTGTAGAAGGCTTCACCTTCTACATACCTACTCCCTACTCAGCTTCCCATGCATAGCTACTCCCAGCCAACAGATCCATAGCTGTACCTTTTTCACTAAAATGCCGTAGCCAGTCGGCTCAACCAGTTGCAGTTGGGGAGCTGCAAGCACACTGGAGTTGCATGCAAGTGCTGGTGTGTGAGGGCCAGGAACCAGAAAACTTATGATGTGTAAGTTATGAGAGCTGGATCAAGAGCAGAAGACTTAAATGCCGCTCTGGCAGTGGCAACAGTACATGGCTCTTTACTGTTGCATGTTTGAGAAACAGCACATCTTCAGTAAATCTTCAGCAAACTTAATTTTAGCCTCCTGCATTTTGGTGAAGTCACAGAACAGCCTTTTTGTTAAACAAAGAACTGAGACATAAACAGAGCTCAGCTAGGGACAGAGTGACACTACTGAGGCATCCCTGATGCAAATCATGCTATCTGCAATCTACACAATCCCAGAAACATCTAGCAGCAGGCATGCTGTCATACATAAACCTCAGATGTAGGAGTGCCAGACTTTTATCAGAACAGAAAAAATTCTGCTGACCTGGAGCTGAACCCATTATCTATGCTACTTCGAGACAGCAGCTGCACTTAAAGGCAGCACCAGGTAAAAATACCATGGGTACTGTCAAGACAGACAGTAAAAAGTTGTCTTCCCTTTCAGACTGGAGGGAGGGCTGTCAGCTTGGGCTGTGATCTCTTGAGAAGCAGCAGCCTGCTGCCACTGCTGCTGCAAAGTTAATAGCATTTTCTCGAACAGAATGCTAGTTTGTACTGATTCCCATCCTCCTGCATTGAAAGCAGGGTGTTGAACCAGCCCTGCATTGGCTGGTGCTCATCCATCTCTCGCGCTCACTGCACTGTATATGTTTGGAGGGCCTCTTCAGTTAAGCTGGGGCCATCCTCTCCAACGGGTGCATGTACGGCTCGTCAGAGACTGAGAAGAAGCTTTCACGCATCTCAGTGAGTAGTTGTTGACTTCTTAAGAAATACATCCAGTGTGACATCCCTTCTATCAGGAAAAGACTGAGGATGTGGGTGAAAGCTGAAAGGATTTTCATTCACCAAATTCTCTGTATGACATGGAGTAAGTTGGAAGAATTTGAGTGAAACCTACATACCATTGGTGCTTTGCTTTAATATTTCACTTCCGATGCAGGAAAGAGTTAAAAAATGCGACATTTCATTGCTTTCAGAATGAAGTCTGAACTTTTCTTGTCCACCATGATACACTTTGAATATTTTCTGCTTTACCTCTGAGCTTAAGCACATATTTCTTCGTTCTAGAAATGAAACAAACCCTCCCCATTCATGGAGTTAGAGTTACGAACAGTCTTCTTTATGATCTCCAGCAGCAGGGCAAATTAGCTTTCTGAAGTGTTTCAAACTCTAGAAAGTGTGTCGGAAATTCTATGAAGGTTCAGATACTCATCTTACTACTTTCCTGTTGCTGAGCTACCTGCCTGACTGACACTAGTGCTGTCCTTGAGCATGTGCTGAGTCGCCTGTCTCCAAGTAGAGATTGTGAATCTCCAGGACATGGCAGGAATTTTCCACTGCCTTCATTTAAGGACGGCCGTGCATCTACAGAGTAAGTGCCCACAGATTAAGCAGGTACTTTAAAAAAATCGTTATGGTAATGTGGAAACAAAATTAATTATAAATCCAAAATATACTCTTTAGGTTTCTGGAAACAGAGGTTAGTAAAGACATGAATGACTAAAGGGAAGAAAATCAAACTTAATGTAATTAGAGTTTGTCTAGTGATAAACTCTTCACTTTTATTGGCTCATTTTCTGCACGGTTAGTGAGGGGAACTGGCCAACTAGATTGCAGAGTGGAATTTAGAGGTGGCAACTGCCATCACAAGGAGCATGACCATCTCTTGGAAGTGGCAATGCCCATTTAGTACAGCAGGTGTAACTTTTTCTGTGCTTGACCAAATTATCAGCAAGCCATTAACCCACTGAGAAGAAAAATGCTTTTATCACTGGTAAGGCAATATACATATTTTAAAGTAAAGTTTTTCTTGCACTGGAACTAATAATTCACAGAAAAGTTTAAGTCAACAACTTTTCATGTAAACAAATACTAATGAGGTCAATGCATGTAGCTCATTTCTGGCTTATGAGTGAGATAAAGAGTGGTGCTTTTAGCTTTGTTTAAGCTCCCATAAAGTTGGTCTGTTGATTTTCTGATCATAGCACAAGGCTTGATGTAGATTCCTCTGTTGCAAAGGGCTTAAAGAGTCCTGAAAGATACTGATTGGCATTTAGTGAGTCTTGAAAACAATTTCCTACTTGGTCTCCTCTGATTCAGGGTCTCCAACCACCCTAAGTCAGTGTGGTATGTCTGCACAAAATAATCATGGCAATGCAAAAAGAGACATGTTGTATCTGCTGGCCTTTAGAAATAAGTAAATCACTTTATCTGACTGTGTGCATGCTCCAGATGGACAGTCTGAAAGTGCTTGGATTACAACGCCCTGAAAGTCAAGCAATGAGAATGAGTAGCAAAATTGTATGGTTTACAAGACATAGCTGGATTTATTATTTACATAATTAATTAGGAGTAGTCAGGATTTGAACATAAGTTTCTCTCATGCTATCTCAAAAAAATATTACTTGGTAGGATGCTTGTTTACTGCAGCTGCCTTGGCCTTGATTAAAAAATTGACGTCTGAACTAAGAATAGTACATATATTGTACTGCATACCACACAGAAAAATAATTTAAAAATTGTGTTCTTTCCTTATTGTTAAACTAAGTTCATCTTTCCTGGCTTCCAGTTGTATGAAATAGTTTTATAGTTAAAAGACTATTGCATAAAGCTTTTAGAAGTCTTAATAGCTATAATAATTTTAATCTACTGTGGACTGTCTATATATAGTAAGCTGAAGCATTTGATTGTGTAAAAAGGAATATTAAGACGTCTTCTAATCAAAAGAGTAACAAGAATATGAAGTGTGATGGTTTTTGTTGTTTTTTCCTAATTGCATCTGAACATCCAATTTTATTATTTTTTTCAAGGCCCGAATAACCATGAAAAATTGGGCTAAATCTTCACTATCAGAGACACGCTTGAATAAGCTCTATGCAGGTGTTTTATTTAGTGTCCTTTCTGGGACTGCACCATTTGGCTACGCTGTGATCTGATCCTGCCCCCAGTCATTTCAATTAATGTTTTGCCATTTGCCTTATTTCAGCTAGGTGCAGGGCTTCTGTTATGATTGGTGAGTTTTGTTTATTTACTGGAATACGAAAGACAGAAAATATGAATCATTATCTTCAGTGTACTATTTAGTCAAGGATCAATCTCATCAAGAGGTGCAGCAGATCTGACATAAAGAACCTGCAGCTGTCCCAGAACAAAACACCCATTGCACATAATAACAGCCCCACACAGCTTTCCTCCCTCAAGTGGCCAGGCAAGATACCATAGCGTACAATCAATGCAGATCTCCTCGCAGAATGCAATATAGCCATTTTTAAAGGATTTGATGCAATTAATCTTCTCACACAGGCAAATTTTTTTTTCTAACGATGATTTGAACTGGGAATGTCTTCTCTTTAGTAACTGTATAGAATTTCATGAAGATTTTGTCAGAAAGTATCATTTTGGTTCAGTTTTACAATCTTTGCAAGGTTACATAAAATCTTGTAACTATACAATGAAGGCTGCAAGATGGCAAGAAAGAACAAGAAGGTTTCTGCCTGGTACAAGCGATGCCGTGTGTTTGTGCTGAGTAAGCTTAGGAAAATTCTGCTGTATTGTCTTTGTTTTCATCTAACACAAATTGAGAATAGAATTTCCGTTTTGTCAGGAATTCTAAAATGTAAAAAATATGTTCTAGATTGGAACAGAAAATTGCTATTTCGAATTTCCTGTAAAACTAGTTCTTAGATTTTTTTTGTTTTTTTTTTTCATTTTAGGGTGATTATTTCTATTATTTTTCCTTAATATTTTCACTGCAAAATGTATCTCGCATTCAAAAATTAACAGAAGGAATATTGGCTGTATTAAATCCAGTTTTGATGCAAAAATAAAATTTTCATGAAATATTTCCTTTTTTTATAGAATACTGAAAATAGCCTCAAAATTTTTGACGTGTAGGGAACAGCTTTTGATTTTAAACAATTGGTTTATCTTTACTCTTTTGAGCAACTTTGTATCTTAGCTCTTATTGTCATTGTGCTGATTAATTTTCTTCATGTTTTAGTACAAATCAATGCATATTGTTGAAGTTTTCTATTAATCCATTGTAAAAATTCAGATACTGCATTGCCACAACTTTTCCCCTGGCTCTGTTCATAAGGGAAGATTAATACACACATATGGTTTTATTTTTTTTAGATTATATGCTTTTCAATATGAAAATAATATGATCTATGTTCCGCAGCTAGAATCTGCTAGGTTTCACCTGGGAAATAATATATGTAATTAGGGGATGATGGTCTTGTCTTTTATCACTGAAGGCAAGGCAGGAATTTTTTTTAGAGACAATGATGATGTGTTTTATAGCATTTGGTATCAGTAAGTCCCTTAAGGGCTGAACATAAATGCAAATAAATTAGGAGCTTCATTGTGTATTTGCAATTTATGAGTTAGTCCAGTTTCACCTGCCAGCAGGAATACCATAAGAAAAGTAATTCTCTATTAGATCCCTGACACTTGCTCTGGGACTGTAGGAAAAAAAAATATCCAGGCATAACAGGGTTCCTGTTTGCTCCGAAACTTGAGATCTGTACTGTTTATGAATGTCAAGACTGAGTATAATTCTGAGTTTCTTCCTGCTCTCCCTCTCTTGCCGTTCTTACTATGCATTTTTGGAAAGCAGAGTTCATGGGCTCCTGAAGACACACATGCTACTGAACTGCTGTTTAGAAAGCTGTTTATGGTAACACCCCTTTATCTCATTTATCTGATAAAATTAAATTGGCTTACATACTTAATAGTATATTGTAGCTTATAGCTCAACATTATTTTTTTTATAGTTGCTCTCATCTTCTGTAGTGACTCAGATGCTTTGCCTAGGGGTGTAAAAAGGGTGTTTCTCCTTGCCTTCACAGTATAAACAGTCTTGCATATGCTTTGCAGTGGCATTGATGCAAGTGAACACATTCAGTGATGCTCTTCTGTCCATATGGCATTCACTTCCCTACTTGTGTGCTCCTGCCTTGTCTTTGTAGACAGAATTGACTGAGCTTGCATATCTTTTCATCATTTTGTATCACTGACGTCATTGTTCAGCAAAGAAAGTTACATCTTGGAACACAGAGAAGCTAGGGTACAAGTAAGGATTCCCAAAGTCAAACTGAGTTTGTTTGTGTGAAGGTAAAACAGCAGCATCCCGTACTGGGAATGGCTTTGTAAAATCAGGTCTTACAACCTCGGTACTTGGGATCCAAGTATTTTGTTGAGGTTATGGTGGAGAAGTTTTGGAGACATCTCTGAATGATTTTCTGCCTTCACTAACTTTCTACTGTACAAGACAATTTAATTCTTTATTTAAAGGAGTTATTTTCCTGCATGCCCATCCGTTTGGCCTTTGAAATACTTAGACCAAGCAGCTGTATCCTGTAAGTAGCCAACCTGTAACAACCTGCTGTTTTCTAGATTTTCCAACTGATACAGACCTACTTTGTTTCTTCTCCCTTCTCTATTTTTTAAGAGAAAGTACATTCTCGTAGAAATCTCAGCCTGAAAATATTCATGTTTACTGTTACATTCAACAGGCAGATATTCCCAAGGATTTTAATAAAAATACTTCTGCTTTCAGAATAGCTGTATCTCGATGGAAAGATGTTTTTAGGTTGTAAGACTGTTTTAGATTGTTTCTTTGAATACGGGTAACTCAGAAGTAGCTTATTTTTATTTCTTCATCCTGCAACAAGAACAAAAGTGCCCTTACATTTGCTTAAGACTTAGCATAGTTTGAAGCAGTTTGAAAACTGCATGCTGAAAATCCTCCATTTCTGGTTTCCCAGTGAATCCAAACAGTGTGCCAGTGCATGGTGCTCCAGATACATGCAAATATATGTGCACCTGTCTGCAGTGAGGCTCTTCACGTTGATAGAAATGTTGCTGTTTACTTCAGTGATTGCCCATTGAAATAATGATAGTACATTTATATTTAGATAGTAGCATCTATTTCAAATGATCTGAAGAACCTTTTTATCGTAAGACTTTCTGTCAGTCATGAGGAATCCCTAGGGATTTCAGTGCACCATGTTGTTTCGATTTTGTCACAGGAATGGGGATATGGAGGGCTGGGGATTTGGGGAATGGTCTTTTGAGTCAATTTGCAGTCTTCATCATTATAAATGGAAAAATCTTTGCCAGTTGTTGATCTTAAACACATTTTTAGTGACATGAAGCAACTTCCAATCAAACTGGATGACAAGACAGGATAAGGGGGCTGAAATGGCAGTGATCAGTGTTGGGTGCAAAGTCCACCTGGTGGCTGGTTATCAGTGGCATGCCTCAGGGACTCATACTGGGGCTAGGACTGTGTCATGTCTTTATTAACAACCTAGATAATGGGATGGAGTATCCCACCAGATTTTCAGGTGATATGGAGTACAACAGAGGCAAGTGCAAAGTCCTGTAGATGGGCTGAGGAACCCCATATACAGACCAGGCAGAGGGTCAAAAAGCTGGAAAGCAGTTTGGCAGGTAAAAACATGGGGGGTCCTTATGGATAGCAAGTTGAAGGGGAATCATCAGTGTGCCCTTGAAGCAGAGAAGGCCACTGGCATTCTGGGCTGCATTAGGAAGGTTGAGGGAGAGGATCCTTCCCCCTCTGCTCAGCACTGGATCCCATGCAGGGCTCACCAGTAGGAGATAGACAGGGACATACTGGAGAGAGGCTTGTGTGGAGCCACTGAGATAGTGAGAGACAGCAGCACGAGGCGTGTGAGGTGAGCTATGAGCTGGGGTTGTTCAACCTTGAGAAGGTGAAGAGAAGTCTGATTTCTGTCTACAGCTACCTAATGGGACAGTGTGGAGGAGCTGGAGCCTGACTTTTCTTACAGAAAATCAGTGGAAGGCTTAGAGGCAGTGGGCAATGTTTCAGATTGTTGCAATGAGTTCTCTGAAACAATCATACACACACACACTTTAGATCCAAAAATGCCTTCCAAAATTTGGAATATGGGAGTATATATATCTAAGGAAACTCATGCTTTCTCATCAAGTAAAGTTGAAACTGCATTAATATCACATACATAAATATGTATGCCAAATGGAAGAGTTTTTGAAGTATTTTACATATGTACATATAAAAAGTATAATTTTATTTAAATACCTTGAGCACAATTATTCTGCATTTAGAAATTACTGTGCTCTTTTTGTGTACTGAATGTTCTATTTTAATTTAAAGCTTGCTAATCTAAATGATCAGAATGCTTTTCACTGTCAAGTAACCATTTCTAAATATTTTTTCTAGAATGTAAAAGATGGATTTTTTAGCAAACCCAGTTCTAAGCTTATCTAGCTGTACTTGTTCAAGTGCAAAATGAATGGGGAAGAAAATATAAAATTATGTTTTTAAAGAATTCAGATTTTTTTCTACCTCATGCAAATGGAAATCTTTAGTATAAAAATGTTCACAAGATTTTAAAGAGAGGGGAAGAGAGGAACAATTTTTGGGATTACAGCTGTTATCTAATGGCAGCAATTATTAAAGAACTTAGCAGACCATTGCCTTTTTAATGTAAAAAAAAAAAGCGTCATCTAGATCCAGCTAATATTTTTTCAGTCCCATTTACTTTTTAAAAAGGACTCAAATTTTAAAAGTTGCAATAAATACTTTTAAAACCATTAATAGCTGGGGTTGTATTAGCAGTAGAGCTGCAGGGCAGTTACTGCACCTGATAGATGTTTGCCCTAACTCACAAGTATCACTACAGAGGACGGTGAGTGTGGGTGCAACGCTAGCTCCTTTCTCCATTGCCTCTGAAGGGCCCTGGACAAAGGCGACAGCTTGCACAGTGTTGACGGAAGTTTGAATGTGTTGCGCTGGTGGAGAAGGAAATCCATAAGGATGGGCTGTGGTTTTATTTTGGAGATGCTCCACCCTTTCACAGCCAGGCCTCGTAGATAAGCTCAGTTGCGTATGTAAGAGCGTCCATCCCACCTCAGCGAGAGTAAGGACTGCAGAAGTCAAGGTTGGGGTAAATAAGGCACGTCCATCTTCCATATCCTAACCATGCCACTTCCGTGATGGGCAGAAGAGCACAGGGTGCCTAAGTTAATAAAGTGGTGATTTTGTCTTACAGTGAAGATTCTCTTACAGATCTTAGAGTGACTTTCACGTAAGATTACTGGGTGATTCGATGTATTCTGCTTCAAATAATTTACAGAGGAAAAATGCCGTTTCATTGTGCTTCAAAGATCAGTTTCCTTTCAGTGCTTTAACTCCTAGCACTCTTTGCCCTTTTGTATTAAATTGCAGCAGTGTTTTTTCGGGCTGCTGTTTCCCTATCTTGGGCATTCTTTGGAAATGGCAATGTTTCTAGAGAAAATACGTGGTATGTTTTATTATTGCACTAGCTTCCAAACTCCAAGGAATAGACCACAACTAGATTTTTGGTAGCACAAAGTAATGGTTTCTTAGAGATTTGTTAGCAGAATATATCAATAAAAACTTGACAAATGTAAAAATGAGTGGTTTAGCTGCTCCCTTGCCCCTCTTCTTCTAGCTTTTAGCAAACAACAGCTCACCATTAACATTAGCTCTGCAGAAGAAGTAGAAATGTGCTTGGTACTTAATGACATTTTATTCTTCTCTAAGCTATGCCTCTGGAAGAGTATTTTAAATTCCCAGATTCAAGAGCTTATATCAGAAGTAGTTTGGATGGGACACCACTGGAGGGATGGTGTTGGGTTCCTTAAAATTTCTGTAAGATTTCTGAAAGGGAACCCCTTAAAAAAACTAGAGCAAACATCTTTCTGTTTTCTTGGCACCTCAGACTGTGATGTCATGAGGCACATAAACAATACTGAAAGAAAATGAGATTTAATTTAATGAATATTAGCATATTTTTTAAAAAACATGCCTCCAGGAAGGCACATAGGTGCCCAGAAAAAAAATAAAACCCCTCACACAATGTTTATCATATTTTCTTACTATGTTTAGATAGATAGTTCCTTTTAAGTGGCTGCCTTTTCATAGCAAAAACAGACATTCATTGGCTTATTTCAGGTTTCTCCCATGAATGCATTCATTCATTCAAGGAACAAACACTACTCTATGATTCTCACACAACTCAGATACCACTAAAACTGTCTTCAGATACCACTAAAATTTATCCTGCTCCCATAAGAAGTTCGTGAGGAGGCAGTGAGGAAACCATTAACACCCAGTGGCACAAAAAGTACCAATTACACTTTTATGCCTTCAACATTTGTCTGGCGAAGCCAATTCCAAGAGCAAGGAGCCTCCTGGAATAGACTGCAACCTACTGGTGTGGAAGCACGTGTGCTGTAGCACAAGCTGGTGCTTCCAGAGTGATTTCCAATGACTTTTCATTCCACCAAGAGACTGGGCAGTCTTTTCCTGCTGCGTCCACTTGTAGGGGAGAACCATCAGGCTAACAGTTGAGGGAGAAAACTGACTCTTCAGGGGTGTAATGCCGTTGTAGCTAAGAAAGCCTTCCATCAATTTACAAGGTTGGACCACAACGTACCAACGTAAATGATAAATGAACCACTGAGATCTCATGAATTGTGCGGATGGGGTTTGACCGGTGTAGTACATGGTAAGCCTTCAAGAAGCAACTGCATTCCAAAG
>Ga0181612_127678_pt1 | contig 13920 bp, 14 predicted proteins | sample HoacroProtozoa21_FD_119630 | JGI IMG/M metagenome (GOLD analysis project Ga0181612, IMG submission 119630) | Hoatzin crop microbial communities from Cojedes, Venezuel. Combined Assembly of Gp0051906, Gp0051904, Gp0051908
AATCTTTGGGCTTCCACCGCGACCTGTCGCCCGATGAAATCTTGATTACATCTGACACGGTGGTAATTTGCGATGACGAAGTTATGGGCAAGCCTCATGGCAGAGAGGATGCCGTGCGCATGCTTAAGAAACTCTCTGGCCGCAACCATCAGGTAATCACCGCCGTGACTCTACGTTCCGTAGACCGCATGGAAACAATCAGCGACACCGCCCATGTGCATTTCAAGGACCTCACGGACGAGGAAATCGACTTCTATATCGACAGATTCAAACCTTTCGACAAAGCGGGCGCCTACGGCATTCAGGAATGGATCGGATACATCGGCATAGACCGCATCGATGGGTCTTTCTACAATATCATGGGCTTTCCCGTTCATCTCGTATATTCACAGTTGAAGAAATTTCTATAATCTTCAGGTTGGCTATTTGCCCCATGAAAACCGATAGAACTGCCACGATTTCGCAAGATTTCGTGGCAGTCCCCTTTTACGAATTAGCCCCGACTTGCTACCAGTCGGGGCTTTAAGACATCTTTTTGCGCAATTTAGATGCACCAGTTTTCAAAGTTTACTTCGAGGTGCCCAGCGGAATCGAACCGCTGTAGCAGGTTTTGCAGACCTGTACCTAACCACTCGGCCAGGGCACCGTTAGGGATTACAAAGATACTCCTTTTTATTCGATTTCCAAATTTTATCGCCCCAATAATTCATAAAAAAGAAACCCCAACGCCATTGACCATGACATTGGGGAGACATTTTTCGATTAGATTCTACAAATCATCAATAGCTGAGCGCCTATTGTTTGAATTGGTAACCGTAGGTGTGCCGACTTTGTCGGTGTAATCCAGCTGCGCGAAGTACTGATTATTATTTCTCTGATAAATGAAGAGAGTCACAGTGCCGTCGCCTGCATCATATACATAATTACCATTGGTACTGCTCTTAGGCTGACCATATTTCTGAGTCAACATTGACTTGAGGCTATTGAGGTCATTTTGGGCCTCGTTATAGCTTGTGCGTGTAGGGAAATAGACTGAAACCTCGTTTACATAGTCTCCACCCTGATTGTTGCCTACTCCGATGCCGCAGCCCTGATAACCAGCGAAATCTCCTGTGAGATAGCAAATGCCATTGCTCTTCTGGCTGTAGGTGAATCCTTGATTTACAAGCGATGCCGCGAAATCATCCACGTCTCCTCCCATGGTTATGCCCTTAAAACTGAAATGAGGGCCGGTGGAAGTCGTAGACCTAGGCGTAGGAGTATTGCGCTGGTTGTATTGATTGGAGTTTGAGTTACCATTATTATTGTAACCTGATCCATTATCGTAGTTGCTATTGTTTGAACCGTTGTTGTTGCCGACGCCGATTCTCTTTTCGATGTCCTCGGCAATGTCTTTTACATCTTGGCTTGAAGAGGTTGTACCCTTGCCCCAGCCTTTGCCTGATCCAGAGCCTGTGGTCTCGGTTCTGTCATAGCCGCTGCCGCCGGTCTGTCCTCCGGTAATGATAGAAGGAAGTCCCGCTGAGCAGGTGCGGAAAAGGTAATAACCAACCGCAAGAACGATAATGAGGGTTAAAAGTCTACCTGGCTTTTTCATTTTTTGAGATATTAGTTATTCAACTTTAATGCTTTTTCTTGCATCACGTCCTTTAGACACGCGCATCGTCACAAAGTTAAGAAAAAAATAAATTTATCTCAAGGGAATGACTATAGATTGCTATAAAAACAGAAAAGAAGCCCGTCAGATAGGCTTCTTTCACTTTCTGAGCTTTGACGCTTCACGCGTGAAGGCTCAACTAACCACATAATTAATAACACTAAAACTAATAACCAATGAGCCGTCTGTGAGAGAACCTCATCATCAACTCGATTGCAAAGGTACACCATTTTGATTTACCTGCAAATTTTTGGAACTAAAAAATTTTAAATATTTTGCTGGTTTTTAGTTAAGTAATTGATTGTTAATGTATTAAGTGGGGTAAAATTTGAAATTATTTTTTCGGAAAAGTCCCTTTAAACCTCGTAAAACGTTTTTCTGAAAGCGTATAAAAGGGGTAAAATGTTTTAATAAATTGTTTTAGTTTTAAAATGAAAGCGCTCTCCCCTATTTAATTTTTGATTTGAAAGGCAAAAATTAGCATTTAGATGCACAATTTGGTCTAAAAGTGCATAGAATTACGAGAGTTTATTTAGACTCGAGTAGAATTTCGTCTACGATATAGTCGACACTCATATTGTGCAGGTCGCCTCTGAGATTGCTCAAGTAGTCATAGGTCCTAGATTTATAAAAGATATCTAAGGCCTCTTGATCAGTGATGCCCTCGCGCTCAGCAAGTCTTGACACAATCTTAGCGAACTTCATTTGAAGAAGTGTCTTATTTATAAGGGGATTATTAACCATCTATATTTCCTCCGCAGATTCAAAAAATAGATATTTATCCACTATATCCTGATTCAGAATGCAAATCTGATTGTTGGGTTTCTCCAATGGTTTGATTATGTTGTTTAAGATATGTAAGGACTTCGTTCACGATATATTCCTTGCCTTGTGTATGGAGTGTGGGGTAGCTAGGATAAAGGAAACCAGAAATGCCATCAGTAGCAGACAGAGTGTTGTAAACCTCTGCTCCGGACACGCCCAAAGCCTCCGCTGTGTTCTCTATGCAGAACACAATAAATTCCATATATTTTCTCTTTTCATTCATACTCCGCAAAGATAATTATTATTGGCTACAACTTCACGCTCTAGCTTATTATTAAGCTCACTTTTGAATTCTATGCGATTAGTTTCTTCCATATCTGGCACAAATTTCTATTTGTCATACCGCTTCAAAGGATGCGGTTGATGATTTGTAAATTTAGAAAATATCTTTCAAATTTCAACATTCAATGGAGTAACTCCCCTATCATTACGCCACGAGCCATTTGTATTTTGCGAGGGAGTAGATGGGCACGAGGGGCAGTAGAATGGGAGTTTTGGAGGAATATTTCTGGAATTCTTCGTCTTCGCCATAGGTCTTTATCTGGCGAAGCTCGAGTCTTCTCGCGCCACTGAACATGACGAAAAGGATTCCGATATAGCCCAGAGATGCTATCAGCCATTGCCATCCATTGAGGCCGGCGCCAATGGCACTAATGAAGCACCCTGTCCATAGAACAACCTCGCCCAAATAATTGGGGCAGCGTACAATACGATAAAGGCCAGTATCAACAAAACGCTTGGGATTAACCTTTTTGGCGGCAGTTTTTTGAGCATCGGCAATGGCCTCAAGAGCGAAGCCCAGCACCATCATAGCCAATCCAATCCATGCCCAAACATTATCAGGAGCTGCATTTGCCAGACGGAAAGCCACAGGACTCACCTCGCCCACATAAAGAAGAGAACAAGCAACCCAGATGGCTATAATAACTTTTACCGGCTTTTTCTCCTGAACTAGAGGGTCAAATAGAATCTTGCGGTAAGCAGCGGACTTTTTCTCACGGATTAGAAGATAGCCTCCAAGCCTGCAACCATATAGAATCAGCACTAAGCACATAGCGGTAGTTGCCGGAGTCAGATGCAGCCCGAATAACAGAGCAATGACTAGAGCCAAGGCCGCAATTCCGAAACCATATCCAATACTGAAAAAGTACACATAATACTTCCAGCCCACTGCGCTAACCAGCAGCGACACCGCCAACAGAATCCATAGATATCCCATATGCTTTAAATTACCTTTTCACAAAAATACGCAATTCTCAGCAAATATCAAATCCGGCTACCCTAGAAAAGAGCCTTACGAGGCAGCGACGGTTGGGCAGGAGGTGGCGGCAGTTTGGTGAGAGGGGGATTTTCGACGCTGTTTAACTACTTTGCGGAAGGGACGGCCGCGCTTCTTGGCGGGACACCATTTGGCCTTCTCGGTCTTCTTGACATCATAGCCCATTCGGTGAATCTTGAAAATCCTGGTAAGCGAAACGCAATACTTAATATCATAGCAGGAGTATTCTAAATGGCGCTCCCGCTTATGAAAAGACGTTGCATAAGCAGTCTTAAAACCTAAAGTCTCGGCATCGGTAAGCGTTATCGATTCGGTTCCAGTCGATATCAACTCCTCCAGTATACTATAGTTCTTAGCCAAGGCATTCAGAATCTTTAGCTTTATGCCCCTCCCATCGTTAGTCACCTTATTATGATATTTCGACTTACACTTGGGACAGCAAAACTTCCTGTCAGCCCTTCCGCCATAAGGAATCACATCTCCACATTCGAGACAATGAGTCGCTTTTACTTTTTTCTTTTCGTACATGGCACATCGTTTTTGTGCGCCAAATCTGAGAAAAGAATTTCGGACTTCCCATGAATGTGGCACGAGAAAGTCGAAATACCCTAGAATCTTAACCGAATCATTCGAAAATCTTTCCTAGTTAAAATTTACTTTTCCACCTCCTAGACATGGAAAACTTTTTTTTACCTCAGGAAAAATAAATTTTGCGCACGGCTATTTTATTGCTTTTACGGCCTCCCGTTGTCGTTTTTCTTTACCGAAATGGTCTCGGCGGATAAAATTTATACAAATCTTTGTCGCAAAACTTTACTCTCGAAAATCGGATTTCCCTTTCATTTTACTTTGCAAGCGGACTTTTCGAAGCGCGCCGAAAAGCCGGAAGTAATACGAAACACTAAAATCTATTGAAGATGGAACAAATTAACAAAGTGGAGATTAGAGGCACGGTTGGAAATATCCGCGTGCAAACTTTCGAGGACGGGAACCAGTCCGCTAATTTCTCCGTAGTGACTAACTACAGCTATAGAGGTCGAGACGGAAGTGGCGTCATTGAAACATTCTGGTTTAATGTGACGGCATGGAGCGGCAAAAATATGCCGAGCGACTTCAATGAAATCACTAAGGGAAGCGTCGTGCATGTGGTCGGAAGACTTAGAGAAAGGGAGTACGAGGCTTCAGACGGAGCAATTAAACGTATAGTAGAAGTGGTCGCCTACAAGGTAACTCCTGTGGAGGTAGAAGAGCCGCTTTCATCCGCAACAGCATAAAAACATAGAATATGAGACGTTATATCTTGCCTATTGCCTTCGCGGCATTTTTGACATGTTGTTCTACTCAGAATAGAATAGAAAATATTAAGAAGAATGCCATCACAGCCAACATTTCCCCGACTGTGGAGAATGACGTACCCGAATTGGATATGGGAAAAGTGAAGAAAGATACTCTGAAAGTGAAAGACGAAGAGGGAAAGGAAATCCTTATCATGAAGGCGGTAAAGGACGAAAACGGAGAAATGGTAGCAACTGATGTTATTCAAGCCGCGAAGGTCACGGCAAGGTTCAGAAACGTCGCGGAGAGAAACGGAAAAGTGGATTTGAGCTTCGACATCACCGTCCCAAAGGCAATGCAGGACACAAAATGGCAGCTTAGGTTCTACCCTGACCTATTTATGCTGGAAGATAGCACCCGCTTGGAACCGGTAATAATCACTGGTCAGGACTACCGCAAAGCCCAGCTCAGAGGTTATCAGCAGTATGAAAAATTCCTTTCATCCATCATAACCGACTCGCTGAGATTCGTGTTCGCACACCAGCTGGAGGTGTTCCTTCGTAGGAACTTACCTGGAGTCTACCGATTCCGAAACGATACCTCATTCGTGTCAGATGAGGAATTCGCCAGCCACTACGGAGTGACGGAGAAAGAAGCAATAAAACACTACACCAACTGGCTGCTTGTGCATCGCAACAACAGGAAAATCGCCATGAAAGACGACATGTACAAGAGATACGTCAAAGTACCTATTGTATCAAATGGTCTTAGACTGGACACCGTCATAGTGAATTCAGACAACGATATAATCTATAGATATGTCCAGACTGTAGCCACTAGACCACGTCTTAAAAAGGCCGATATAGTGTTGTCGGGTGAGATTTTCGAGCAAGATAAAAGAATATACAGAGTGCCGGCGAGCCCTCCCCTAACCTTCTACATAAGTTCGCTCAGTTCCTTTGCAGATGACACTGAGAGATATAAGATGAAGATTCTGGAAAGAAAGGTGGAGGCCAACACTGCCTGCTACATAGACTTCGCTTCTGCCGAATCAGAGGTAGACCCTCGTCTCGGTTCCAACGCGTCGGAAATAAAGCGAATTAAGGATAATCTAAGTTCATTGATTGAAAACAAGGAATTTGAAATGGACTCAATAGTGGTGACCGCATCATGCTCACCGGAGGGCGAATACTCCTATAATGATCGCCTATCGCTAAAGAGGTCCGAATCCGTTTCCCGCTATTTCAATTCGTATATAAAGGATTATACCGATTCCATGAGGGCGAATGAAGGAATGGTAATGGATCTGGCCGGCGTTCGCGGGCAAAACTACCGTTCAAATGCCATCAGATTTATTTCCAAGAGCAATGGAGAGAATTGGAAGATGTTGGAGTCACTGGTAGCAAGGGATTCTTCTATCAATGCGGTCGAGAAAGAAAATTTCGCCATGATAATGCGCACTCCTGACCCCGATCGAAGAGAGGCGGAACTAAGTCGAGAAAGCTACTACAGCTATCTCAGAGAGCATATTTATCCTAGATTGCGAACTGTAAAATTCGACTTCCATCTCCATCGAAAAGGCATGCTCAAGGACACGATTCACACAACAGTGGTTGATTCCGCCTATATGCGAGGGGTTGAGGCCCTTAGGGACAGAGACTACAAGACAGCCGTCACTCTGCTCAGGCCGTACCAAGATTATAATGCCGCCGTAGCCTATTGCGCAATGGACTATAATGCCAGTGCCATGGCGATACTGGATAAGTTGGAGCCGACTGACAAAGTGCAATACATGAAGGCGATAATCTATAGCCGTCAGGGCAATGACGAAATGGCCGTGCAATGCTATCTCAACGCCTGCGCCAAAAATCGAAGTTTCGTAAGCCGAGGCAACCTCGACCCCGAAATCTCCGCACTCATATCACGTTACGGATTAAATAAAGATGATTATTAAAATTCAAAAAATGAGAAAATTCATTCCTATAATTCTGATGTTACCAGGCCTTCTGGCTTGTAACAAGACTCTCCCTCTTCCGGAGGCGGAAACTCTGCCGGATCAAGGCGAGGAAACCGTCTACCTTACCATCGGGGTAAAGCCGGACTATGAGACCAAATCCACCGCTTCGTGGTCGGAAGAGGCCGTCAAAACGCTCACCGTCTTTGTTTTCGATGAGGACGGAACTCTCGATGTATCGGGCACTTCTTCTACGTCCAGCGTTACGGTCAAATGTAAAACCGGACAGAAAGATGTGTATGCCGTGGTCAATAAAAGCATAACAGCTTCGATTGGATCGACATCGGACCTCACCAGCGTCACTTCTACCCTTGCGGACAATACAACCGAAAGCTTTGTGATGTACGGAAAAGGAAGCTTCACCATCACCGCGGATTCGGATAATATGGAGATAGAAGTCAGCAGAATTGCGGCCAAAGTTACCATTAGCTCTATCACCAACGCACTCAAGGAAACGGCCTACAAGAGCAAAGAATTCAAGATTTCGGCCATCTACCTTCAGAATGTGGCGGAGGGCAACTATCCCCTATTCGCTGACTCCTATACTCCTTCGCTTTGGGGAAATCAGATGAAGTATGTGGCGAACACCACCTACGACAAATATCTCTATGACGCACCTGCAGCCACTGTGGCAAGTGGAAGCACCTATAGCACCAAGCATAGCTTCTACTGCTACCCAAACCCCACTGAGACTGACACGGAAGGCGGCACTTGGAGCGCCAGATTCACAAGACTTGTGGTGGCGGCCAGCATCGGAGGTGAGACCTACTACTACCCCATCACCCTTGGTGGCGGAATAGGAAGCAATCTCCACTACACAATCAACAATCTTAAAATCACACGACTTGGTTCAACGGATCCGGATGAGACCGTGAAAACAGTGCAAGCGACATTCAAAGTTAAGGTAAACGGTTGGACGGAATACGCAATCAACGATGTTGAAATCTAGTATTTAACGAAATAGAACAATGAAACAGACATTTAAATTCGCGGCTCTTGCCGCACTCAGCATCCTCGCTGCTTGTAATCGCGAGGCCGTGGTTAATGTAAATGAGAATAAACAGGAAGAGGTGTCTACAACAAAGGCCGCTCAACTAAAAATTACAATTCTCGGAGATGCCCCTACCAAGGCTTCTGACACCGCTACGCAGGGCGGAGAGAACTATATGAATGACGTTGAGGTATTCGTGTTCGACGCCAACTCAAGTTCAATCTCATACGGTTTCCTTGAGGCCTACAAGAAAGTATCAGGAAGCGAAATCTCCAACGGAACTTCGGCTACAGTGACTTTAAACACCACAACCGGTCAGAAAAATGTTTACGTCGTAGCCAATGCCGGCACCAATAGCAACGCTAGTCCCGCCGGTGATTTAGCCTCAACCATTACCAAAGAAAGTCAGCTTCTTTCAGCGATTTCAGAATTCAGCGACAATGGCGCTAAAGATTTCATCATGGTAGGTTCAGCGACCAAGGAACTGGCAGCAGGCAATGCCTCAGCCAACACTTTGGACGTAAAAGTAAAGAGATTGGTAGCCCGTGTTAAAATTGGTACCGTTAAGGGCGATTTCACCTCTCCTGCGCTAAGGCAGAGCAAATTCGTCGTTAAGAAAATCTACCTTGTAAACGTACCTAAGCAGGTTAAATATGTCAATGGAGACGCTACAGACGTGTTCGGAAGCGGCGACAAGGCTCTTAGCAGCGGTTATCCTTCCATCTTTACTCCTGCATCCAGCGGCATGAAATACTATGTATATGATGCACCCGCAGAGAGCGATGCGGCAAACGGATTCTACAACTGGATGAATCCTGACACCTTCAACGCCAGCACCCAGACCATGACATTGTCTGACAATAGCGCAGTTCAAGCTCTAACCGTAAAAACATATAGCGAGTCTGAAGGAAAACTCTTTGCCGAGTCAGGTGCGAGTGTAAATGCCCTTAGCGACAATACCCTCAAAGCTAACGTATATTTCTACTGCTATCCTAACTCATCAGAGGCCAATACCGGTAGCGAGAATATGACAGAGGCGGACTTTACCACCAAGCTTGTAATTGAGACCGAACTCACTCTCGAAGGCAAGACCTCAACGTTCTACTACCCTATTTCCATTCCTTACATCCAGCCTAACTATGCTTACACGGTGAATAGCCTCACCATCAAGAGACTCGGTTCCACCGATCCATTTCATCCTGTCAGCACAGCGGAATGTACTTTCAAGGTTACCGTACAGGACTGGTATAGCGGTGACATCGTGGGCGAATACAACGGAGAGACCTCCGACGACAGTTTTGAAATTTAGTAATCAGATTCTCCCACGCACCCCGTGGGAGAATCATAGAACCTTCGTTTATGAAAATCTTAAAGAATCTAGCAGCGGTCATTCTGATACTCATGGCGGCATCCTGCTCAGTGAAGGAAGACAGAATAGACTGTCCCTGCTTCCTGACATTGGATTTCTCGGAGGTTCCGGACGCCATGAAGTCATCAGGAGTATGGGTAAACATAGTTCACGAAGACGGTACTTGCCTATTACAGGAATCCATCTCGAAGGAGATGTACAAATTCCCCGAACAATATATAGCGGAAGTCCGTAAAGGCAATGTGAGCGTGTCTGCCGCATACGGAAAAATCAGAAGCAGAGTCTCGTCCGACAATAGGATTCTCACATTGGAATCCGGTCAGGAAGCGGACAGTCTCTTTGCCCACACCCGATATGTGGATTGTCGCGGAGAATCCGCCATAGACAGCGTTAGGCTCCATAAACAATGGTGCAATATGACCATTAGGCTTCAGGGAACAGAATTCTGGACCTCCTATGCTTTTGAAGTCGATTCCGGATGGAATGGTATAAATCTTAGCGATTTGTCCGCCGTGAGTGGAAATTTTGAATGTATACCAAGAAGAACCAGTGCGGATAGCTATGAGATTAGACTTCCCAGACAAGGAGACAATGATATGTCACTTCTGGTGCTTGACGACCATGGAGACGGAACGAGGGGCGATGTAATTTACGAATATCCAATTGGACAAATGATAAATAGCAGCGGATACAACTGGTATAATTTGGATTTGGATGACCTTATAATCACCATTGACTATGCCAGGAGTGAGGTTACAGTGGAGATTTGTCCATGGAGTTCAGGGATAGATTTTGGAGACATAACTATTTAATGATATGCAAAGATATATAGCTTTACTTTCCATGGCCCTAATAGTGCTTCTGGGATCTTCATGCAAGAAATCCGAGGTGCATAGGGCAGGTGATCTGACCGTTGAACTCAGCTCGGTGTCCGGCAGCCTTAAGAATGTCAATGTCTATGTGCTTTCCGAGTCAGGCAACCTTCTGACTCACAAGTATGTGGAAAATCCGACATCGGCCATAGTCTTGGAAGGGATTTCATCCGGCAATAAATATATTATCGGGGCTCTCGCGGATTGCGGGAAAAGAGAAGTTACCGGCGAAGGTGCTTCCGAAATGATGCTCAAAGGTATTAGCGTGTATATGGATTCGATTGTGGTGGCTTCTTGGAGAGAAGACGGCATGTGGCCTATGGTCTCCGAAGCCGACGAAAATGGGAGCAGACTTGTGGAAGTGCCTTCAACCGGTAATGATGCGGGAAAAGTGCGATTGAAACTAAAAAGGTCCGGCACTCCCCTCGCCTTGATAATAGACGCCAGCGCCTTGAGGCATATAAGTCCGGAGGTGGAGCTGGCCCGCTTGGAAGGGCCTGAGGGTAAGATTTTGCCATTCTCGGGGAACTTCCTCAAAGGCAATGGCAGGGCTTGGCAGAAACTCACGGCTTCTGAGTACGAGAAAGTCATGACGACTTTGGTAGACAAAAGAATATCGGATCAATGTATCTTCAACGTGACGGACAAGTTGGAGGAAACGGAAGATATACTCACCGTAATCATGTATTTCCACAATCGTCTTACCGGTGTCACAACAGCGCAGGCGTTCAGACATCCCGTCAAAGATTCTATTCCACCGGAATTCGATCCGGACTACGATGTGCTGGAATGTACCCTATGCTTGGGTGAAGAGAATAACGAGGTGGTGGGAGTATGGTCCATTTCCGCAGGAAGGCAAAAAAATAAAGTACAATGAATTCGCGAAAATTAAATATGACATTATTAGCGATGGTAGCCGTTTTATCTTGCGGCAAGCCATTACCTGAGCGACTGCCGGATCCTTCTACCGGCCCGATGGCCCATGTCACGATTAGAGCAGAAAATCCCACCAAAACGATATATCTCGAAGAGGACAGAGTCGGAAGTCTGGCAGTTTGGCTATACAAGGCGGGCGATTGGGAAGATGGAAAAGATGCGGCGTATTTCAATTATGCCGAGAGCGAGGAAATACTCATGTCATGCCTTCCTGGCAATTATGACATAGTCGTGGCGACCAACTTTCCGGAAAGCGCCATAGACATGGAAGACAATGAAAACAACTTGAGTATAAGCACTCTGGATGGCAAGGTCAGCCTTGGCGATATGAACCCGATTGGACTTACCGCCACTGGCTATCTACTCAATAAGACCATTGAGGAAGGATCCGAGTTTACCATAGATGTAGACCGCCGAGTATCTAAAGTGACCGTGGAGAAAATCACCAACTCCATTACCGGCAGCAAATATGGTGGGCAGACTGTGACAGTGAAAGAGATTTACATAGTCAACGGTACCGGCACCCCTTCCCTTTTCAAAGAGGATACGCCCGACATTGACGGCTGGTTCTCATGTTCTGCCAAGTATAATCCCTCCGACGGAATTTATCCCGATTTCGGGCAGATGACGACACCGGAGCTATCATACGAAAGCAATATAAACAAGGATATAGCCTCCGGAGAGAGTTACGAATGTCCCGTCATCTTGCTTACAGGGCCGAATAGCACGGAAGAAGATGTCAAAACTGGCCTTGAAGAGCTGCCAGATTTAAGTTCATGGTCATTCCGAAAGACCAGAGTTGTGGTGGAATGTCTTATCGCAGGCGAGACCTTCTACTATCCCATTACTTTGGATAGTGTGGGCATCAATTGCTGGTATAGAATCACCGAACTCAAGCTTCTGCACCAAGGATCTCGATCTCCCGATATTCCGGTGAAGTTCGTAGATGTCACGATAACCGGCAAAATTACCGATTGGGATGGCAAGGAAATAAGTGAGACAATTTAAAATATGACAAAATGAATAAATTGAAATTCATACTTTTAGTTCTGTTCGTACTCATTACTGGGGCCTCTTGTTCAAGGTTTGAGACTGAAGATGACGCCCTTTCATCCGAAAGAACAACATGGACTATCGGAGGAGAAATCCAGCAGGCGTCGTGCGGTCTAAGCTCTCAGCAGTGGACAAAAACGTACCTCAGCGATGATGACGCGGAGAAAATATATGGAGCCACCATCGGTATTTATTACGGAGGCAAGCTGCTTCTGACTTACCATCAAAACGGCACCTTCGAGGGCTATCCTATTTCGGGAGAGCTGATGTCGGGTGAAATCTACAGCTACTACATGGTGTCAGGACCTATGGCTCAAGAGCACGATGGCAACTCGCCTATTTTGGAATTCCCCGAAGATGAAGCAGATGTGGCTGATTTGGAATTCTTTAATACAGCGGGCATGGCAGCGACTATGGAGGCCTATGGTCTTGACAGATGTGGTTGCATACTCAATATGAGTCCGGAGGATGCTGATGCGTCGGACGGAACTTCCGATGGCAAGATTCAGATACCTTTGACTCCCCTATGGGCCAAGGTCGTGGTTAGCTTTGATTTCAGTGAGATTGACGCCTCGTCTTTTAAATTTCAGAGTACGGGCACATACAACTGCAACAAGCGACTGCGGCCTTTTGACTCAGCCGGATCTAAAGCTACAAGCTCCAGCGATGTTGAGAAAGGTCTTGGAGATACCTCAGACACATTTACCGAAGCCCAACTTGCGGGTACGGAACCCATGGTATTCTACCTGCCGGAGAATATGCAGGGCGACGTGCTACCTGGCAACACTAATCCTTATTTGAAGGCACAGGACAATCCTGCCATCACTTATGCGCAGAGAAGTATACTCTCATATATCGGTATCGCATTTAATTTTATCGACTCTCATGGCATAGTGGGCATAACTAATTCCTACTATAGAATATACCCAGGCGCCGACAATGTGACCAACTTCGATATTGAGAGAAACGGGCAATATAATATCACTCTCAAGCCCACTCTGTCGGGACTTTTTATAGATTGTTGGAAATCTGAGGGAACTTATCATGATACCAGAGGACTCAAAATTAACGGCGTTACCAAGCTTTATTCCGAAGTGGATAAGGATTACTTGATTCGCATGACACTAAGCAGTAGTACCCTGCTAAATCCAATAGATGATGCCTATTGCTATGCCATAGTATTCAACAATGGAGGAAATTACCAAGGACCGCAATATGCTTACGATTCCTACGGCGCCGATAAATACGGCTGGGTGCTTAGCGATGAGAGTCAGGCGCTTTTGGAAAAGTATGGCATAGAATGGGATTTGGCACTTAGAAAGGCATATTATTGCACCAAAGACGGCGTCACTTATTTCTTCTCGGACGAAGAAGCCAAAGCCTTCAAATATTCATCCTATCTGAAAGAATGTACCTATGGTAATTATGAGTACTATGCCATGATTAAATTCACCTACACAGGTTCAGCGGATGCCGGTACTCTAATCCCGATTACCATAGAAAGCTCCGATAAAGGTATGACATCGACTATGTCTTTGTACATCACCTCTGCGGGAAATATCTCGGTTTCGCTGCAGAAGAGTGGCAATTATGTGGCTCAGCAAAACACCATAGACGTTGATGTGAAGCCGGACGATGTGGACAGCGTA
>Ga0181612_104622_pt1 | contig 13919 bp, 6 predicted proteins | sample HoacroProtozoa21_FD_119630 | JGI IMG/M metagenome (GOLD analysis project Ga0181612, IMG submission 119630) | Hoatzin crop microbial communities from Cojedes, Venezuel. Combined Assembly of Gp0051906, Gp0051904, Gp0051908
AGTTACCTTTCATGTTAAGACTTACCAAGAGAAACTGTGTAGTGCCTTAAATGATTATTTCATTCACAGCTATTGAAACCATAATCCGCACTGAACTTTCCGGTATTAAAATCCCCTCGAGTTCTGTTTTCAGTTGCCTGTGCTGCTAGTACTCATTTCTGTCTCCAGTTTCACAGTGTACAGTTTCCAGTCTTTTATGAGACATAGAATTTGCCATTAAAATTCCAAATGTTGGAATTTCTGCTTTAACTGGCTTTGTACAGACTTGTTCACTTCCAGCTGCACAAAAGTCAAAAGTTATTAGGTGTAATTATACAATGATATATTACTAAAAATCAGGAATATTAAATCGCGCTTGTATAGAATCTACGAAATATAGCTGATTAAGTTTGATTTACATTTTTTTACTGTAAACAGAAAGTGCTGTAAACTAGGAAATGTACTCAGTTAATAATGCTTAGATAAAATTTATAGCAAACTTTTTCTTTTTTCCCATATGCCAAGTAAATTTCATTGCTTGGATAACACGGGCTCCCTCTTGTGGCTGACTTAATTTATGAAATAGCTTTTATTTTCCAGAACAGTAAAATTCTGAGATATATTTAATTTAAACTACTATTGGCAAAAAACTTAAATGTATAGCATCTTTCTTAACAAGGAAAGGTCTTAGAGGAAGAAAATAAATGAGGAAATCCTGAAGATTTTGGATGGCTTCTTGTTTCTTCTCCCTGTTGTGTTAGTGATGAATATATTCCTCTTTTTTGTCTCACTCTACAGTTTAAAAAAAAACCACAAAAAAACCCAACGAAATAAGCCCAAACCACCCAAGTATGGCAGATGACCCTTAATATATGCAAGTAGGAACTAAAAAAAAGTAAATGGGAATTCCTTTCAAAGTACTTTAAAAAAAAGTCTAGTAAAAAGCATTTAACTTCACCTGCAGTAGGTTTTTAGAGCACTTATTTAATTTAGTTTGGCTCAGCCAACTCTATCCAGTTGTGTAAGCCAACAGTGTTTGCTTACACGACTGGATAGAGGTCAGAGGGAAGGGAAACGTGATTCCCTAGGGTGTAGGGTATGATTGGTTTTAGTTTTATATCTGGTCATATGGTCAGTTCCATTTGCACATTTAACAGTTGATAGAAAACCGTCATTTTCATAGTACAGATATCACGTTAAGTTCCTTATTGCAGTCAGCTTAACTAGAGGTTCACTTTGGAAGTGTGAAGTAATGGCTGAAATATTTGTTACTGTGCCTGTCACAGTGCATTTGATTTGTTTGATAATGAGTAATATTAATCATTGTTGGTGGTGAAGTGGTGTCTCCTTGGTCTCAGGAATAAAAATATTTGACAAGAATTTGACCTTTCTTTCTCCTAAAGGAATCAGCAAATAGAGAGCACTCCTAATTCTAGTTCTGTAGGGTTTATTTTCAAGAGTTCATGTACAACATCTGTGTAGCTAAAGGGCTTTTGTTAATTAAGATGAATGGCCATTAAAATTCTGTGGCTATTTAAATTTACCATTTGTGACTCAAACTGAAATATTAATAAGGGTACAGATGCAGACACAAAAAATAATGTAGACCTTATTAATGTGTAGAGTTGTTCAAGCTTGTGAAAACAAAATAAAAATATACAAAAAAACCCCCTGGAGACTCATCACTTACTGGAGATTCCCATTAGGTTTCTTGTGTATTAGAGAATCTGATTAGCGTACAAATTGTCCAGAAGCTCCTGATTCAGATGCTGCAACAGAACAATCTGATTATACATCATATGTCAAAACTGTGAGTTCTAAAACAATTCGTAGTAAAAAAATGAAAACAAAGTGAAAGAGGGATTGTGATCTGGATTTAAAGACTTAATAGAAAGATTGCTTTGTTGTGGGCTGTTCAGAGCTATTCAGACATGTATTTCCTGTGTAGTATATGCAATACCTACTTTTCACCTTAGCAGGACCTTACTTTTTGTATGCTTTTTTTCATTTTGCCTTCCAAGGAAGCAGGAACAGGCCTTTGGAAGGAAAATGCTTTTATTAAGATCCTTTATCTGTATTGTGTTTCTGGATATTCTTTTGCAGGGAGTTAACCTGAATAAATGCTGTGAGATTATCCCAGTATGGTAACACTTCTTAAATAGATGGAAAATAAATTATATCGGGAAGGCAATTCATAAAAGCTTCATTGTTAGTGTAGTTGCAGTGGTGGAAGGAGGGAGAATGGCAGAGATCACAGAATTAAATGCCTGGAGTTGGCTGCAGAAAGCAAGAGGCACAGTTCCTAGAAAATGGAGAAATGAAGATGACCTCTGATTTAACCACTCTCTCTCCACACTGCCCCACCAATTAGTATTTCTTACTGTAGGTGAGGCTTCACATGGTGTTTGGTGATACGGGGGACTTCGTGCCGCATCGTGAGCTGTTGTATTTCCATGAATAAGTAAAAGCCGTGAGCGGATCAGATGGGTCAATGGTGTTCACAATACCCTGCTTTGTGGGGATCCTGGGTTCGGGAGCAACCTTGAGGCTTTGCTTCCTCAGGCAAACTAGAGCTTGTAAGCATTACAAAGCCTCCCTGGAGAAGCTGGCATTTTTCAGGGAGCTTTTGCATTCCCCACTGGCTGATTATTCAGCCTCAGAAGAGGATGCCTATCTTCCCAGCCCCAGGGTGAATGCGGGGTTTGCAGCTGCTGTTCTGTGAGCAGGGGGTTGCATGGAAGGAGAAATCAATTCAAAACTGAGGAGTGAAAAAAGCTGCTAAATGCCACAGCATACCAAGCTCCTGCATTAGGGAATTAAAAACAGCATGGACAGATGCAAGAAGGAGAGAAGGAGAAGTAAATGCAAGAAGGGAGAAGGAGACATAGGGGAAGTGAAAATCAGATAAAATTAAATGCATTATAATAAATACAAAGACACAAAAAGCTCTGAACGCAACTACTTGTAGCCGTAGCTGTTGCTGTCATGAGGACTTGAGCAGCTGGAAGGGACGGCAGAGCGGACTGTCGAGGGCAGGAATGGCCTGGCGCGGCTGCGTCAAGCTGCCTGGAAAGCCATCGCCACCTTGGAGCCTGAGAAGGCTATGGATTAGTTCATTTTAGTCCTACTAGGGAATCACAAATGTGAGGTTGTTTCTCACCCTTCTGTCTCTCTCTGATAAAGCAGTAAACTAGTATCTCCCACTACTTCTGCACCTGTAAACTCAAAAAAAATCCCAAGCCCCAAAATGTTACCATCCCTAAATAATCTGCCTTTACAGCAACTGTAAAACATTTACTGGAAGATAGATGTTTCTAAACGTTATTCTGAGGCTGAAGTCTGGAAATAAGCCAAACAGAGTAACGGTGAAATAAGAGAACAGTGAAACTGTTAGTGCTAGAGAGCAATCTGGAATTACTTCTTAGACAGCTCTGTCACTGGGCGAGGGAGAGCCGATTTAACAGATGCTAAAATGCAGAACTCTGCTGTCCGCCTTGATCTTCATTTAAATTTGGATTGTATCACTCCAAAAGCATCTTTGAATATGATGGCCCTTTTGTTTAAGGAGAAGAAAGCAAGCTCTATGATCTGATGATGTGAGACTTAATCTTTGAGAAACCATGACTTCAGTGGGAGCATTTTTGCAAGCTGAATCTGTCTAAAAGTTGTATGCCTCACATCTCAGATGGTGTGGAACAGTCTAGCTGTTGATACTGAGTTTATATAATCCCAATGAAAAGAGTTACCTGATGTCTCCATGCAAATGTAGTCTCTGCCACTGTGTAAAATGCTCATTTAATCTGTTATGCTGCATGGGTTTTGCTGAATTCTAGGTGCAGCTTCAGTAACAGTGGTGGTTTTGCATTAACTCTGCAATAAAATAGGATAAGAAAAATAAAAATAAAGGGGATCCAGTCTGGAGATGGTATCTTCTGTAATTCAGTGGGAGTGTGAGGCATGCCATTCAGGCTTGCTTTACTACGTCGCTGTGTCTGCAACAGGGAAATTACAATTTTGGCTAAGTGCTTTCTCTGTGAATGGAGTACTTGCTGAAATATTTGTGTGTGTGAGTATGCGTGCGTGCTGGTTAGGTTAGTTTGTTGTCATTCTTTTGTCCTGGACATCACAAAGCTGAATGAAATGAGCAAGAAACCCTTCTTGGAAATGACCAGAAAGTGAGAGGCAGTACTGTGATCACAGCTGAGCAATGGGTCCTCTTTACTGGTGCTCCCTGGGAATGCCCAGGGATTACTGGTGTGTCAGTCTGGTGTGACCTGTCCCTCCTCCTGCCCACAAAGGGCTCTGTGGGCCACAGGACATTTCAGAGGGACTTTTGCACAAGTGTTGTTCCAAAACACATTGTCCTCAGCTGGATAAGGAGTGGCAGAGGCTGGGCACTGATTTGGCTTGGGAAGTTCTGCTGTTGTTTGTATTTTATGCATACTCTTGCTGAAGGCCAGTGGAACAGGAATTGTGTTTGAGAGCCTGTTGTTCGAGAAATGACTTTTCAGTTGCAATAAAGCAATGAAGTTTAATGCATTTTTCTAAGATAACAAACCTTAAAATTGAAATCACTGGTGGATTACGTTTACCATGATTTTTGTGCAGGGTGTGTGCTGTTAAGTTATTTGAACAGCAACACGTCAGACAATGGTTTTCACAGTTCTGCCTTTGTTCTCTTTGTTGGTATTTATAGGAGAAGCCCAGATGTACAAGCTAAAGAAGAACTGTGGAAACATATTCAGTAAGTATGGTGCTTGCAGGGTCCGAGTGACTGCTTGATTTGCCTCTAGTGTAGTTACTCACATCCCCTGCACTGTGGCTGTAAGGCATTATATTCTGATTTTTATGTGCCACAGTGAATTTTGCGGGTGTTAATGACATTCTATGTGTGGAAGATACTGCAGGTCACTGAATGCAATGAATACAGATGACCATTGCGTGTAGATGAATTACTAAAGAAGAATACAGCATTTTAGAGATTTATTCCTCTGGGGCTTCCAAAATGTCCCTGTTTGTAATACTGACACTTTTAGGATGAGGCCCCACATACTACAGAACTACCAATTAGGAAGATAACTATTGCAAAGCATATTCGATGTTCAGTATACAAAATGTTCATATATATTGTGAAGAAACAAGATCAGATTTGCAGGGAGGTGAGAGGAAGGTGGAACAGGATACGACATGCAGCTGAAGCAATCAAGGTGAAGTTAGACACATTTCTTAATAGGCTTCCTATTTTGATGTCAAGATAGCTTCAGGGCTGACAACAGCTTGTTTCAGTAAATCTTTTCAGCCTAATATAATAAAAATAAGAACAGTTTTGCAGTTGGTAGCTACTGTTACATGTTTTACTTTGCCTAATCCTTTCTAGGAAGGAGCTTGTGGATCCATCTGGCCTGTCTGAAGAGCAACTGAAAGAAATTCCATACACTAAAATAGAGTGAGTTTATGTCAGGGTTTTTCTTTGTGCATATAAAAGATCTCTTTTCTTATTTTACTGTGAACTCTGTCATACTGAAATAGAAGTGGGTCTACACATAATCTGTAGGATTTTATCTACTCCAGATGCTCATCTAGGATGGTCTGGGTGAGGATACTTGCTAATTTTAAAACCTACTACTTTCTTCTTTCCAAAATATGAAAAAACCCATCTTCATCTCTCCCTGTCTCTCCCACACACTCATGAATGTGCCGGATGTCTCTGTGTTTTGTATGTCTCCCTATGCCGTCCATCAGTCTGTTCTATGTCACGCACTACAGAATCAGAAAACTGAATGCAAACAAACAAATCCATTTATTTCGTAAACTTCTACTTCCTTTTAAATTTTTATTCCGATCATCTAAGGCACTGTTTGACCTGTTCAACCCCTTTCCTTGCTTGTCATGGGCAGCTGCCAGGGCATAGCTATTTCCTTAAGAACAGACATCTGTTTCACTGTGATAATTGCCCATTTGGCATGCCATGTGTCTGTGCAAGCAGCTGCATGTGGCAGAAATGGGATCCCAGTTTGCATTATAATGTGCTTCCACAACACAACTGAACAGAAAAAGCTGATGTTAAAGCTGTATATAATAATGCGTTCTTTATTAAATAGTTTGATTCTCAAATATGGGCATGCCAGTTTGTGACCTTTGCACTTTTGAAGCATTGAATTTGAAGTATAGGCTTGAAAGAAACGTGACAGCCTTTAAAATTCAGCCAGTGCAAGAAGCCGTCCATTGTACTTTAATGACAAATGGGAGAATCTCTCAGTCTGCAGCTGAATTTATGTTTTTATGCCAAAGATCTGGTTTACTAACCTACCATTGTGATTTCTGTGTCTCTCTTAGGACTCAAGGGGACCCAATCCGCATTAGGCATTCACATTCCCCTCGAAGCTACCGTCAGTATCGCCGGTCGCAGTGTTCTGATGGTGAAAGATCTGTCCTATCTGAAGTCAAGTACGTGAATATGGTTATTACAAATGGACTGGTTCAGTGTGGCCAAAAATTGGCCAAAAAGTTGTTCAAAGGTCATGGTTATAGATTAGAAGTGACATAAAAGTGGTTGTTTGCTGGCATAGGATCTAGGCAATCCTCTAAATAGTAGGTCTTCAGAGCTAAATGACTTAAACAAGTACAAAAACATTTTGGGTCTTTTTTGGGCCATAGAGGCTTGCCTCATCTACTTCGAAGGGAGAAAAACTGAAAAAGCCAAGATAAACTTGTGTTGCCCTTCAGCAGTAGGTCATGAAGTTGTGTAAGGGATGAGAACTCAGGAGCTGCTTTCCAGATACCTTCATCCTTAACAGAGTTAAGATGTCATCTGTATTAACTCTGTAATTTGTTTCATGGGAAATCTAGTACAACCCTCTTCAGCAATGGGTGGATCAGTCTTTCCTAGAAGACTGATTTGTAAAGGGTGTACTTACTAATGTAAAAGTGACAGCCCCATTCTTAGTTTTATTAAGGTCTTAAATGCCAAAGCAGTCCCCTGATGATATCACCCACTTGGGAGGCTAGTTTTAGCTAGATGGCACCCTGAAGGAGGTGAGGTGCACCCATGATTTCAGGTAAGACTGAAAGTTGGGCTGCCTCTGAAGAGCAGGAGGAGATAGGTCCCTTGAGAAGGGATGGGATGACTTGGGCCTCAAAGGTGCCCATTGACTACTGAGGATCAGCACGATAGCATTCAGATGTTGAAAGTCAGGTGATGAGCCTTTTGGATTTTGCCTTTCAGATCTCTATGGCTGTCTGAGTCAGTTCCATTATTCTTACTATGCACAGTTATAGTTTACTTCATTATAGCAATATCCATTCTGTAATATCATAATTTCAGTGCAAAAAATGATCTGGTGCCTCCACTGCCTGTTACACGAGCTTCAGATGCTAGAGGTCCCAGCATCCAGTTGACTCAGCAGGTTAGTAATTGTGCATCCTTTGCAATTTTCTGTTTTTGGAGGGAAGGGGGGGACTAGTGGTTTATTTAAATTAGATCTTTGGTTTTCAGTGAAAAATAAAGCTGGCTGAGACTTCTTCAGCAGCAGTGTGACTTGAAATTTTACATTTTGCAGTCTGACTACTTTGTAATTCCAAATATATGGAGCTCTGTAGCATATGCCCCTGCGAACACCTGCTTCTGCTCCTGGAGGACTCTCTCCCAGTTTGAGTTTGATGCTTCCTTAAGATGATACCCTGTTCTCCATGGGAAGAGAATCAACTTTCACAATTTCTTAAAAGATGCAAGTGTGCTTAGGATGCAGTTGTAATCACAACCTACTTATTCACCTCTTCTTAGAGCTTTTCTTAGAGATTTGTGCTTGGGCTTGAAGCATTGTGCTTTTTTTCTTTTTTTGCCCCCCCAAATGCTGAATAGTTTGTTGCGTTACTCAAATCTAAAAAGGATAGAACTTGTCTTTTAAAATGTAATCACTGGCTTTCATCATAAACCATGGTACTGTATCTCTCAGCTTTGATAGTTTTGTTAAGTTCAAAATGTGAGAAGCAAATGATATTCGAAAAGAACTTGCCAGTCTGTTTTACAAGCACACAAAAGGAAAACCAAAACATGGAAGGGAGAATTCCAGACACATTTCTACGTAACTTCCCACACCAGTCATCATCTCTGTTAATCTGGCATGTGGATATACCAAAACCGAATGCTGATACTGTGTGTAGTGTGGAAACTGTACAGACTACAACCAGCAAACTATGTCATGTTTTATTGTATAAGCAGTTACAATAACTTAAGCTTGAACAATTTTAAAACAAAAACCAGGTATTTTTCACTTTACGGCTAGCTAACAGGCTGCCTGTTCTTTGGTAGAAATGAAGTTCAAGAATATTTGTATTCCTGCATATGATGGAAATTGGGAAAGATGAGCTGACCCTGATGTTTCTTTAAGGACTTGCTCCAGCAGTGAACGGGAAGTTGGTATACTTAAGGCTAAGCCCGTTTACATGCTTTGTAGAAATAGGTAACTTGTGTGACTAAGTCCTATTCAAAATTCACGTTGTTTTATTTTCATTCTTACCCAATAAAATGTGTCTTAAATTCATGCCCTGGAAGGAATTAATGTTACAATGTTCAGTGTCGACAAACACCTCTCTTTTTCCCTCTTCCCCAGACCCCCTCAGAACAGTGGCCATTAATTCCTTATGAGCGCTTGCTTGCAGTGTTTTGCTAAATATTGAATAATTAGTTGTGGCATTTTCTGAATAGGGAATATGATTCCAAATAGCACAGAGGGGCAGCAGCTGGCAGGGGAGAGGGGAGGCAAGAGAGGGAACAAGTTCTGTTTGATCAAATAAATGTAGAGATTTCAATATTGCTGGTATATATATACATTTGTGTGTGTGTACATATATATATATAAAAATTGCTATTTCCTTAGCCTAAGGCTGTCATAGCATCAGTTATCAAAATACAGTATTTAAATTCTGCTTTACCTTTTCAACATGTTTTAATCTGTTCCCTTCAGAGACAGAACGGATCGAAAGACAGCCTAACAGGAGAAGCATCTCAGCTATCCACTAACAACATCGATGGAAAACCCACCACTAAGATCGTAAAAACGGTACAGGTGTCACGCTTCAAGGTGGATACTTGACTGCCATAACTGAAGATGGTGAATGGATTTTATTCTTCGGAAACTGAGAATCTGTGTGTGTGTGTGTGTACAAGGGAAGGAACTGAAGTCGACATGGTAGCAATTTCTTCAGGACACTCAGAAGCACAGCCTGTTTGCTGGGAAGGCCAAGCAATGCTTTTATCACCAGCACCATTCTAGTGGTGTGAATGATGGAGGAGAAGCTGCCTAATTAGACAACCAAAAAGAAAAATCATAATAAATCTGAATGATCAGCAGTTACATTTCCAAAAAATGAACAAAAAAAATTGCTGCAACAAAACAGGCTTTATGGTCTGCTGTGTAACTGAATAGCCTTTTTCCAAAAAATGACTGTTAACTGACATGATCAGGACCAGATGCTTCAAGAGAAGCAAAATAGTCATATTTTTGGCCAATTGTGCAATACAGTGTGATATGGGGAGAATTATCTTCACAATTTTATATGGGGATGAACTTGTGTCCTAAGGCATAAGGACTGATAGCTCTTACAAGGTTTATTTTAGCCTAGCAGAACAACAGATGCTTGTGTTGTTAATACAAATGTTGACTCAACTGATTTTAGCTCAAAAATAATAGACTCGGTAACACACTGTAGCAGAGAGCTCCAAAGGGGATACAGACTTGCTGTCCCTTGGCAGTTTTAAGTGTTCTCAATTTTGGATGCCCTTTTATGTGGAGGGACTATTTAATTTATCGTTCTGTACCATAGAAATACATCTGTCACCTTATAGTAAACCACACTGGAAAAAAAACTAGAGAATATGTAGTGACCCACCGTATTAAGACTGCTTAGCAAGGCCCTTAAGTACTGGTTAAATGAAACTTGTAGAGTAGGATTTCAGACAACTAGCAAATAGCCTTTTTTTTTTTTTTTAACTAGATTAGCAAAGTCTGCCTTAATCTCTTCATATGAAATAATCAATGCTAGTACCTTCCAATAACTTTTCTCTGAGCCATTTCTACTATGATAAAATGATAAAGGCAGTATTTCAGGTATGATAATTGCAATTTTTTTCTGTTGTCACGATAGGAATAGCAAGTTTTAACGATGCTGCACATTGAGTGGGTTATCTTCTGGTATGTATCTGAAGCGATGTCTAGCTCTTCTCCTGTCCGACCACTTTGTACAAATAGCTGAAGTCATTCCTCTGCCTCCCATTTGTCCACGGGTCCATGGATGAGCCTTCTGGCGTCGCTAACTTATTAATAAGCTTAGTGAAATTTTTGTGTTGTCAAAGTAACTCTTTCTAAGTGTAACCCCCAAACTAAATATTGAGTTTGTCCGGCAGCATTGGAAATGGCTGTAGAAGTTCATGTGCCTTTTTATCCCTGTCCTCCTTAAACTCAACCACCACTGCGTTCAGTGACTGGCAGTGATCCCGCGTCTTCTACCCCTAGCAACACCTTACCAGGGGACTGCAGCCCTGTCCGAAAAGCGGTTCTGTTTGGGAACTGGAGTGAGCATAAGGCATTTAAGTTATGCTTTAAATGAGGCATGGGATTACTAATACACATTTTAACTGACAAAACTGAGACGTGAAACCTTGTATGATGTGTTTTATTTTCCACTTCACTTTTTGATTCTTTATTGTTTCATGATGGGAGGTGGTCAGGTAGATGCTGCTAACCAAGGTGGTAGCCAACAGTTTGTATATTCCTGTCATGGTATGGATTGATCTGCAGGGTTGGGAGGTGCTGCATCATGCCAGGGAGGGCAGATTCACTTCCTAAATATATTTCTGTGATCACTTGTTTTGGACAGTTCTGCTTCTTCAGTCTTAGTGAACAAATCTAAGGGAAGGAAAGAGCCTAGAACCCTTGTGTTAAAAATTCAGTTTTCATGGAGGATCTTCAGCATTTGCTGAATTTACTGTGGATGTCATCCTAGGACATCGTTAGCCTTGACTTAAAGTGTTTGCTCAAACTGTTTTGTAAGTCTGTTAAATGGTTTCATTGTCATTGCTACAATTCAAAGTAATCCTTTAGGATCTGTTTATGACCTTGCGTAGTACTCTTACAAGCACCAATTAAAAAAAAGCAAATAAAACAAAAAAGTGAAAAAACTCCTCAAATTAAAAAAACCCCACACAACACAAAAAAGCCTCAACGCTATTGCAAAGACTGTAGTGATACAGATTAATCTAGAGCATCACAGTCTCTTGGAAGACTACTGAAATATGACAGACCACACAAGAACTGATTGCAGTGTCTACAATGAAAGCCACTCCTTATTTCTTCAAGGTTTTCCAAGCTGGAGCATTATACACTTGCTTGTAGTTTGTTGCTCTCTAAATTATTACCATTATTCTGCATTCCTTGCTCAGGCACAGGCAAGGAGAACATATCTACTACTTCAGGAGGATTTATGTTGTTATTATTTGACAATTATCTGTACATAGTGTCCATATCTTGCCAATCCTCAAATATTGATCAAGAAGAAGGTTACTTGTAAAGTTTGTGTCCAACTTCATGTTTTCCTGTATGTTGTCATCATGCTTTTGTGTATTACTGCTGGATACCATCGGTCAAGTTTGTGGTATTTTATGTATCCCACTACATCAGAAAATAGGCTTCTATCTAGTCTAATAGTGACAGGTTTAAATGCTCAAGTCACAGGAGAATTGTTCTGTAATGAAGCCAACTTTTTTGCATTTAAATGAGAAGTTTACAGGAGGAGTCCTGGATTTGAGTTACTGGTCTTATCACCAATAAGACTATGTTGGAAGCAGGTTTTAGCAAGTCTAATGCTTATTGTGGGGCACTAAATACGGTTTTGTATCCACAAAAGAAAGACTAAGCTTAATGCCTATATTACATGTTGTGTCAGACCAAGGCAAGACTTGGACAAGGACATCCCTGTCAGCTAATAGTACAGAACAAGAAACTTCTTCCATATACGTGAGCCTCCTTTCCCTTCAAGCTTCTTTTCCTCAGTCTTTCAAGGAAAGGCATCTTTTCTGGTGGTCTTGTTGTATTTGTGTGAAAGACACCAGCAAGCGAGGAATCACTAAAATCACTTACTGTGCCACAGCTATGCTCTGTATCCCTACACCAGCCCTACACCACGTGTAAGTGGCCGGCCCCTTGTAACTCTGAGCTACACCTTGCCCTTTCCACTGTTGCTACCCTTTCCCGGCTTTTTTGGGGCGTTCACTGCATAGAGGCAGTTATGTTTTCAGACCTGGAGTTTGGATGTCAGTCCAAAATGCTTGTAGCTTCTGATTAGTCCAGCAAAAGAAATGAGATGTATAACCATATCAGGCAAAGTTTACCCTGGGGCTGGATGCCATACAGACCTGTCCTCAAATGGACAGAGGACTGATATTTGAGACATTCTCATCCTAACTCTGCTTCTAGTCTGCTGAATTGATCTCAGGCCAACAATTCTAATTTTGTGCCTCTGCATTTAGCTATTCTGAGACTTCTATAAGTGCTAAGAATAGGTGAGTTATGGAACTCTCCCACTTATTAATTAGCAACACCTACAACATAGATATACCTCCTTGCAAAACACGTAATTTATACAATAAAAAGGGCTTGCTAATCCCCCCACAAAAGCATTTTTGTATATCCCATACTGGTCCCCTTGCTTGTGAGCTGGTTTCTTTCATTAGGAGCTAGACTTGACCTGCTGTTTTCTACACTGCTCTTCTTACCAGTATCCATAACTTTGCAACTCGCATTCTAGTCGAGCTCATATTGAAGATACTGGGTGGGGAAGGGGGCGGGAATCACTATCATTTAAGTTGCCAAATCAATCATCTTTATACAGGTTAATACTGAACTGCATAGATAGCACATTTTCTTTTGGGAAAGCCTGTTTAATTCAAACCTCCCTTGAAAGATGTTTGACAGCAACATACACAAACATATCAACGTGATGTGTATGTTCTATGTACATTAAGCATTCATGAAGCAACTGTGTGATTTATTTTAAATTGAGTTTGATAGATGGCTGTGTCAATACTTGTGTCCAGGTTATTTAAAAGTCAAGTAAAACTTGAATTCTTAGGGCATTCCATGGTTGCCTGTGTGTCTTATTTACATTACACAAAGGAGCAATGCCTTCAGAAACACAGATTCATTTGACAACACCATCTGGTAAGAACAGGTGTAGTACCAATTAAAATCCACTTGAGGATACAGCTTGTCCAGATTAACTATTTCTCCTAGTAGCAGAAAGCTGTCACCGTAAGTTTTGTACTTCCAGTACATATCCATACTACAGCTTCCTTTCTTACCTAGAAATCACCAGAAAGCAATAGCAGACTACATAAGCTGTCAAACCAAACATACAGATGCAGAGCCAGTGTAGCAGATGCTCTCTCCTTAATGTGCCCATTTTAATTTCTCCACTGTATCTGCCTCCTTGATAAGAGCTGTGGTGGGTTGATCATGGCTGGACACAAGGTGCCCACCAAGATGCTCTATCACTCCCCTCCTCAGCAGGAGAGCAGGGAGAGAAAATAAGATGGAAAAAAAAAAATCCCTGTGATTAAAGATAAAGCAAAAGCAAAGAGTGCATGAAGGAGCAAAAGAGAACAAAATATTTATTCTCTACTTCCTATCAGCAGGCGATGTCCAGCCACTTCCTGGGAAATAGGACATCAGTATGCCTACCGGTTGCTCCAGAATACAAATATCGTAATAATGAATACCTCCTCACCCCCCCCCACTTTCTTCTGGCTTTTACAGCTGAGCAGACCTCATATGGTACGGAATATCGCTTTGGACCGTCTGGGTCAGCTGCCCTGGCTGTGTCCCCTCCCAAGGTCTTGCTCAGCCCCAGCACACTGGATGAGGTGGGCAGTGTTGGAGAGACAG
>Ga0181612_177164_pt1 | contig 13919 bp, 8 predicted proteins | sample HoacroProtozoa21_FD_119630 | JGI IMG/M metagenome (GOLD analysis project Ga0181612, IMG submission 119630) | Hoatzin crop microbial communities from Cojedes, Venezuel. Combined Assembly of Gp0051906, Gp0051904, Gp0051908
TACCCTTACCCTTACCCTTACCCTTACCCTTACCCTTACCCTTACCCTTACCCTTACCCTCCCTTACCCCTACTCCATAAAGAACATTTTCATAACCGGCCCGATAAAACTGTTTCAACTATACCTCCCAAGCACCCCCATGCAGTTCACCAGGAAAGTGAAATTAAAAAATTAAGTAATCCAGGGCAAAATAATTACAGCAAATCGAAGTACTCCTAGCTAGAATTTAATGCCGATAGCTCCCTACTTGATAAAATAAGTGGTTCTGTGTGAGCAGCTCTCTGTGAGCAGGTCTGCTGATTTCTGTAGTACAACACAGAGAGGGGAGAGGATGGTGCTTACTTAGATAACTCTGACCTGAGACGCAAGTATACTCAGGGGAACACTTACTTCAAGATCAACAGAATTTAAAGGGAACAGAGATCCTAAAGTACATAGACATTTATAGGTGTAATAAATATTTTCTCAATGATTATGTCTTCCTAAGTGTCCACTTCAAAAATTACAAAAGAAAGTCAAGTACTTCTTTAGAAAACATCTTTTCCAGTTGTCTGGTCCTCAGATCATTCACTACCACACAAGGGTATCAAGAGTTGTCATGCAGACCAGGTGTAGTGGGAAGGCAGCCGCAAGTGTTTTGGCCACAACAGATTCATAAAACTTCAGGCATCATAGATTTGTTGTGTTTTCAACTCCCTTTGGACTTCCATTGGAATAAACAGGGGTTGTTAGGCTTAGTTGTCAGAAGCTAAAATCCTATGCTGGACTGCTGGGATTTTTTTGTGCTGAGCAACCTGTACATGCAAACCCCTGGAGCCCACTTAAGCAAGAAGAAGCAGCTTGCTCCAGAAAACATCAACCATAACCTTCATCTCCATTTAGTTCTTACTTAAGTTTAACAAATGAAGAGAAAACTTTCAGAAGAACAATTAAGTTGCCTTGCACACATGCTGTTTTAGGAGAAGGCTAAACAACAGCTCCTGCTTATGCAGCTTCTCTGAGGAATTAAGTCCCTGGTACCACAGTTTTCCAAAATGGACATTAAACACTAGGTGAGTTAGCATGAACATTGTATTTGAATTTTAAATCTGAAATTCCTCTTGTTCAGTCTGAGGGGAATGTATTGATTTTAAGATAAATCATGTCTGAGGAGAGAAGGCAGCCCACTAAGCAGCACAAGGGATCTGCATAAGCATATTAATAATGCAATTATTATAACCCAACAAACGAGACAGTGAGCAGAATAATTATCAAGATGAAAACAAGCTGAAACTAGTATTTTGCAGCCACAATTGATGCTGATATTATTCATGTTCATGAAAAATACTTTGAACTGGAAACCGCAGAGGCAATTTAGGTATGAGTCCTAAAAAAACCTCAGTCTTTACAACCCGAGAAAATGATGTGGTGAGGAAGAATGTCATCAAAATACCACCTTTGGTCCAATTTTGCTTTCAGTTGTGTACATGAAAGACAACTGGACCAGTGGTGCCAGAAGACAGCACTATTATGAAAAAGAAATAAGGCCAGAGACTTTGGCAAAATGTGCTTGAAACCTCTGAACTCTTGAGCAGTAATCACACACTGGCCCACAGGGCTTCAGCTGGTGAATTGTTACCACAGCAAACACTGGTACTAGACATTCCCATAGAAATATTTGCACACACACAAATGTTTTGCTTGAATGAAATAGAAAATGCATAATAATACTTTGTGAATGAATTTCATTTTACTGCCAACCATTGTACAACAAGACACAAGGGAGATGTAAACACTTTTTCAACAGCTTTCTACTCTCTGCAAGGTGAAGGCTGGGACAAATTGAGGCAGTCTTCCAACTTTACTTCGCACTTGAGGAAATCTCACGACTTCTTTTTAAAGCATTAGTAGTAGAATAGTAGTAACTAACTGTAAGTCTTGGCTTTGAGTTGCTTTTTTTTTCTTCAGCATTGCTTTTACCTGAAAAATTATGATCACGCATTATACACAAGAGATACACAGTGCATAGCTAGGCCAAAAAAGCTAGGTTAAAAATAGAACCTGGAGTTATGAAGTTATGCTTGCATTACAAATGGAAGCTTGTACTTCTGACAATAAACTGAAGACTATCCATAGTTTCATTTGCTAAGGACCTACCACTGAGTTATATTGGCCTTGATTTCTTTTGACTTGTCTTTATGCTAGTACAGATTTAACGGATACAACTTTCTTTATCCTCACTGATAAAGAGATTTTTAGAGGTTTTAAAACACAAAACTCTCACTGTTTAAGGCAGCAGGATTACAAAATTCTCAGATTATTTTCTGATATTTAATGAAGTTCCAAGAAACCTCCAGGAACTCCACGGAGTTCTCTACTTTTTTTTAAATAATCCCAGTGAGGAAAAATAAAAAGGAGAATTAGAATACAGAAACAGAGAATTCTGCTGTAAATTTCAAAATTATTCTAATTGACTTTAGGTGGCTGGCCTGCACAGTTAGATGCACGTCTGAAGGAAAAAGAGCAAAGAGTGAAGACCAGTTACATGAAGCAGTATAGGATAAACAAGAAAATAAATTTCTTGAATGGCAATTCATGGCAACCTAGTCTTCAAATGCAAGCAGCCTCTTAAATTACATCTGGAGTCATTAAAAAATCTCTCTCTCTATATATATATATGAACATATAAAGATTACTTATATATGTATTCAAAAAATCTTGCAAAATACCTCATGAAATTGCATAAAATACACAGGCAGTCTACTGGTTTAGCACAGACAAGAGATTCTATTAGCCAAGTAAAAGAGGTTCATGTGCTGAGGTCTTTTGAGTAGTGCTCTTCATAGTTTCCAAGGAAAAAATATTCATCAGAATAGCTCAAAGTTAAAAACAAAACTGAGAATATAAAGTCTCAAATTTTCAATATGTGTTAAAGACAACATTTCCGAAACTTTGGAACGAGATTCGCTGTCAGTTTTGTGGGTAGTCAGACAATTGCTGGCAATACAGTCTCCCCTGAGTTCAAACGCACAGAAGGCAGAAAAAGGCCTTGCACTGAAGGAAGCCTCCCATGCCACATCCACCTCCTCTTTAATTTGAAGGACTTTCTCCCAGACAGTTTTGCAGAAGCAAATTATTTTATTTGCTTATTTCTGACAAGAATTCAGCTGCAAGCACAGAAGGGTCCAGCAGTTTTTCAGTGCTGGGAATAAGGAGCATTTTTTGTGCACTTCAGCATCAGTACTGCAGAGACATTTTTACCATTTCAGCTCTGCCATATAATTCAGTGCTGTTACTGAGTATTTATGAAGACCCTTGCTACTATGTTGACATCTATGAAAAATATCCATTCATGTGGAATTCAAGAAGCTTGTTTTGTCTGTTTAAACCAAGAGTCATTGACAACCTATTTTTTAAACTTGTTTTGGAACAAAACCCACGTAATGTATCACAGAAGCAGAAAGTAAAATTACACTATTTCTGATTTGCACATGGATTTGATAAAATCCTTATTCCTTTACTTTAAATAGAGAAGTGTTGACTCTTCAGTGGGCTCTTTCCTCTTCTCTCAAAGAATCAAGCAAGTATAGCCTGGAAATAAGTTGATAGATTTTACTTTGTAGCCAAGGCAGTGAGTTGTTCTTAGATGTTTAGGAAATGGTTTAAAACCTTGGTGGTAGAGATGCACTGTCACCCAGCTCGTATGAAAATATTTTGTTGATCAAAAGATTACTGGCGCAGTTCAGCATTGTTAACTGAACTGTCCCGGGGTTGAACGCCAGGCTGCGTCTCCCTACCAGAAAGATTCCCAAATCCTGCACAATTCTGCATCGTCCAGAGCGCGCTTCCCCCCAGTTCTTCCTGAGCTGTCTTTGCAAAGAGATGCGTTTGCCGAGAAGGGCAACCCAAGTCACCCATTGCTCTTTTATAGGATACAGGCCAGCATAGCCAAACTGGGTAAAGAGAGCAGGAGTACATGTGTCTGAAACTTAGGACACTGTAGCTGAAATTAATCTGATGTCTGTTAGGATGTATACAATTACATGAACACCGTTTGTCAGACAGCATGAAAAGGAAAATGTTGTGTATAAAACAGAAGTCATTTATCATCAAAAACATCAAGTTCCTTGGGGTAGCATAGAAATAAAAGGGTCAAAAAGAAAAAAAAAAAAAAAAGGAAAAAGAAAAGAAGAGCCAAACATGCACTTTCCAGGAGGAAACTATCTGTTTTTAGTACTCTAACCACTTTATTGGAGGGTTTGTAAAACATGTTCCACATATCTTGGCACAGCTCTGCTGGGGCTGACTGAAAAACTGAAAAGACGTTGTTTTAATATATACATTGACAACACATAACTGAGTTCCCACTCAGACTCCCAGTGAATCATTGCTTGGTTTTTATATTTTGTAGTTACCCTTCAGAAATAAATTTTGCCGGTAAATCAAGGAAAAAGACTCATCTCAAAGATGGCTCTGTTAATTTTCAGACACCACTTTACAGGAGGCAAGCACACAGAGCGGGAAAGCAGTCTGGAATCTATCTGTGTAATACACTCTAATTATAACTTGTGTGTCATCTTTCCAATAGACCATGTGCTCACGAGAAACTGTCACTGACTTCTGACGTATGTGAGAGCAATTGGGTTGAAGAGTGTTTTTAACCTATGGGAACTTGAGAGTTTCTTTTTCTATTTATGTTTTTACTTCTCAGTATGGTGCATACCGTCATCTGCTGTAGAGCTCTAACAAGGGTAAATAGTCTGGTTTTCCTTGGTAGTCAGCAGAGAGAGTTGACCCCTGGAGGTCATTTTAGAGTATTTAAATTCATCTCTGTCTGTTGTTTACTTCTGGAGCTTGGGTTCCCTAGTGAAGGCACATAAATTCGGTCATTTCCAAGCATTAAAAAAATGCTGCATCATTAAAATTTAAGTAGCGTACATTGATCTCATAAGTAAGTGCAGATCTTGGTCAGAATTTGCTTTTAGTCTTTTTCTGTCGAGGTGAGCAAGTCAGCAAGAGCTTTTAAGCAGCTTTACCCGGTCACCATATTTTTAAAGACTGATTCATATAACATGAATAGAATGAGTAACAGAACATAGCCTTGTACATGTGAATGTACTTTATCAGAATACTCCCATTCAGATAAATTACTGGGAAGCTCTTTTAAATATATACCTTGAAAATGTTTGCTTTTCTAACTCATTTTTCCTGTTAGATTGACTCCTATGAGTAACAAGGTGATGCATAAAGAATCGCATCCTTTGCTGCTGATTTTGCCCTCTGTTCGGATCCAAAGGATGCCTATCATGGGTCAGCATTTAAATTCCTTGAGAAGGATATGAGAATTTGGAAGAATCATGTGAACGAGACCCTTGCAAATACCAGACTAGGTGCCTGAACCGATCAAATTTTAGTTCCCAAGTATTAAATTTTTAAAACTGAAGTCATAAAAATGCAGAATTTATTAATTAATAGGAAAATTACAGAGGTGATGTCTAGCCTGGTGAGCAGCTGCCAAGTAAGGTGAGTACTCAGTGAAATCCTCACTCAGTGATTGAGTTCTGGGTAGGAGTCTTGCAAAGCAGCCAGACCTCTGTGGTTCGTGGTTCCTCAGATTTGTTTTTGAAAGGTTATTTTTGCATTAATTTGATTTTATACTGTCTAGTGTCTTATATTTATTAACATTTTTCTGTCTCTGTGCTTAATGTGATCTGAAACATTTCCATTTCCTGGACTGAAAAATAAGGGAACACATGTGTGCACGCACACACAGAAACAGAGAAACAGCTCTCCATCCCCAAAATGCTATGTTGTGTAGCTATTTTCCTTATAACTATGTTAATGATAGTAATGAGGAAAATAACTACATGAAACCAGAAGTTTCGAAGTTTAGGCAAAGAATTACAGAACTGATCTGACACATCATATTTAGATTCTTTAAGTGTTCTCTAAAAGTGGCTTTTTTAAGATCCACATTCTCTGAGAACCATAGACCAAGCAAAAGGCAAATAAAAATGGATGTTTTCAAAGAAGCAGTACATCAATAATGATAATGAAATTCCTGCTGCTCCATGACACTGAGAGGACTGTACCTGATCTTTCCACCATGACTGCCTGCAATACACTGACATAGAAGGTCCTGTCTAGACCTGAATTCCGTTACATAGCTGACAAAGAAATAAATTTAAGTAATTTTCAATTCAGTTCATTATTTCTAAGCATCTTTACAGCATTTGTACAATGCATGTGAAGGGAAGAGGGAAAATATTTGGCATTTTTTTAAAAACATTCCCACAGCTGCAGCTGATTATTAGTTTTCAGAGAAGAAGTGAGCTTATTGCAAGCCATTATGAGTTCGAAGTAAATAGTATCTGGGTTTATTGCTATATCTGTATTTTATGTAATTAATAAAGTTCAATATGAAAGGCTCTGACTTTTAATAACTCAAATAAATCTAGCAATGCAAGAAGTTAAACATCATCATTTCCCACTGTGATGTATTTCTTTAGCAGACTCTTAAGCAAATTTCAGGGATGATTAATATGGGGACTCAGGCAAGCACTGCTCTAATCTGTTTTTCTTATGAATTCCCTTCTAAACACGACTTCAAGTCTCTGAAATTACTGTTATGAAACTGCTTTTCTTATGAAAGACTAGAACGGGCTAAGATAACTATCTGATTATTATTATTATTTTTTACATGTTAAATAATAGTGTCATCAACTGAATGAGGATTCAAGTTACAAATTCTTTGTGCAAATGCGTCTTTATTTTCCAAATTACATTTCACTATTTCTCATTACTCTCCATAAAGGAGACGCAGGGGCAGATCCACTGCGGAGTGTAACACTCCTTGCCCCGAGCAAACCCGTTCAGGAGGGATACTCCAGCTAATGAAATGTCAGCTGTAAAAAAACTGCTGCTTAAGTGACTGACTTAATACTTGTTTACAACAAGCACAGCAACGAAACCTCTTGCGGTTATTCTTAGTGTAAAACATTCCCCCATTTATCCTAAGGGACCTAACTTCAGCCCAAACGCAACAAATTATTTAACCTGTGATTCAGGCTAATTACTGCTCTAAGAAGGTGATTTTCATCCCTCTTTCAGGCAAGAGTCGCGCTTCGTCAGGCAAGAGTCGCGCTTCGGCTGTGTTATGGGACCAAGCAGCACTGCACGAGGGGAGCCGGTGGGTCGAACCAAACAGTACATGCTGGGGACCCAAACTCCACAATACACACATTCCCCATGTTTTTTACCCTAACCTCACATTAGTCTGGTTTGCAGGCTGCGGGAAGGCAGCCCCCAGGCTCGCCCGGAGTGGGGAGAACCACAGTACAGGAACGGGGGTCAGTCAGGGGTTTGCTTCAAAAACACACCCTTGATCAAAAATTAATACGCTAACATAGGTATGGCCTAAGTGAACCCCTGGGTTTCCTTGCATTCAGCCTTAATTTATGTGTTTTCTACATCCTTCACTGCTGCCCTTAACAAGAATTTAGGCAAGAATTATTGGGAGTAAATCTCCAGAACCTAATTTACACAGGCTTAAATCTGTGGCTGAACTGCACTACTACAGGGATTGGTCTTTGCACATAATTCTTTATCCAGTTTCTTATTTCATTTAAACTCATTGGTTTGCCCTTTCAACATATTAGCTCCTGCTTGTCATTCAAGGGAATATTAGCCTTTAAAATAAATGCAAAAGACAATCTATTGTGCAGGGCTTTTAACAATTCTGTATGGACCTATACTGCTGAGTCTGCTCAAGTTAATGACTTTAGGGACTGGCACAGTTGAAACTAATTCTTTCTTGGTGTGTGTGTGAGAGAAATTTAACTCAGCAAATTTGAATCCAGACATCTCAGAGCAAAATATGATTCTACTGTATGGCCAGCATGGAAAGAAGGCAATCTCTAGTGCTTCAAAAATACATTTAAATGTAGGAGAAAACATTCAGTAATTGTCTACCTTTGCATTTATGATGAAAAACAACAGACCTTTGCCCATTTTATTGATGATGATTAATTGACCAATGTCATTTTCTCCATCAAGTACTTTTGTACTGCCCTGAACTTGACAGAGTTCAGTATCATTTAGGTTTGTTTTATCCAGAAATTGAATCATGTTGTCAGATGAAAATGCACAGAGTCAGGAGACAGCCAAAGTAAGACACATTAATTGTGGGCTACTTCTTAGACTATTAACGTTAATTCTAATAACCTTTCCGAATAAAATTTTTTTTGAAATTTTTTTCTATTCTTTGCGTAGTTTCTGATGCAAATGAATGTTTCTAACACAATTTTAGGGCCTAGTTTGGCATTTGATTAAGTAGATTGGCATTGCTCTGAAAGTAAGATTTGACTTATTACCTAAAACTATTGGAGACACTGTGAAGTTCTGTATTAACTACAGTATTGTGATTATTTCCACGATACCTCGTATTTCTGTGCCTCTGTGTCTATAGCCTCAATGAGGTACACTCTGTTAAGGGGGAATGCAGGCATAAGGGTGCTACTCTCGAAATAAAAGATGTCTAATGAACTAACCTGTGGACCAGAGCTGGTCCCAGCTCCTTGGTGTGAACTGCTACACACATAGCCCACAGGGAAAGCATAGTTTAGATTTTAATTAACATCTGCTACATCTCAGCCATTCACTGATGTGGAAGCAGGTGGGTTCTTCAGATGGAAAGGATCTTGCTCTGAAAGCACGTGGATTTGGTTCTGATCATGATGGTTTTATGTAGTGTGAATAATCCAAAGTGTGGATGTCGCTGTGATTGCTGTCACCCCTCTCAGCTCAGCTGCTCGTGCCTCTACAGTTACAGCTTGCAGCATGATTTTGTCCGCTGCTACTACAGGTCTTACTCCTGCCTGTTCAGACATCCCTTCATTACACCAAATAATTAATGACAGTAAAGTGTTTAATATCATTATAGGATCAATAATTCTAAGCGGCTTCCCTTGTCTTTTCAGAGTTCTTGCTGTTTTTTCCTCAAATTTAATGTTGCCTTTGAAATCATAATCAACGATGCTTCTTTCCCAACATAAACATAATCTCCTTCAAATAATCAGTGATTAGAAAAACTTCATCCCAGAGAATCAGAGAAGCAATATTATTCAAGCAAATAAAATAAATCCCTACAGAAACAGATATTTACAGGAATATTACCCTAAAATCAGAATTTCTTCAAGAAACGACATCTCATTACACTATACCTTTCTTGATCAACATGCCCTGAATTTGAGCAGGAAGATGGGAGCTCAAGTATTAAAATCAGTCACTACAAGCATACCAGCCTTACAAGCCCTACAAAACATCATTGCTGTCTGCTATTATTTAGGCTTATTTGCAGAAAATACGGAAACCATGATAAACCAAATTTGGCATCTGATTCTCTTTCCAAGCAACTTGGTGGAGAATTTTCCCTTTAACTTCAATACTGCAGAATCAAAGTACTTTTCTTCTATGCAGTACTGGTGGCTTATTTATACAATCAATATCTTCTGTGTAGACCTTACAAAAAATGTTCAGGGGACTTGATAAACTGGAGGCTACCCCGTTAAATGAAGTTCTGTTCATTTTCCCTGAAAATTACTTTTGGGGTTCTGCTTCTTTCCTTACAGGTGTATTTTATATTGTTTGTATGGTCCTTGAGCTAAAATTTAACTGAAGTTTGTTCTGTTGCCATTTCATGGTCGTGTTTGAAGATGTTAATGAAATGTCACAAGACTGCCTTATTGAAGGGATTTGCATTGGACAAAATCTGTTAATCAACCCTGAAGTTTCCCTGTGTTGAATGATTTTCAGGCAGTGGGTGCACAGCCATCATCGATGAGTTGTTCTCCAGTCTCTCTGGCTTCTAGTCACGTTTCTGTGTTCTGCTTTTTGATTTTTCTTTTTTTTTTTTCTCTCTGGCAGGTCATAATGCCATATGCAGTGCAGACAGCTGATGCTCACTGCTGCAAGAACTGACCTCAGCCCAATCTTCACCTGTGAAATGGGCTGAAATGCTCTTGCTCTTCCAATCATGAAAGGCAACAAGTACTCTTTTATAAATCTTCCCAAGCAGGCAAGAGCTCCAGTTCCAGTGGTTTACCTGTTGTTAACGATAAAAGTGTACTGATTGAAAGGAAACTTTTTCTTTTTTGGTAGCAATAGCATGCTATTTGTAGTAAATTGTCTGGGAAAAAAAAAATGAAAAAGAGAATTAACACTTTTTGACGTTAAGAGCTGGTTATTTAGCTTTAGACCTGAGAATGCTTTAACAGAATGCCTTCCAAAGTTTTGCTGGTACTACCACTTCAGCTCATGTATAGCTGTTCTGCTAGTTCTACAGAAATCAGTAAGATATCCTATGGCACTCCTAACTACAGGAGCTTATAGCTAGCTACACTGACAGGTATTTTCTGCATAACTATCTAGGTTGCAACTGAGTATTTGCTTTTCCTTTAAACATATGAAGTAATTATATATTGTTTGATCGTGGACTCTTGTCAAAATGTTAGGAATATTAACAGTAATTTAAAGTTGAAGGATTTTTTTCTCGTTTAGGAAAATAAAACCCAAGAGATGTTTTAGAATTGCTGATAAGAGGCAATTGTTTCAGAAGAGCAAAGAGCTGCATGTCTGAGTTGGAGCTCAGGGTTTCTATGCTTATTATTAATTGACTCACTTTCACTTTGTGGGAGTAGATGAGGAAACTATTCCTTGTGCTTGTTTGCTTTTAGAAAAATGATAACTCACAAGCATGAGCAGGGAACTGATACACGGTCCACTTCACTTGTTACTGTCAGGTCCAGAAAGAAAAATTACATTGTGACTGTTTTCTGTATCAGGTATTCCTGCATCTCTACCCAGCAACGTATCTGAGCAATTGAAAAACTCCCTGGGAACTAAGTAATGGCAAGAGATGGAAAAAAAAAAAATTATTACTTCCTCTGTATAGCATTAAAAATTGCCGTGGAAAGAACCGAGTCCACATCTGTCAGGCCTAGTCTTCCAGCTGTAAGCCTTTTCCCAGGAGCAGCTGATTTCTTTTTCCGACTTACAAATATAGCTAATCAAAGCTGAAGAATTAATCCAGCCTGCCCTGTTTAAGCAGACAACACAGTATATGATATGAGAGTCTTACAGGGGATAGTGCTAATATGCGAAACAGGCTGGCTTTTTCCCGTCTGTCCTCTGGTCTGAAAGCCTAGTCAGGAACAGTGACTGCGAACAAAGGGAATTCCGACTGTTTCCTCCCATTTTCTACCAAAAGTACAGAAACTCCAACCGCAGAGAAGCACTCGTTCCCTTCTGCTCCCGTGCCAGTCTGCCATTCTCCAGGACTGGATCTTCTGACATCATGAAACAACTCCCGAAGCAGAGAGACTGTACCATAGCACAGAGAGCAGAAGGTTTAGCAAGCAGGAGCTCTGTTTCTTTCCTGCAATTTTCGAGGTTTGTTTCAGCTCGTTGCTCTTTATTCATTACCTGCTATCACTCAGACAAATGGCCAGAGAGGCACTATCACACATGCAACACTGTGTATATCATACCTTTACTGTGGTTTTCAGACGACAAGGTATAAGCATTCAATCAGATATTGTGAAATGAGGATACGGTGTTACATAAAAAATAATTTTTACCTCTGAGAGGAAGCAAGTACAATTCTGCTGATAAATTGCAGCCGTATTTCCCATACCATGCAATCATTATGAGCTTTATGGCGTCCAGCTATTGAGTAGCAGTGAAAATGCCAGTATATCCACTTATAAATCATTGAATGCTCTTGTATTATTGGGGTATTTTCAATGGATCAACTACAATTAAAATAGTACTTGATCTGATGCTAAATCGGATTATATGCAAATTCTCAAAGCAATTATATCAAATACCAAATTTACTGCATGATCTAACATGCAATCAAAAGATTGTGTAATACCATATCCAGAATGCAATCCTAAGTGACTGAAATTATTTTTGTACAACTTCTACAATTAATGATAATACAGTAAGAAAGTTAAAGAATTCTCATTTCCCTAAGATGTATTTGAAACTGATGAAGTGGAAAAACTTGATTCACTTTATACTGTATAAAAATACAGAAAAGGGTAGCATTAATTTTCTGAGGCAGTGTTAAAACTCAACTGACTGGAAAATAAGCCCATACCCTTATACAGGAGAATCTGGATTTGCTATTGATGACATTGCTGAATTCTCCTTTCTAACATATTCTCAGTCATCTTAAGCATCACCTTAAGCAATCACCTCTTAAAAGGAATGATCTTTCCAAAACGGCTAAAATCACTGCCATTGTAATTTAGATATGTAAGCCCTATTTTGCACATGCAGACCCACACTCTGTTTTTAAAACACGGGTGCCATACACTGACGAAAACATAAGACTTCATCTTCAAAATTTGGTCTTTGGTTTAAGTGCTTCCAAAAGCCAAGCTCTTTTTCTCTTTCTTCTGCTAAACATCTCAGCATTAGCACTCATTTGAAGTTGGTTACCCCAAACTTTATTTTATATGCATGTGACTCCAGCAAAATAAAGCAGCCTCTGCTTACATTTCAGCTAAAGAAGTTTGTAAACTAGAAGGTTTTCAATAATTAACTTCTGTTAATGTATTTTCAGCAGTTCCTACAGTGCAAAGTAAAATCAAATAACATTTGGGGGTTTTTTAGCCAATAATTTTAGGAGATAGTTTTATTTATATATTCCAGTACGTATTTGCCTTTTTCATAATAACATCATGTTGTTTACTCAGGGTCCCACTTAAAATCCACTGTGATCCCGAGATCTTCTCCTGCAGCACCACTGCCTCCCCTGTTGCTCCTCACCTGGGTGCGTGTCGATGCTATCCCGCCACAAAGGAAGTGGCATTGGTGCTCAGTGTTTCTCAGACCCTTCTGATTGCTAAGCCTGCTCTTGAATGTGTTGGCAATAGCAGTGTCTGCAAATTTACTGAGTGTAGTCTGTGTTCTACAATCCAGAGAACCAGTGAAATTACTGAAAAGGACATGGTGAACTAAAACTTTCTGCAGTTATCCAATACATGAGTTGGTTTTGACATTGAACCATTGATAAACTGGGAAACCATATTCAGAAATAAGTTTTCACCTGTGTATGTTGTAATTCCATTTATACAGCTATGCTACCTTAGTTTATCCAGTTACCGTTGTGATATCAAAGGGGTATTACCCGTACCAAAAGGAGAAAACACATTCTTGAGTTTTCAAATCTAATGCCTTTGTTGTATATGTTGAATTAAAGACAGCACTTATGAGAAGTTAGAGCAATTTACCAATTTTTAAAAGGAAGCACTTTAGCTACTGTGTACACAAAGCACCACTAACTAATTAATTACAAAAAAGAAATCTATAGATGCGGTTAAAAGAAATGAGAATGCATCATTTTATCTTCATTGCCCTCTTGCAGGATTTCAGTCAGGAAACTGTTCAGCCGTACAGATGTCATTACTGAAATCAATGGAAACATCAGCATGTGTAAAAGCTTCTTGCATAGAAACAAAAAGGCAAGATTATCTTTCCTTTCTTTATTTTTTTAAACGCTGTTTTTGCTTTGTCACTTTTTGAGAGCGCTTGCTCTCCTCCGGCTCAGCAGGCTCCCTCTGGTGGGTACCTACCAAAAACCTCGCTTTGCTTCGGACCAAATACAAACCTGCAAATTAAAGACTGATTGCATTAGCATTTCTTGCTCTAATAATAATTAAGAAATTATAAATTTCTTAAAGTACAAGGCTTCATGTAGCCTACTGTTGTAGGCTAGATCATAATGTGCTTTCTGAGCTAAAAATATTTGAAATATCCATTAGGCTTTTGGGGTTTTTTTTCAAATTCTTTTGGGTTTTGGAAAATGAGAAATAGATGATACAACTAACCAGTTGGTTAATATCCCATAGTATCTGTGTTAATGATCCAAACAA
>Ga0181612_148151_pt1 | contig 13918 bp, 8 predicted proteins | sample HoacroProtozoa21_FD_119630 | JGI IMG/M metagenome (GOLD analysis project Ga0181612, IMG submission 119630) | Hoatzin crop microbial communities from Cojedes, Venezuel. Combined Assembly of Gp0051906, Gp0051904, Gp0051908
AGGCTCTTTGTGAACAGGAAGGCTGGGATACACCAATCAACTACAGCAAGACCCATGGCAGGAAAGGAGAAGAAAAAGAGGTATTCTTTTCAGTTTCGGAGTGACATTTTCCCTTGGATGAGTGGCCATATGATGGTCTTTGGGATGACCAGTCTAGTCCAGTTTAAAGGGAATCAGTTTCCACTGGTAGAAGTTTGTGAACGTTCAGCTGGCTTTAATGCCCTCTCAGATGTGGCATAAAAAATCACTGCTTACGAAACATCTTGCTCTCAGAGCCTACTTGTGAATGTCTGTAAGTCTCTAAGATAAGTAAATAAAAAGTATCTACCATTAGAGACTGCTTTTTAAGTTTTATTCCTAATGGCTCAGTCCTGTAGCGCATACACCCAAATGGCCTAGGGATCATTCGGGGGGGAAAAAACAACAGCACTCCCAAAACCAAACCAAGGCAGGTTTTTTCATGCTGAAACAAAACCTAGTTTTCCCACACCAAGTCTTTATACTTCTAGGTAACCCATTATCTAAGCATTTAAACATGTGCTTAGAACCTTGCCTGCAATATTGTTTCAGTGGAAAACTTTTTATTTTACATTTAATATACTTCAGGAAATCTCTGCCAGTGAGTCTTAGATCTCACTGTGAGTCCAGTGGTCCAGAAGAGAGCCTGAGAGCACAAATTTAGAAACACAAAATTGTTAAAATTTCCTGAAGGTTTTGTTTACAAAAAGTAGCACAGGAGTAATGTACAAAATTTCCATGAATTGAAATATTTTTTATCCCATAAGGAAACAGCATAGAAATACTAGATAACTGTTCAGAGGTGTCTTCCCTTTTCAACTTGTCCTAGGAAATGTAAAAGCCCACACCTGAAAATGCAGTTGCAGGAACAAAGATGAGCAACAAAAATTTCAGCAAATACTTTTACTTATTAACTTTCAAACTTTTATGGCTGACCTTCTAGATTGCCACTTCGAACTTGATAATTTTCTTGATGTTGGTCTTGTTTCTCTTTTTGCACTTTCATGTCTGTTTATTCTGTCCTGGCAACAAGGCAGCACAGTCTCTTACAGTGTTTCTTTCTTTTTCTTCTATTTTGCTGGTGAGTTTGGTTTTATTTTTTTCTCTTGAGCCTGGCTGTCAGAATATACATTGCTTTATTTTTCTTAAATCAAGAAGAGACCACCAGCACCTTCAAAAGTTAATTAGATAAAATCTTGGTAATTAACATAGAAAAGCCTAAGTGATATCTTTCTGAAGCAGACTAAAATATGTCCCTATATGGAGTTTTAATGCAGCTTCAAATACTTTTCCTCCTTACTTGGTTTTATATATCAAATACTAGCATGTGAACATTATGTTTATTAGAAAACTATCTTTTGTTCAAATATCAAAACTGACACTTAAATCTGCTTAGGGCTGAGGTTAGGGGATTCAGGTCTCCAGGTCTCCAATTCCCAAAATACCTGGAAATGAAAGATAATTCAGTTGCGTGAAGAAAAATATCTGTCAGCACTGGGTAACCTGTTGTAATGCGACCACTGAAACAGCTTGGACCACAGAGGATCATTTCTGGAAGGCTGGGTTGTCTTGAAGAGCCCTTTGAGGTTACCTCTGTAGGGCTGATGATGCTCCTTACCTCAGCAATAAGAGCACAGTCCCTGTATCAGGATTTTGGAGCGGGTTTGACACCATGGTAGGCTGAGGGCTCAGGCTCTTCCCCATTAATGCGGCATAATGAGCAAACACATTCAGCTTTGAGAGAACCGCCTTGCTGCAGGGCATCAGTCGGTGTCGCAGACTTGGCAGGGCGTCTGTCCTGCTGCTCCTCCTCCCTGCTGCCACTGCAGCTCAGCGAAAGAGCCATGGCAGGAGCACCTCCACGTCCCCCCCCAGTCCTTGCTTGCCTTTCGGAAGGCCATGAGGGGTTCATGGCTGTTTCCCTGCCCCTTAGTGCCACAGGGAGCCAGACACATCAGTGGACTACGTGACAGGACATAAAAGTCTGCGCTCAGGCACTCTTGCCCCTTGCACTCAGTGCTTTGACACTGTGCAGTTTGTCCCTAATTGAGGATCTGGCCCCAGACCTCTGCTGTGAGCTTTTGCCATCCCAGGGAGTGTTGACATGTCCAGTGATCTCAGGGCCAGAGGCTGTGTTTTATAAATCGAAGACTGGCAGTTATCTTCATGCAAAGAAAATGACTGATTATATCTATTTCTAATTCATTGTTATCTGGTTCATATGCACAACAGTTGCTTAATTTTGGTGGTAATTTCCAGAAAATATTGTCTCTCTCTCTCAGCAAAATAGCCTGTCCAGATGCCCCCTTACAAAAAAAATTCTGAATTTGGAAAAAGCTCAAAATCTCTCCAAAAGGAAAGCATTGAGAAATAACTGGAGCTGTCAGTTAGTTCAACTGTCAGTTCTCCAAAGATTTCAGGGCTTAAAAATGTTAAAAGTGCCAGATGCTATTATCTGTTATTCATGTTACCATTATGTTCTGGTCTTTGCTGAAATCAATATAAACTTCCATCTGTACGTTAATGGAGTTTCATTGCTTGCTTTCTTTCTGTAGCATGCACGAATACACACATGCTCTTTGCAGAAAATAGTAGTGTTTGGACCGAATGGGCTGGTTCTGATTTTTTTTTCAGTCTGAAATTCTTCAGAATTTTAATACCATTTAGTTACAAATCTATTCAAATAGAAAACGAAAAATTATACATACAGTTGGACTTGACTAGCTGTGATGATCAGCACCTAAGAGCCCAAAAAATAGGAAGTACTAAAAGTATTTTCCCCAAGGATTATCACTCCCTCTAAAGCTAAATCACTATAGGAGCACACAAGCCAAGGCATGATGCTCTAAACTCCGTCATAAGTACAGAGGACCAAAAAATACTAAGTCTTTAGGTCTGACCTACTCATTTCAGACAGATGCAACCCCTTTTAGGTCACGTATATGATGTAAGGTCCTGGAAAGGCAGAGATTCGATTTTCCCTTGCCTACATTCACTTTGCACTGTCCTCCTTTTGCAGCTTCTACACATCTGAAGATTTCGTGCTGCTTGAGTAACACCAGGTGTTCTACAACATGCTAAGACAATGCTGAAGAAATCACCTGTTTAAATGTCTATGTCTAAATGTCTATATGTCTCTCTCATGCCTGGGAAATATATTAAGGGATGTTAACTAGGAAACAAATAGTATTCCCACTTTGGTCCTTATTAGAATTTTTCTTTTTCACAAGAGTGCTTACTATGAAATTGCAGATGTTTGTGCATGCATGTGTGTGCATAGCTATTGGTTTTAAAAAATTACAAATCTGAATAAGCCTTTTCAGAAAAATCACAATTCAGATTAAAACAAAAGTATTGCACAGACAGAAAATGAAAATACTGCAATTCTAAACCCTCTAGTATCAGTTATACCGGTGGCTGTAGATGTACTCACGTCAACCTTCATCTTGCAATCTTATTTTTGTTCAATGATTCAGTGAAACATCATTAAATGAAGCTGTGACCTGCAATACTATAGTATTTTGTCAAGCCTTGATATACGTAATTCTTGATCAGTCTTCTCTGTGCAGCAGGTATCAGACAGTGCAAAAGATCAAGAGATATCGTTCATTTGAGATAAAGAACACAAGCCACATATATGAAAATATTAATATACCCTGCAGCAGAAACAGTCATGGCTATTCTTGTTTGCTGCAGTGGCATCCTGAGGTACATTGCACAGCTTAGGACCCCCGTGGAGTGCCACAGTGGTCTTTCCACCACCTGCTACTCCAGGCTCCTCTCAGTTGTACATCGGACAAGAAGTGGAAGAGGCTGATGTGTGCCTGGTCTTGATACATAGTTAAGATCCAGCCAAGGCATGCATTAAATTTTAGAAACAGACCATTGGTCCTCACTTCAGTGATACAGATGTAGCCCATCAGAGTTAGTTGTTAAAGAAGAAAATGATAAACCAGCCTTCTTCCACCTCTGTTACATTAAGTGAAAACCTTTTTATCTGTGTTTTTTTAAGTTATTTTGACATCTTACCCCTTCCAGCTGGCAACAGAAAGTCACCATTTTGTTGTTTCTTTTGAGAGCTTTTGATTTACAGTGACTTACACTGGTGATGATCCCTGTAGGAATTTGCATTTAGGTGTGTATAAGAAAGGCAGGTCAGAACTTGTGGACAGAGAGAGTCAGGAACTCAAATCGCATTCTGCAAACTGCAGTGGCAAAAACATGCCAATATGCCACTGGAACCAGGATTTGACTCAATGTTGGAAATCTGTCTTTGAGATTTCTTGAATCTTGAACAAAGCTGACATCTATTTTTCCACTTTTGGTTTTTAGTAGTTTGGTTTCCATGTTTGGAGGACTTGCAACTGCTTATTATTTCTGTACTAAAATTTTAACAATATCTTTATTGGTTTTAATTTTACCTGTTACATGATATATGAAGTTTTCTTTTAGAAATAAAATTATAAAAGCCTGGAATATATCAGTGTTTTGTTAAATTAATTTTTATTTTAAAATAATTACTCAATAATTACTATGAAAGAGTGTTTAGAAAAGATTAATATATGTATTTTTGGTGTCTGTATTTGTAGCAGATTAAATTATTCCCAAACAAACTAACCCCACAAATATGGTTGCAAAAATCAGTAGTAATTGATATAGCAGTAATATGGCATGGTTTCTATATGCATGTGTAGTGTGAGTTTCAGTAGGCAGTAGGTAGCCAGTACCAGAAAGCAGAAGGAAGTCATATTGAGGATCCAGTCTCCAAACAGGCAAAGATGAGCTGCCAGAATTGAGGACCATATGGAAGCTTTATCAGAAGAAACACCCCCGCAGAGCTTACAAGTCCCATTAGGCAGAATCTCCATTTTCAGTCCAGATTCTCCTCAGCCCTCCGCTCTGCATTAACAGCTCTGCAGACACCCCTGCCCCTCTGCCCTGGCACGTTTCTCAGCTGCGCAAGCCCAGAGCATCTACGGCTCCAGCTCTGTGAGTTTTGCAGGAGCTGGGAGCTTCTCCTCTCAACCACAGGCAGCAGTTTCTGCTCCTGCATATGGTAATCTCTGGGCAACACCTACCTGAGTATTGGAATGGAGTCGCAAAACCAATAGGAATTCCCAGAAAGGATTAATAGAGATTTAATAATTGATGCTATGTGCTTTGGAGAATTCTTGAATGATACAATATCCACAGAGCATCCCTCCAGAAAGGAAATACTTATCTTCCATAAAAATTATAATAATTGAAGGCATTAATTCTCAAAACAGTTTAAACCAAGCTATTTTAAAGTGATCAAAGAAGATTTTTCAAAAAACAAAAATATAATTTCAAGACTCCAAATTTCCAAAATGCCTTCCCGAGGGAACAAATGCTCATGGTCCATACCATCCATCAAACAGCACTGTAGCAGTGATTATTTCAATCTACAAATTGTAGAAATCAAGAACTATCCTTAGCAGCCTGCCACTAAGAAATTTTCAAAGCGGTTTTGTCCTTACGATTTTTATTTTAACAAGAATCTAATCTGCTCTTTGAATTAGATAAAATTCCATTCTACAGACCTAAAGAGCTTTGCATTTACATATGTTTATGTAAAATAGTTTTTTCAATTTATGACTGCAATTCTGTAGTTCACACTACAATGGTACTCACTACAACTGTATGCAAAACTCAGTGACGTACTTGCACAGAAAAACCAAGAACACACTTCATGAAGTCTTGTTTGGCTCTATGTATCCAAGAACTACTTTTATTTTCTCTGTGTATTTTTGTTTGGCCGTTATCACCATTTTGTAAATCAAAAATCATTTTTCCCTATATACAGCTTAAATCAGCATCTGCCTCCAGAAATAATTTCACAACATTTTTAAAAATCTAACTATGAGAACCTGAAACTATGATGTACTAAACTTTCTTCATCTCTCTCCATTGTAACTTAAGACTGGTTTTTTAGTGTTTCCCAAGAGGTTCTATTCTTGCCACAGCAAGTTATTTGTTGAATATATGGGAGAACTTGAAGAGAGAAACCTTTTGTTCATTTTCATCTAATATTTCAGAAAGATGCTGTGAGCTCTCCGGAAAACATGGAGGAAAAGAAATATCCAGGCGATGTCTCCATACCAAGTCCAAAACCCAAGCTCCATTCAAGAGATCTCAAAAAGGAACTCATCACGTGAGTCGCAAAAAATGTCACATTTTCCTTTGCCCTGCTAAAGACTGACTACACCGTTGTTCTGAGTGCTGGTTTGGAGTAGATTTTCAGAAGTTGAGCAGGGAGACTTGCACGACTGATCACTGCAGGTAGTTAGTTCCCTGCTGTGGGTATGCAACTAGGTAGACGTGAGGTCTGGAGCTGAAACAAGCCAGGGTAGGCCAGGGATCTGGACAGATTCATGACTAATGTTATACTGGCTATCACTCCTTGTTCCTCAAATAGATAGGTAACAAATGGGCAACAACTCCTTCTGCAAAATACACAGTTTTGTAGTGTGCTACAAATTGGCTGTGCTAATGCTTACATAATTAGCTAAACTTAATTAATTTGTACCATCTTGTTATAGATCCACTGCTGAGAGCTTGCATAGAAGTGGTCGGTATTTCTCAGATAAGAAACATGCAAACTTCATAAAAAAATAAAACACCACACAGGAACTGCCCAAGGGTTTTGCAACCTGTAGGAAATCTATGTTTAAGTCCTTCATTTGCTCCCTTCATAGCAGAGTTAGTTAATCTGTCCTGCTGAAAATCCAGTGGATGCACAAATTCACACTCTGGGAGAATAGGCTAATACTCTCTTTTCCCCAGTACAGAGACTCACTTTCTTGCTCTGAAGTTCCAAAGCTTTACTGTCTAAAACTGCAAACAAATTCCATTAAATCTTTCTGCATGCAACATCTTGTTTCAATTTAGAATTGTTCGGTAAAACTGTCCCAACCAGCTCATAACACTAGTCTCTTATTATAATCTCATCTAGGCTTTTCGCAAAAACCCGTTGGATTCAAACACCACCATTTTGATACCAGTAGGTTTTCACTGCAATAGTCAACTAGGACTTTGCGACCACTTTTCTTTCTGTCCCAGACCAGAGTAGGTCTCTAGGCAAGTGCACTCTGTATAGCTTTAGTGATGATCATCCATAACGTATTGCTGCAGGCTCACCCATAAATAAGTGAGTCGCATCTCGTCTCCTGTTTTCCCGCTCCCCAGACTCAGTGGCACTGAATCAGTTAGATCTGCCTCTGTCTCTGGAAAATGCATTTCCCTGGGGCAAGCTGCCATGAAGAGTGATTCTTTGCCTTTGTGCCGTACAGTCGGCACATTGTCTACTCTTCACATTATATCTGCAGTTGTAGTTCATGACCTAAATTGCTACAGGTCAGGTTTGTCTCTTCTAAAATAAATGCATACAAAAATCACTGAGAGTTTATTTGCTGAAGACTAATGGCTTTTCTTTTGTAATATTTATTCCTTTGTGATATTGATCTCTTTTGGGATGTCTGTAAACTACTTTTCTACTCTCCTGGGTAATAATACCCAGAGTACTTACTAGGGCAATGATCAGCTTACAGTGGTTTTATTGTGTTATTTTCACACAGTGAGTGGAAACAGGTATCTAAAATGTAGCTGTCCAGAAAATTAAATAAATAGATTTATTTATCAGAAGAATCTACAAGTAATATGGGGATCAGACTGCAATTCTGTGATCCCAATGAGCTCAGAACTTGTTCAGAACAATTCAGTACAGGTGGCTCCATCATGAGGAAGTTTTTAAAACGACATAAGCATTTGCAGAGAATAATTTTCTGACGTGGTTAGCTCAGTTGCAGTGAACTAATTTATAAATATCACCTCCTAGTATGTGCTTTCTATTTTTCCACATTCATTATCTTGCCCATAACTGCATTGCTCTGGTTGAACTGAGCTGTGAAAATGGGGCTAATGTCTTCCTAAGGATTCTTTACAGATCTGAAAAAGTTCCTAGCACTCTGCCAGCTCAGAAAAAAATAGCCAGATGAGGATCTTAGGTACACCTTCCTCATTATTGTGGAGCACCAGCTAAAAGTTTTTTTGTACGGTTTCTGCTTGCCCTTCTTATCCAGTGAAAGAAGACACAGCCCTTTACAAAGTGACTCTGAAAGGTTGGTGTTAGTGTTGTAAAATACTGCAGAAATATACACGTAATTCACCTACGTCTCCTCCTCCATGCACAAATTGCATTTTTTGGTATCTTTGCCCTCTTGCAGAAGACTGTATCCCAATTTGATAAATGAGCTCAGTGCTAAGCCTGAAGAAGGGCTGAGGTAAAACAGAAGCTACAACACCTTCTCCAGGTCAAACATACCTCCATCTCTTGCCATAAAGGGACATATTTGTTGTGCTAAATGTACACCGCCTTTGTATCGCTTCTCAGTTCAGGTGGGAAACATCTTGGGAAACTTTTGTGCTCACCCTGAACTTCAGCTGTGTGAGCTTGACATGCTTTCTATTCTGCAAGCAACCATAACACCTAGTTTTTCACTGATGTCAGCAAGTACAGATTGGATATGTTTCCAAAGAAGGTGCCCTATTTTAGTCAGAAATCAAGGGAATTCTTTTTAATATTACTGTTCTCTGGCCTGTGTGATACAGAAACTTCAGCTCTAACATTAATGAATTGCTGTCAAAATTTGGTACCGGTAATGAAACTGCGCTTTTAAGAACCCAAGTCATAACGAAAAAATCTACACAAAGAGTGCTGGTTTCACAATACATAGATTAAAAAAATAAGGTTTTGACTCATTTGCATGGTGGAAACAGGAAAACCATTTTACATCTACGCTTCAAGTAATAGTTGAAAACCAAAAGTGTCATGTAAGTTTTGCTAGTTTTCTGCAGTGTCATGATAGTGTTAAGATGCAGAATGATGAACGTGGTTGCCCTAAGGATCATTACGTAATTCACTGCAGGATAAGGTGAGCTATGTGGTATATTATACATACTCTAATTTCTCATTGCATCTTCTTTGCATAGCTGTCCAACTCCAGGATGCGATGGTAGCGGTCATGTAACAGGAAACTACGCCTCACACCGCAGGTAAGAAAAAACAGGAAGCCTAAAGCAGGAAATAGAGCTACATGTAGCTATTGTAATCTTTGAAAATTTTTATACTAACCACGGATAAAGTATTCAAAAGTAATTTGCAGAAAATAATCCATACAGAAATGTGACCGTTTTCCTGGTTTTGTTATATTTTGTGAAGGTCTGCCACAAATAGATTGGTGGAGTTAAGCACCATATGCTTGCTACTGTAGCTGCATGTCTTAGCTGAGACCTGTAGATAAGTCATTTAGTAAAGTTTCCATTTCCCTAAGTGTACAAGCAGTCTCTGTACAGTTGTTGGTGCATGAGATTTTAATGAGGTTTATACAGATATCTCTATGAATGGCTTTGAAATTAATAGATCTGCCAACATAATCTGAGGATGCTAAATATTTTCCTCAGAATAGCCTACTGTCAGCCTAGGGGTTGAAACAATAATTTCCTGCATTTCCTTTCGGGAGCAGGATGGAAGCAGTTTCTGCCTTTTCCCAGCTACATGAAACAGATGTTCTACCTGCCCTTCGTGTAGGCAACATAAAGGAAGGACTCTTGTGTAGCACTGCCTCCACTTGCAAAGCTTTACAGGGGCTTAGAAACCTTTGGCCCTGACTGTGTATCTTTCCAGTAGTTTAAGAACTACAGCCTGACATTGACTGCCCCTCCTCTGACAAGGGCAAATATTTGAGGATCTCTTTTTTCCCATTCTAAGTCATAGATTGTCTGGATGTTGCTGTTTTAAGAAAAAAAATGTTCTGTTTTAGTTAAACATTTCACATCATTCATTTTTCAGTGTTTCTGGGTGCCCATTAGCTGACAAGACATTAAAATCCCTTATGGCTGCTAACTCTCAGGAGCTTAAGTAAGTATTTGGTAATAGCACAAATGTTATTGCTATTTATCTTCAATCAGCATGTTCCCCACATGCAGTTGCCCATTTGAATTGCTCTGAGTTACATCAAACTTTTGTCCAAAATTTGAAGTGAATTGGTTTGAAAGCTTATGAGTGAAAGGAGTTTACTTTTCTCCACTTGTCTTTCTTCATTTTTGTACCCCTTCATTTTAACAAATTAACCAGGACCTGGAGGAAAAAATTGTAAACACTAGGAGCAATGCTGCTCTCACAGTATTTCTGAGTTAGAGAGAAATAGAAAATACCTAACATGTAAGACAGCTCTGGCAAACAACTCAGTCTGATCTAGTTAGAATAAATTAGAATTCTTTAGTTAGAAATAAATCTGGTTAGAATAAATCTAAAAACAAAACCAGAACTCCCGCAAATCGTTTATCATTCACTACCATATACTATGAGTTTAATGTCACTGAAGCAGATACCAAGTCGTATGATTTTGTGCTGGCATAAATCTCACCATGAAATGTCACTTACAAAAGGACTGTGCAGGCTCTGCTATATAGACAGATGTATAGGGACATATGAATATTTCAAAAATCTGTAGTCAAGAGAGGCACTGGCAAACAGTCATCTAGTTATTGAATTGGCTTTGTCAATAAGGATGTGGGGAAGAGGAAAGGATAATTAGAGTTCTTTCATAGCTTTCCCTCTGTAACTTGTAAATTGGAGCCTGTAATAGATGGCTTGGAAAAACTCATGAATGTGTGTAAAAAGGGGAGAACCCCGTGACCGTCCTTTCTGTCCTGAGGCTCATCCCTAGTCCATACAGAAGAAAATAAAGCCTGATTATGGCACTATTATGCTTTTCTAAGAGTATTAATAGGAGGTGTGACTACATTCAGGCCTGACTCAGTGTTTAATCACCAGTTAGCTTCTTCAGATCAAATGTTAGTGGTCTCATCTTCGTGTCCGAAAAAGTGAATTATAATCAAAATGCCAAACTGGTGGTAGCTATGGAGTTGAACCTCCTCAAGATGCAGTAATATGGCAAAGAAAGGCCATTTATAGCGGGCAACTGTTCACAGCAGTTCCCAAAGCCAGCAGGTAAAATGATACACTTGCACAATGCTTCAGTTTTTCCACCTTGGAGTCTCAAAGGTATAAAATTTAGATTTAGTTTATTTTAAAAAGAGCAGCACATGAAGCAAGGAACTGACTTGTGAAAATGCTGACAAATTTGAAATCATTTGCTGAGTCATATATATTTGTCCCTGCTTTTGTTGGCTTTCTGCCATACATAGACACTCACACAAATATTTTGAATAGTTGCTCCTCATGCAGCACCCCCCCCCCATATTCATATGTGAATAAGGAAATTTGCATACCAATATGGTTATTTTTCCACTAGCGCTTCTAGAGTTTTGGTCATGCCATAAGGAAAGAGGAGCAACAGCATATGACTTAAATGACAAACTGCACACTGTACGCCATGTATAATAAGTGAGTTGTGAAAGACAAAGTCAAAGTTCATGAACATTTCACAGACAGAAATATGTTGCATAACACACTTAGTATTTAATTACAATTAACTAGAAAAAGAGCAAAAATCGAAATCTGTTCACAGACAATTTGCAAAAGGAAAAAGGGCTAAACAAAATTATTTTCCACAAATGTACCACCTTATTTTAGCTTCTTGTAAACATTGTTCAGGTGAAATTTTAAACAAATCTATGCTTTTGATACGTGTTGGCTAAAAAAAATCATATGCCAAATCTGCAGTCGTGCCTGAACTGGTGTAGTACAGTGATATCAATAGTTAATTTTACTATTGCTATGTGATCAGAGGGCATAAATGCTCACAGAATAAGGCCACAAAAGTACCTTCATGTAGTTAGGCATGAATATGAAAAAGCCATGTATTTTTTCCAAATGTTATTCACATTTAATTTGCCAGAATCAAGATATGATTTTGGCTTTGATTATGAAACTCTAAGCCAGCAAAGATACAAGGCTTCCATGTGAACTACAGTTTGGAAATAAGAAAGATCTGTTCAGAAAGTGAGCCTTTGAGTCAATTTCAATAAATTTTTATCTGAGGATTCTTGCTTGCACAGACCAATCTAACATGGTCAAATTAAAATATATTAAAGTTGATGTTGACTCAAAGATCTTAAAGCTATAAGTGATAATTATGACTGGTTATCCTGTTTCACCAAAATGCTGCTTATCAAGCCTTAAAGAATTTTTAAATTTACTTTAGAAAGATACTCACTTACAGATCAGAAACTTTAAGGAATAGGTATTCAGTTCTATCCTTAGACAAGTTGTTGAAGTGGTTATATGTCAATTTTATGAGAGATTCTAGCAGTTCTTCTGGATAGCTTTCACACAACACATTGATACTGTCCATCTTCCACACGCAGCATGACCTATTTCAGTCAATAGCTTTCTCAGCTGACCTCTGTGAGTTTATCTTAACTAAAGTTCATATCCAACCATCTCGGTGAGCTTTCCAGGGAGTAAAAGTACCAGAAATGCTTCTAGATCTGCAGCTCAGTGTATCGATTTTAACTGAAGTTGTAGTTCTTTTACTTAAAGATAAAGCAACCCTCTTGGAGAAGGGGACAAAATAGCAGGTACTGAACGCACAGTTATAAGAAATTCTATGTGAAATCACTGAAATATTTGTTCTTGGAAAGCAAACGTGATGAAATATCAAAGAATCTTTAACCTATACCCACCTGAGAGATTATATCCTTTAGCTTGAGCTCCTGAGGCCTCTGGCCCTCCAGTGTAAATCTGATTTTATTGGCTCTGCACAGGAATCCAAAACAGAGGATGACTGCCTAAGCTGGGGCACCAGTCCAAACTCATCAGCCAGTTAAAAGCTGATGAAGATCCACAGTATCATTGACTGTAAGGCAATATATTGTTGGTGTAACTTGTATTGTGGAATTTCACAATTTATAGAAGGATATTACCAATATTTGGAAAACCAAACCGATGGTCAAGTCCAGGAGTCTTGCTAGTGAAGCTTCTTTCTAATTTGTCAGTAGTCCACCTGAAATATCACCTTATAATTTCATCAGTATTGATAACATCTCAGCCTCACATTTTAATGACCTCAAGAATACCTTGCACTCTAATTGTGAAATCTAACTGCTGCCAGAAGTGGTAACTACAGATGGGGAGGCTTAAATTTAGTTCAGTGTCTTGTTTAAGTCCATAACTCTCAGACTCACGATCTGAATGTCTCCCACAAAGAGCTCTCACTGAATTAAAATCCACGTCTATTCTATGCAGACAGGTCTTCCATCTGTGATCATCTGATAAAACATTTAGCCAAAAGTAATACCCATAGTACTTGGCAGGTGTTCTGGTTTTGCTTGTGAGCATTCACTCTCTCCAGACATCTGCCCTTGCTGCCTGCCTCACATGACGTTGTGCCCAGTCCTTGTCCCACACTCAGACAGGTCAACGCTTAGCTCTACACATTCGACCATATCTGGAACTTTGCAACCCACACCTCTACCTTCTCTGTCAGTATGAGGCAAGTCCTTCTGACAAAATGTTTTGTTCAGAAAATGTCATCATGACATGTTTTGACATTATCTTTAAAAAAAATGTGTCCCCTTTATTCAGTTGAATTTATTTGCTGAATTCTACTTGAATCAGTGAATAAATTTGGTCATGTCCAGAAGAAATCACATTTTTGACAAATTAATTTTTTGCAGAAAAATAGTTTAACATATTCTGTGAAGAGATACACCTGCACATTCCGATGTGATATTACAATTATATTGGTAGGTGTTCTCCGTGGCAGCCTACCAGTAACTAGATTAAATCACCCATCTCCTCACCTCAGGAAAGATTCACTGACAGCTGAAACCCTTCAGAGAATATTGAACAAAGCGAGTTTCCTTAATGGTCCAGCACAAAATTATTTGGCACAACTCTTTCTATAATTCTGAT
>Ga0181612_161368_pt1 | contig 13918 bp, 10 predicted proteins | sample HoacroProtozoa21_FD_119630 | JGI IMG/M metagenome (GOLD analysis project Ga0181612, IMG submission 119630) | Hoatzin crop microbial communities from Cojedes, Venezuel. Combined Assembly of Gp0051906, Gp0051904, Gp0051908
CCCCAATCCCTGGAGTGGTTCAAAAAACATGAAGATGTGGCACTTCAGGCACTTCAAGGTGCTTCAAGGCCAGGCTGGACAGGGATCTGAGCAACCTGGTCTGGTTGAAGATGTCCCTTCTGACCGCAGGGGGTTGGGCTAGATGACCTCTGAAGGTCCCTTCCAACCCAAAGCATTCTGTGATTCTGTGATTCAGGATATGGTTTAGTAGGAATGTTGGTGGTGGGTGGATGGTTGGACTCAACGATCTTAGAGGCTTTTTCCAACCTATGATTCTATGAAGTTGGCTCTGTGACCACTATCAACCAAGAGAACTGGCTTATTTCTTCCTTTTCCCCTGTGGTGTTTTCTAGTCATTGTAGCTGTACTAACTTGAGCAAAATGAAGCAGGGTGTACATTGCACGTTACTGCTTGCTCCATTATTTTATATCATTTCAGAGGGGTGAGGAGCATGACGAGGTGTTTTAGTGCAGTGTTGTAGAGTGATGTTGATTGCAACAGCTTTTTAATTCTATTAGTATTCATAACAAAATTTGAACACATACTGAATTTTAAGTATATGCATAATTATCAGGCACTTCAAGTTAAACATGTGCTTAAGTACATTCCTGGACCTGGGCCTAATGACCTAACCTCTCCCCATGAAAGTCAATGGCAGTGTAAGCCATTTGTGTGTAATACGGCAGGATATATCTTTTAACGTCTAACTATTAAAAAAATTAAATTTTAACCTTGTCCTACTAATAAAAAGGGACAGCTATTACAGGGCCGTATCTGCTCCACAACTTAAAATGCAGTTTATCACTCTGACGTCCATGTTTGGACATGCCCTCTCCAACATGTTTTTAACCATCAAGTATCTTCCTGTATGTCAGCTAACGTTTCTTCCAGGTCTAAATCACTGAGTAGCACTTAATTTTAAGAATGAAGTCTTTTCTCAAATTTCTTTTTTTTTAATGATATTGAACACAAATCCATAAATATAGTTCAATATTTTTAAAACTTCTGGTAGATGAGTTACTCTGAAGGCAACCAGAGGTAACCTAAGTTGTTGAGAACATTTCCATTACTGCTTTGTGATGAAGAGCTGCTACTCGTGCCACATTTAGGCATTAATTTTAAAATATTTCTTTTTCTCCTGGGATATTTGCCAATGAAACCAGCTAGAGTGTTTCAGGACTTTTTCTTGCCCTTGACCTATGCTGCAGATCACAGTCTTATGTTTTTCTCCCCACTTTTCAAACAAACAGAATAAAGTGAACAATAATTTTCAGTTTTGTTACTTTGTTTCCCAACAATAGGTGCAAGTAATACAGCAGACATTTGATATACATGTCAGTAACAAAGTATATTTTGTTATTATTATATTTTTACCTTTGGAAACTCTTCGTGTCTTTATTGCTTTTCAAATGACTTGTGCATTTCTTGGCCTTTCAGCTGCAATTTGAGGGGGAAAGAGGATCAGAGTTCCTTGTCAAGCTTTTTTAAGATGCACTTAGCTGTCACAGCCACTGGAGATGTTAATCATGTATTTAAGCAATTAAGAGGCTGGAAGAATTGCCGGTAGTGTTGTAGACTGGCACATATCTCAATTGCATAAAGACTTTGTTAGGCAGAGGTTTGCACTGAAAATAAGCTTAAAAACAGTAAGACAGGGCCAGCTGTAAAACCCTTCAGCAACAGAAAAGCATCACAAAAGGCTGAGCACTGGAAAATACTGTCCTATAGAAAAGCACTGAAACATATTTTTGCTTTTTACCTGAAGAAGAACTATGTGACTTTTGAAGATGGATCTCAGCAAGTCTATTCACTGATGATTGCAGAGATACATGTTTACATCTTTGATGGTCAATTTGGTCAGATTTGATTTAAATTTCAGCTTAGTCATTTGAAATTTGGGGGCTGAATTAGTCTAGAGGATGAGAAGGGTTAGTCCAATAGACCGTGGAATTTAAAATGCCTGTATCTTTATCCTTTTATCCTGTCTTTATCCTTTTAAAATGCTGGAAGCTGGTAACTTCTTTTTGTCTTTTTTCTTTTTTTCTGAAAGACACGCAATCTGGGCCAGTTATATATATATACTTGGACTTCAGCTGTGGCTGCCTGCTACCTGCTAATCTGTATGTCACAGTATAGCAATAACTTGCAAAATATACCTATAGAACATGTGTTTTTCAAATTCCGAATGGCTTCACTATTCCATAATAAACTCAGAGAGAGATAGCACAGCTGCTTTAAATTCACTAAGGAAATAGAGTGCACACACAGAGCTTTGATTCTGCTTTTCCAATCGTGGGCCGTATTTCTGCCCTTTTGTTTCACATTACTGTTTCATCTTCTTTTTGAAACAATGTGCAATACAACATCTGCGGTAGTTTAGAGGCTGAATTTTTATTTTTCTTCAATCAAAGAGAAAGAAGTTGAAAAATTGGGATGAGTGTCTTCAAGCAGTGAGCACAGCTTAACGTGTTACATGAATCCCTTGGACAGACCTGGAGAGAGAAATCTGAGCACAGGTAGCATCTGGCTGTCAGCTTCACAGGTGTGAGCAGTGTTTTTTGCAGATCTGTGTGCATACATCCCTGATGCTGGAGGTGCTGTGAGCTGTTCCTGTCTGCTCTGCCATTCTCTCTCCCCACTTCTCAGGCAATAATTTTTGGCAGGATAGAAAAAGCCAAAACAAAGTAATAAGTTAGATTGTCAAGCACACTTCAGACTTGGATTTAGAAATAGTGACGGCTCAGATGATGAAAGCCTGACTTATGTGTGTAGAGGAATAGCTAATTATAGTAGTGTTGATTAAACAAATGAATTTTCTCTTAGTAAAATATATGCAAGTCTTATTCATGTACCTACAAAGAAGTTGTAATTGTATATAATTTCATATCACACAAATTTTCAGTGCACATAATATGCCTTCCAGTGAACAGAATTGTTTCAGGATCTGCCACTTCTGCTGAGCTGTATTGTCAGAAATCAAACTTTGTCACGTCTTTCACTTTAACAAGAGTCACGTCATAAATCACAGAAGAATCTAGTAATGCTCGTGTTTTTATTTTTTCAGTGTTCTGTGCTCTCATGTTTGCTGTCATATCACACTTAACTGCCCTAACACACATAACTGTTACTTTAGATTAGATTTAAACTATTACAAATTTATCTGAAGAACGCTTGTCTCGTTATATGAAGATTATCAGTATCTTAGCCCTGTTCATGAGCAATAACTTGATATAGGGAAGAGCGAGGCCTATTCAGAACTCTCACACAATCCTCCATAAAGTAACGCAAGGTCACAAAATCTCCTGAATGGGTGACCTTACACTTTGATGCAAATTAATTTGATAGACGTGAAAGATGTTCAGTAGTTCTGTGTATTAACTGAACTTCTAAAGAATTCTTTACATTTTTCTCACTACATTAAAAATCAAAATGTCTAGCAAAACATGGCAGTGTGAGCATAAATGAAACACAGGACTGCAACTTCTAACTTTCACGGACCCCATGTAGTATGATTGCACTAAGTGCACTGAATCTCACTTTGCCTGCAAGGCATTTGGCAAAGCGGTGTGGTGATTGCCTGTAGCCTCTTGAAAGAAGCAGTGGGTTTACTTTTTGGAACTACATGCCCAGCTCTGATTCAGACTCTTTTTTGCAATCTCCCTTTGAAAAAAGAATATCAGGTTTTCCTGGAAATCAGTGTAACAACCTGCAGTACTTTTGTCTGATTTCAAAGGAAAACATTTATTTCTCGTTATTTACCAGACAGAAACAATGTACGGAGTGTTATAACAGAGCTCAATATTGCCTGTTTACTTTCAGTGCAAATCCTTTGGAGGAATGTAGGCTACAGGCTGTGTTCTGTGAGGAATGTTTTTTTTAAATCCTGTTTTGACCAAATGAATTACCTTACAAAAAGCAAAGATGCAATGGTTGTAAATTACTTGAACCTGAAGCATCTGCAGCAAGTTGACTGTACACTGAATGTATTACTATAATGGACAATGCTAGGAGTAAAAGTTTTTGTTTATGTTATTGGTTAACAGCTTTGGCAATTTTTCTTGTACTGTAGTTATGTTTTTAATTGTGAGGCACATCCTGAACAATGCTAGGCAAGAAGAAATAGGAAGCTGTGTTTCTATCAAGTGTGATTCAATAAGCTTGGGTTTAATATTGATTTATCCAGACTTTATATTTATCCCTTGTAACTTTTACTGTTCTAGATACTAAGAAGTTAGGTTTTTGTACATGTTGTGTTGTGATTCTTCTGCAAAAATTAGAGCAGAAATCTGCAGAGCTGTTGATACTTGTAAGTTCAGTTTACAAAGCTTTGACATCCAGAATTCTTTCCACTAAAAAAACAGTATGCCTTACAATGAGGTCTTCAATGTTTTTTGGCAAGGTAGACTTCTGCTTTATTCCTTGGTCAGATGATATATGAGGCACACCATGGAAAAGCCAGATTTCTGCAGAAAATATTTACATAATATGGTAGACATCAAGTGAAATGACATCAAAATGCTCTTTTGAAAATATGGAAAATGCATAACTTTGTGTTGACAGTACAGGCATTTCATTCCAGTTGATCTTGCTGGAGCCTCCCTTCACCTTTTTTCTCTGGAAATCTCAGCTTAAAACTTCCTTCTCCTTCTGGCTGGCACTCTTTCTGCAGGCTGTTGTGATGCTCCACATGAGGACAGCTTGGTGTAGAAAAGCAGCTTTCTGTTCTTGCTTTGTATTCTTTCCTGCTAGAGCATAAGGGAACTTTGGCTCCTTGCCTTTCAACACTCCTGAGAGTGGAATTGCTGATCACTTCAACAGCTTTCTGCTCACTGCTCTTGGATTCACATGAGCGAGTCAGAGGATAGAAAGCATTTACAAAGAGAACGCATTAGAAACTGACACCTTCAGTCAGCAGTTATGGAAATCTAGAATGTAATTTTAATTGCTTCTACTGATCAGTGGCACTGAATGAGAGAAAAAGGTCTACCAAACAGATAGTGGGCAGTCCTAACCCGCACAGCAGCAACAAATACTCCTCCTTTTGGTAAGATACCTTGTGAAACACTGCATACGCATTTCATTCTGGTGTATACAACAGAGCCAAGGAAATGAGAAACTCTTAGGCTGTTGGAGCAAATTAGATGTCAAATATTTTGACATCAACATAGGAAGCAGCTAGAGAAAAGCCTCTGTGTAAGGGTGATGCTTGAGAGCTGTTTTATAGTTGCAGGGGGCCCTCACAGTGAGTGCATTGCTTTTTGCCTAGAGAACGCAAAACCCCGCTCCAGCTGTCAGCAGCTGTCTCTTGGCAAGTCCTGGTGGTTTAGGAGTCTATCCTCATCATCCAAGTCCATTAATCACATTTCAGAAGGCCAATTTCCTAGAGCCGATCTCCGTTTCTTCCAGAGATTCTAGACAGATTTAATTTTTCCCTTGAATACCTTAACCTGAAGGAGCAGCCTACTTAATTAAAACAGATATTGTTTCACTTTCTTTAAATATGCAAATGTCATTATTAGACTAGGTGTCATGTGCTGTACTTTCCTGCTTAATTAATCTCACATCAGCTTAATTTGCCTCAATGGGAATAAAACTCTCCCACTTTCTTTTGGTGACTGACCTCAATACATTAGCTGCACCAGGCTTGTTTTCATGAGTAATCTCTTTTATGATGTGGAATAGATCACCTGTATGTAACTAAATACACTTTGTGTAAACATCTAAAGGCGGTAACCCACATGTATATGCAGGTTACTTTGGCTTTTAGTTTGTCATTTGGGGTTGTGGTGAATATGGGGAGATGGATCCCTCACACACAGGGTTACGGCAGCATTGCAGGTTGCAGTGCTGTCCGTGGGTCTGGGCCTAATGAGGAACGGAGGTTTTCATCTTGAAGATTCACTTCTTTCCTGCCTAACTAAGGATGGAAACTAAGTTCTAATTTTCTAGGTTTTGGAAAGACGTTTGATGTGCAGGAATAGTAAAATAGTAGAATAGGAATAGGAAGAATAGAAGAATGGGAACAGTAGAATAGGATTCCCAAAGGAAGAAAGGTAAATCTAAAAGATAACTGTAGGACTTTGTTGTGTTTAAACTTTTCTGTTACTAAGGTAATATTTAACTGCTGTTGTTGTTCAATTCTTGAGCAAGGAAAAGAGCAAGATAAATCAGTGCTTAGACTGCATTGTTGTTCAGTTGACTCTCTGCTGTCACCTATTGCAAAGCGATTCCTGAAAGCACTTGCTGATGTTTTTTGATCTTTTCCAGGTATTACAGTGGTGCTGAGCTGGCTGAATTGTACAAGCTTTCTTTAAACGGGACGTGCCACATGTTGCAGTCCCTGAGAAATACCACACTAATCTCTTATATGCACAGCTAGTATGATGCATTATCTGCTGTGGGTATAATATTCTGCATACCTTTATTTTTCCCCCATAGAATAAATTGATTGTCTGAGATATTATGAGACTTGATGTTTCCATATGTTTTAACCATCAGAGTTCACTCCTGTGTTGTCAGTGCCACTCAGAACTGGAACACAGAAAGGAACTAGCTCTTGCCTCTGCTTGGTTCCTTTCCACAGTCGTACAGAATTTTTTATACTTTAACATTCATTTATGTCTCTATTTGCTGTTTGGTCTTTTTGTGTCTTGTGCACCTTGATGTTGCAGCTTTTACTGTTCTGACAATACCAGGTTTTTTTTTCCTTTATTTGTTGTTTTATGTATGTTAATGTGTTATACTACAGGAAACATTTTGGCTTGATCTATTCAGCTGTTGTATTGGATAATATTGCCTTTTAACTCGTCTGCTTCACAACACCCGGGCGTTATTTCTGGTCTCTCTGCTCTCTGTTTCTGCACTTCCTTTTGCACATTTTCTTGTACTTCTGCACCTAGCTCTGATAGCTAAAAAATTCATTAATGATCTAAAGCAACTAGAACCTTTTCAAGAGTCATCAGTGGAGTGAAGGCATAGTCTATTCAATGCATTTGACAAAAAAGAGAAGTTATTTCTCTCCTTTGTGCAACAGTAAGGTCTAAAATAAGTTGTACGTGTAGGAAGTCCAAAAATGTCACTGTACAATCCATTACTTCCGTAAGTATGTCATACTGAACTGCCTATTGCCTTCTGTATATTTTAGTATGTGTTCTGTCTGTTGCCTGCTGTTAACTTTGTAGTTATGTATAGCATTTGATACATAATTGTCACTTACTTTACATGGTAATGGGGAATATCTGCATTGAATACATGTCTTAGATGACAACTTTGAGTAATTACCTTGCAAGACCAGATTCTGATCCCGTTTACATTTCAACAAATCTGGAAGAGAAGATAAAAGTTATTTTAGATTAACATTGATGGAACTGAAATGGATTTGTGAATCACATTTACTGCTTCATATAACTGAAAGAATCATGGCTCATGGTGGCATCAACAGTAGTCACATGAAGATGTAAGTATTTCTAAAGCTTCTAGAAAATAAACTTAATCAAATATCTAACAGTGAATCACAACTTTAGATTGAAATAAATTGCTTCGATACCCTCCTGAGCCAACGATAAACTTATATCAATAAACAGAACCGGTTTACTTTGACCTTATTTTTAAATTTAATTTTGTTGAAATTCCAGTTAAACAAATCTCAAACCACATACTTTGACAGCCTGCTTTAGTGGTGTCCAATCTCTGTAAATACTTACATTCACTTTGTATTGTCAAATTGTCAGAGATCAGTCACGTGGCAGACAGCAATTTGTTATGTGTAAAATTCATTGGAGAAACAAATCAATGAGTTACTAATAGTGGTTACTGGGTTTTTTTATTTGACCGCCTTAGTTGTCTCTCCCTCAGAATTACTCTGCATATTAAACTGCTAATACTTTGGCTTAGTTTGTACAGTTGTCGGCTCTGACCTTCTTGTGAACTTCTCAGCCAGAGGAATCTTCTATTTCTGTCTGTTTGGAGTGACTTTACGTCTTGTATGAGAGTAACTTCATGACACCTGCCTACTTTTTCTGGACAGTAGGCAGTGTAATACTACAGTTAAATACAAGCAATCAGTTTTTGTACACACGTGGAATTTTGTGATCTAAGGTTCCTATATCCTTTCCTTGTCGCATCAGAAAATCACTAAGAAAACACAGATCATAGTCCAAGTTCATTAATCTTGTTTAGATTTTAATTTGTCTCTAAGCAATGTGTCCCATTTACAGAGTCTACCGAATGGGTTGTGTTTCTGGCCCAGTGAACATAACCATTACCTACGAGCTACCCCTGGCTTTTGCGATCTGAGAGTTACAGCTAAGCTCCCTTTCATTGCCATTTTCCCAAACTTGTTGGGCGCATGTAACTGGACAGATTCTGCATAGAGAACCAGTTTTTGCTTTCAACCTTTTCTGGCATAAAAAACTGCTTGACTGCATCACTGCTAAGTGTTCCATCACCCTAAGGAAATTCTACACCCTTTTGAAAGTGAAAATGTTAATCTTTTCCTTTGTGAGTAGCAGCATGTAAATTGAGTCCTCACCACTCTTAATACAGAAGAGTTGTTCTATGTAAATGGCTAGTAAATTCTTTCAACATTATATAGATTAATAGAGTCATTTAATTTTACAAACCACAGATCCTTTGAACTGTGGAAAATTCAGAAGCCTTGTCTGGAAGGGAGACTAAAGCTACTGGGATAAATCATTTCTACTTCAACAAACTTTCCAAGAGCTGCAAAAGTAATATATTAATTTTTGTTGCTGTTAATGGAAATATCTGAAAATGTTCCACACAATCCATTTTCTCTGGTAATAACTTGTATGGGTTATTTTTTAAGTAAATAATATTACAGATCCAAATAGTTCTTTAAGTTAAATGTTGTATTGTGGTCAATATTATAATAATAGTTGCCTGTATCTACCCTTGTGTCCTTTTAGGAACTGCAAAAGTGTGAAATTTTGTGTGGACTTAGAGGAAAGCTGTGGTGAAAGATCTTTGAAAAATCCGTGTTCTTCTGTCCGGCTGGAAAGAGGTGGGTGTGAGGTGAAAGAATAAATCAAGTCCCAGGTTTACTTATGTCTTTTGCATCCCTATAGGAAAACTATAAAACCCTTTTCCACTTGAAGGCTTTTAATAAGTTTTTTAAGGAGCTTTAGCTTTCCTACACTAGATTTCTTGTTTAAATCTGTTGGATACTCTGTCATCTTTTGTGGGCCATGAAGAAATTCTTCACACCACCACTACTTGACAGATAATCTAGATGAATTCATTGTCTTATGGAAATCATGTATCAGAATTGGAACTAGGTGGTGCAGTTTTATTATGATTAGGATTGTACACTGTAGATGGAAATAGTGGATGAAGATGTCTGTTGCATTGTCTGAGCCCTCTATGCTCAGTAGATATTACACATGTAAAATAAGCTATGAAATGTAAGATACAGCATATTAGACACATGTTTTAAGATAATGCTCTAAAAAAATAAACCACTTCCTTTACAACTTATTCTTGTCTGTAGTAACTGTGGAGAGAATCTTCTCCCTTAGCAAACTTCTGAGAAGGGTACAGTTATTGCAAAGGAAGGAAGACTTAAGAGGTGAAGGGAGTAAGGAAAGTCTGACAAGAAATTTCTGCAGATGGAGTCTAGGATGGCCAAGTGTACAGAAAAACAACAGGAGAATTTACAAATATCGTTGTTGTGTTTCTATGGATAAAGAAAGTTTGTTTGGATCTAGTTTCCAGTGTAATCACTGTCATATTACTTGCTGTACAAATTACCCATATACCTATATCCCAAAACCTACACCAAAGTACTATGGCTAAAGATGACCTTACACTGCCCTGCATTATATTGAACAAGCTAAAACTTGTCAGTGTTCCAGATGCACCTGATGTTTATCAAAAATAATATATAGAAGCATTTATTGTTCTCTGTGAATTAGGACCAAACACATATCTGTTTATGTAGTTGTGGAAAATAGGTCTCCCTCAACACAGGAGAGAGAGAATTTAATGTCAGTGAGTCCCCCCAAAAAACCCTGAATTCTGCCTATATTGTTGTCTGAAAATTCTTTGATCTCCCACTGAATCAAAAAACAAAATAACCCCAAGTAAACTGGTATAGCGGGCTTTTTGTTGTTGTTGGTGGTGGTGGTGAAATGTGTTCAGGAAACACAAAAGAAAGAGAAACTTTATATCTGTAGACGAGTGGAAGTTATTTATTGTATTTAGAACGTTATGTAATGGAGTGGGAGAGACTAAAAAGTTTGTTTCTACTTTATGTAAATATAAAATATATAACAGAAGTAAATGTTAGAAGAAATAGAAGTAAACAACCAATGCTGAAACCAGCATGAACTGTGGTAACAGCCTGTGAGTTCTGTCAGTGCCTCAACTGGAGAGCACCATCCTGTTATTGGGGGGGGTTCAAAGCATGTGTTATAGCCTACTAGAAACAAAAGCCAAGGAAGTTTCAGTCTCATTTATTTTAATCTTCATTGTAGAGGGATTTATACTAATGGAATACAATTACATTAGCCCACAAGATTTTAGAGGAGAACGGATACAGAATTCTATTCTATATCATTTGTAGTTGTCTAACTAATTAGCAATTATAAATAATTCCCTCTGGATTAATTGCTTAGATAGCATTCAAAATGTAAATCTTTTCATATAACATTTATATCATTCAGACTGAAAAACCTACTTTCATTTTAGCCATGGCTGACTTTGAACTTCGGTCACTGAACCAAAACATTATAAATCATCTACTCCTATCCAACTTTTACTGCAGTCGTATGTCATTCATACAAAGCATTTCATATTATTTTGATTTAAACTTGATCTTAATACCAATTATTCTAGGAGGCATTTCTTTTTACATCAAAATATTGATTTTATATAGGTGAATGAAATTTGTTCTTGCCACTGTAATGTCAGAGATCTTCAATGCTCTATGAAGATACAGTGAGGAAGTTTAGGTGTACATATGGTGTTTCTAGGCATAAGACTCTTCTGTATACCCTGTCTGGTTGGCTCTTAACTATCTATTTGCTGCTGTTTGGATTGTTTAAATTAGCTTTCATTAAGTCCACGTCTTAATTTTCACAACACAAAATCCTAAAACTAATGCATTATTTATGCAGCCAAACAGAAGTTTTGAAAGACTGTAAAGGTGACACTCTATCACTATTTGGAAAATAAAGGTACTAAATTATTGCCCATCTGCTATTCAGTAAAGAGCCTCCAACTGTGGAAAGCAGTTGCCAAGACCTTTCTTTACAAAAAAGCCAGAACAATTCAAAAGGCAGTTTAGCCAAGGGCTCGGATAGAAACTGGCATGTACTCTTCTTTAGCTTTTTGCACTGGATCCAGAGATGTGGGTATAAAGCCTGACCTCTCTTGGTACTGGAACTGTTGGCTTCTCGCCTGGCAGCATGCAGTGCGTCACTGGAGAAACCGCAGCCTCTGGAAGTGAGTGAAGGTCGGGCAAGGGGGAATATCAGAAGGCACGGGATGGCACTGCATTGCTTAGTTTACATCCATCCCTTGAAAGCTTCACAGGTTTGAAAGCACTGCTGTGCTCGTGGGGAAGAGAAAGAAGTGAACATAACACTAAGTAAAAGTTCGAGCAACACTGTTGTAAGAGCAATATACATAAAACTAACAGTATCAGGAGAAGCAAGATGCCAGGGGCTGGTGAGTTTCCAAGATACTTTTCTGTTACCTAATTTCTAACTTGGTTTTGTAAGCTTCCCTTCCGAACCCTGTTTGTGTGCCTGCATGAAACAGATCGTATACAAACAACCTCTGCATTTTTGGAGTCTTCTTAGTTTTTCAGATACCGTAAATATTTCATCCCGGTCATGACAGGACAGAAGCTCCTCAGCTTCGACACACATCAGCTGTAAGGAAGGGAGAGCAGGTCAGAGAAATTCTCAAGAAACAACGCGCTTCAGTCTTCCCTTTGTTTTCCTGCTCTCCATTTGTTTCCTAGCTGTCAGGAATAAAAAGCAAATATTGCTGAGGCAAATGAAATCACGGTGGTATATTTCAGATGTAAAATGAGGATTGTATGGCACAATAATAAAATGCTGTGGGAAGCGGTGGAGGAAAATATGCATCATAACTGCTACATAGATTAACAATGTCTGCAAATTGAGTAAAAGAAACCTAGTATTTTTTTCCCAAACAGTTGTATTGAGGAAAATACATTACCCAATTAAGATGAAAGGGATAACAATCTTGGTGAATTGTTATTGTAGAAAATAGACTAGTACATTAACGGAACTTAATTTTATCATTATATGTATATTTAAATTGCCTTTTATATACAACTATATATTTATTTGAAGTAGATTTAAATACAAACATAAACATGTTGTAACAGTTTCCAAAGCTTTATAATCAGAAAGAAAAAAAAGTTAATGAAATATTCAATTCCTTTTATTGTTGGGAAAAAACTGAAAATGATCTATCATTTCTATATTGCAATTTGTGTTGCCTCCAGCCTAATTCAGCCCTCTATAGCCTGAATGCCTCACTAGCATACAGCAAGGCTCTGGAGGAAAAGCAAAATGGCATTCCTGAAATGGGGAGGGGGAGGATTGCGTGTGCATGTCATGCATAGGTACACAACTGCTCTCATTTGAGCAAAATACAGGCGTGTTTCCAGGTCAGCACTAGGACTGAAACAAACGGAATCTCAAGCAGGGCTGTGAATACTATCCTCCGTATTTTTCAGGTCTGTTTGGTTCTGTTGTGTTTTGGTTTCAGACAATATCCAGTTTCTTTCTGGTTTTCTGTGATTGTCTTTCCCAGTCGGTCCCAGCCAACAGGTCAGGGAGCAGCTGCCAGGAATCCCCTCTGGGCCTGCTTTTTGCCTGTACAGATTAAAGTCGAGTTTTAGAAGGTTAAGCAGGTATCTGGACTTTGCACAGACGTGTAGCAACCGTGAGAGGCAGCCTGCTTGCCGCTCTGCTGGGAATTGTCTTACGGGCTTTGAGACTGGCAGAGAAGTCTCACTTTGGTTATGTGCCATGTTTTTGTAGTCTTGTTCAGAGTTTAGCAAAAAAATATAAAGGCCTTGGTAAATAAAACCGTAAGGCCTCTATTTGTCAGTAATAGCAATTACTGAAGAGTAAGAAGAGTTTAAATACAGTGACTGTGAACTTGTCAGCAAAGCAACTGATGGCGCTGGGGAGAGGCGTTGGCTACATTCAATACGCATCCAATGCACCTCACTCTGGGCATCTGGTTTTTTTCAATGTAGTTGAAAAGAATAGCCTGCGGTACAAAGAGCAGGATCCAGAGCTGATTGCACTCGTGGCTGCCAGTGAGCTGACTCGTCCGGAATAAACGGAACTGCCAATGCCCCCAGGACCAAGGAAAGGAGCGAAACCTGGCTTTAGATACATGGTAAGTGAAGAAAGCAGGATCTCAACCTAACTGGTGCAGAAACCACTCTCATAAAAATAATCACTGTTAAAGATGTCTATGTCTAAGTTCTGGGACTTGACCATAAACTAGTTTTCAATTTTCCTTTTCGTATTTAAAGGATTGCAAGATATTTTCAGTTTCTTTTAAGTACTCTTTTTGCAATAAGAGGAGCTTGGTTCTATTTAAAAACATTCTCTAGCTGACTGGGGTTGAAGTTACAATTTATGAAGAAATCAATAATATATGTGTTCTCATATATGTATATAAAGAAATGCTGGGTTGAAGTCGGTTCCTTTTTTTCACATCTCTTTCTTGTGGTTATATGCAAAAATAATGCAGTGCATGTATACTGGGGCCAAGCTCTTTTCAGTGGTGCCCAGTGACAGGACAAGGGGCAATGGGCACAAACTGAGGCACAGGAAGTTCCGTCTGAACATGAGGAAGAACTTCTTCCCTCTGAGGGTGACGGAGCACTGGAACAGGCTGCCC